>Ga0256914_1001767_pt1 | contig 18862 bp, 17 predicted proteins | sample HulkmetaG_FD_191571 | JGI IMG/M metagenome (GOLD analysis project Ga0256914, IMG submission 191571) | Hydrothermal chimney microbial communities from Main Endeavour vent field at the Juan de Fuca Ridge, Pacific Ocean - Hulk | ecosystem: Environmental > Aquatic > Marine > Hydrothermal vents ... | reverse complement strand
TCTAACTCTTTTTGAACATCTGATACCTTTAAAGATTTTCCTGTTAATTTCCCAAATGGTAACTCAAATACCCACTCCAAATAGGTGTGTATCTGTTGAGCATCACCGCTATCGGGGTGCATTCTTGCAAATCTATCTATTTGTTTATTTATCTCCTTATAAGCATCCGCTTTAATATCATTTTTCATAGCTTCAAGTTTTTTTCTAAACTCTTCTATCTCTTCATCTCTTTGATTATCTGTACCTAACTCTTTATTTATCTCTTTTATCTGCTCTTTTAAGAAGTACTCTTTATTTGTCTGCTCTATTTTAGTGTGAACTTTACTTCTTATCTCTTTTTCGACTCTTGCTGCTTCTATCTCACTCACTATTATATCAATAAGGCTCATAAGTCGTCGCTCAATATTCTGCTCTTTATATATCTCATAGGATTTTGTTTTTGATAGTTTTAATAGAGATGCTACTAAATCTGCTATTCTATAAGGCTCATCAGTTTCAGATATAGTTTTTAGTAAATCAGATGGTATATGATTTTGAATTTTAGATAACTGCTGTAACTTTTCATTGAGTACCCCTACAAGTGCAGTTACCTTTAACTCTTCATAAAACTCATTTTCAATTAAATTGATAGTAGCAATCTGAAATACATCATCTTCTATCTCTACATTCTCCATAATTGATGTTATTTCACCTTTAGCCAATCCTTGAAAAAGAATTTTTACTCTTCCATCTGGAATATGTACTTTCCGCATAATAGAGCCTATTACACCAATAGCATTAATATCTTCTAGCTCTCTTGAGCCTTCAAAACCATCTTTTGTAGTAGTCAAAAAGATAAGTGAATTATTATCCATTGCGTAAGTCGCCGCATCTATATCCTCTTTTTTAGTTAAAAATAGGGGACTTATCATAAAGGGATATAAAAATAGATTATCCTCAATAATAATTGGTAGTTGCGTTGGAAATGGTTCATAGTTACTAAGTTGCATTAATGGCTATCCTTTAGTTAAAAATTTTGTCTAAAAAGCTCTGTTGAGGAGCTTTTATATCTGTACTATTTAATACAGATTTTCTGTTTTTCTCTTCATAAATTTTAGAAGCCCTCTCTTTACCTATACGATGATATAATCTTGCTATGTTATCATTTAAAAGATATTCTGCCATATAGAGGCGAACTTTTAGGGTATCCACAATAGGTTTATATATGGAATTTGGGTAATCCTTTGTAAATCTATCAACATCTTTTAAAGTATCCATCATAAGTTTTTGGTCTCGATTTATATTTTTAACACCTAAAAAAGCTGCTTTGATTTTTAAAAATTTTGCTAACTCTACATATTTTCCAGAGGCATACTTTTTTAAATACTCATCAAGATAGTAATCTGCCATAAGATAACTTTTATCTGCCATATGACTCTCTGCTAATATCATAGTAACAGTTGGTAATAGTGGTGACCTTGTATGTTCACTTCTTAATGAGATATAGTAGTTATCTGCTTTATCTAAATTTGATGATGAGATACTTTTTATAATATTTTTATACCAATAGATAGCAGACTTATCATACTCTTTAACGGCATCTTTATTGCTACATCCGATAATAAACAGTATTAGCATAAGTAAAAGAGAACCATTTTTATATTTTGTTAACATTCTTAACCTTAATAGAATTTTGAAGATTATAATACCTCAAACTATATTATATTTTGCTATAATCATCAAAAAAGGGGTAAAAATGACCTTAACAATTATTGGTGCTGGTGCTATGGCTATGGCCTTAGCAGATGGATTAGAAAATAGATATAAATTGGAGTTTGTAGTCAGAGACCTATCCAAAGTAGGAAATTTAATAAACTCTTATGATATTTATCTTTTAAAGAACTTTGATATTTCAGATAAAAATGTTATTCTTGCCGTTAAACCTTATGCTATTAATAGTGTGGCTAAAAATTTAAAGGGTGAGGCAGATGTTTTATATTCTATTCTTGCAGGGACATCTATAGAGCTATTAAAAGAAAATATATCTGCTAAAAGTTATATTCGTGCTATGCCGAATGTATCTGCGAAATTTGGACTATCTACTACTGTAATTACAGGAGATATATCAAAAAAGAGTCAAGCGGTAGAGATATTTTCATCTATTGGTGATACATTTTGGGTTAATAGCCAAAAGGAGATAGATATAGCAACAGCTATTGCAGGTTCAGGTCCAGCACTACTTGCACTTGTAGCTGAGGCTATGATGGACGGACTTGTTAAAGAGGGAATGAAAAGAGCAGATGCAATATCAATTACAAACTCATTATTTAATGGTTTTGCACCATTGATTGCATCTAATCACCCAGCTATTATTAAAGATAGTGTTATGAGTCCAGCAGGAACAACAGCAGTTGCTTATGGTGTTTTAGAAGAGGGTGCAGTGAGAGGCTTTTTTATAAAGGCTGTAGAGAAGGCTTTTAACCATCTTGCTAGTAAAAATCCTAATTATTGTTAATAATTGGGTGGTTTAAACTAATATAGAGATAATCTTGTTAATTTATTGTTGACTTTTTATTATCTAGTGGTTTATAAAGTGGGTGTATAATTTGATTATGAAAGATATGGATTAAACAATAACTTAACAAAAATGTAAATTTTCATAATAATCTCCTTTATACCCCCCCTCCTTTGAACTTTGATAGCCTTTCTGTTCATATCTTTCAAAAAAAAAGCAATAAGAAGAAATTATTTAGATTTTTAATAGAAAAATTAGATAATTTTTTTAAATTGTGAGTAAAAAATACACATTCTAAAATTGGAAAAAGAGAATAATCTGTTAATTTTTGTAACATTTTACTATTTTAAAATATGTGAAATTGGATTAACATATAAAAGTAAATTATTTATTATAGAATAACATGGATAATAATTTATAATAACGATTGGTCTCCACAAAAAAGTGTATAGATATAATCGTTTAAAGGATATAGATATAGATATAAACTTTAAAGACTCTTTAGAAGAGTTGATAATTATACTAATACAGATAGAAGACTTTTACTATATTAATATTCATCTTGATGAAAAAGATAGTAAAGAGCTTCAAAAAAAGTTTGCTCAAAGGATATTAAATTTAATTCCTGATAATTGTAGTTTCTCTAAAGTTCATCTTTTAGATAGAGGTGAATTTGTTTTGGCAAAAAGATATAAAGATTGTAAAGGCAATATAGAGGATACTATTACTAATATTAAAAAGTTTCAAAAATATCTAAATGACATAAAGATAAATATCAAACCAATAGATTATGACCTCTCTATTATTATTAGTTTTGCTTATGGGAAAGAGGCTTTTAAAAATGCTCAAATAGGATTAAAAAAACTCAATGAGACAAAAGAGGATTTTATACTAGCAAATAAGTTACTTCCGAAAAAACGAATTTTAGCTACAGAGAAGATAAAAACTTTTCAGATGGTAAAAAAAGCTATAGATTCATATAATATTGTTTCATATTTTCAACCGATAGTAAATAATAAAACTAGGGATATAGAGAAGTATGAGTCTTTGGTTAGATTAATAGATGAAAATAAGAATATAATACCACCAAATCTGTTTTTAGATACAGCTAAGGAGGGAAAATATTATGCACAGATTACCTCTATGGTACTTGTTAACTCTTTTGATGCTCTATATCAAACTGACATGAATATATCTATTAATTTCTCATCTCTTGATATTGAAAGAAATTCAACACAGGCTAAATTTTTTGAATTATTAGAACAAAATAGAGACCAAGCATCAAGGATTATATTGGAATTACTTGAAGATGAACGAATACAAAATGTCAAGAATATGAAAGCGTTTATAAAAAAGGTAAAAAAATTTGGTGTCAAAATTGCTATTGATGATTTTGGGACTGGTTACTCCAACTTTAAAAGACTATTGGAGTATAAACCCGATATATTAAAAATCGACGGCTCACTTATTGAAAATATAGAAAAAGACGACTTTTCAAGACACATGGTAGAGACAATTGTAGCCTTTTCTAAAAAACAAAATATTAAAACAGTAGCAGAGTATGTCAAAAGTGAAGCTATCTTTAAAATAGTGTGTAGTCTAGGTGTTGACTACTCACAAGGCTACTATTTTGGAAAACCTGATATACTACAATAGCTAAAATTTATTTCCATTTCTATGATAATCTCCAATTCTTTTACAACTTTGACTCTGTCCCAATTCACACGCTTTATTAAAATATAATAGTGCTTTCTCATCATCTTTTTTAACAATATGATTTTTAGTTGAGTATATTTGACCCAATTTATAACAACCTACCTTACCACCATGTTCACAAGCTTTTACTGCAGTTTCAAAATCAACTTTGCTATTAATCTGTTTAATAGATTGTAGCTTATTACAACTATCAATATCATCAAGGTCACAAGCTCTACTAAAAAACTGCTCAGCTTTTGCCTTATCTTTTGTAACTCCATAAGAGCCATTAGCATACATATTTCCAAGGTTATTACACCCTGACGGCTCTCCATATTGACAAGCATCAGTATATAGAGATATTGCTTCAAAAATATCTTTTCTAACATGAATACCATGTGAATACATATATGCTAAATCGTTACAACCTGCTCCAATACCTTTATCACATACCTTTTCAAAAAGCTGTTTTGCTTTATATCTATTTGGTTTTGTACCTTCACCATGATAATACATTGAACCAAGATTATAACACCCCATGAGGTTTCCAAGTTTACATGATTTTCGATAGTAGCCAAAAGCTATACCATTGTGTTTATCTACACCTTTACCTTGATTATAGATATATGCTAAGTTATTACATGCCACTGCATTATCCAAATCACACGCTTTTTTATAATACTCTCTTGCATACTCATAATCAATTGATACACCTTCTGCACCGTGGTCATATATTTTACCAAGTTCGTTACATGCACTACTATCCTTTAAATCACAAGCTTTTTTGTAATATGTAACATAATCTTCATCTGTTAAAGTATCAAGCCCTGTTGTTTTGGTTATAAGATGTCTATTACTTATGCCAATTAAAATTAATCCTAAGACGACTATTGTAGTTAAAATACCAAGAGTTGAATTTATTCTTCCCATTATATAATCCTTTTTAATATAAAAGAATATCTCTTTTTTTTAAATCTGTCAAGATTTACGAGAATTTTATTAAATATAAAACAAAAATTAAATTTTAAATTTAAAAAATAATTTTTAAGTTTTATCATAAAATAATCTAATTAAACATAGAAAATTAAATAAAAATCCCTTTTAACAGTCCATAATATGGGAAGTTTAAAAAATAAAAAAAAAATATTTTTTCTTAAGAAAATCACAATAAAACCACAAAATCCATGTTATACTTAATTTATAATAAATTAAAAAAATATATTAAAAATACCTAAAAGAAGGGAATTAAAATCATGAAAACAGCTATCGCTACAACAATATTTTTATCATCTTTAACCTTTTTTAATGGATGTGCAAATCCAAATCCAAAACCAGAAATAAAATTGGCACAAAAATCACTATCCATTCCTACTATAATTGGGATACAAGAACCTACTCAAAATAGGACACCTCTTTTTATCGTTGAAGAGGATACAACACCTAAATATAACTTTATTATTGATAGAAGTGGAGAGTATAATGAAGATAGTAATGAATATATATCAAATAATATTGAAGTAGTCTCATACGGCTCACATAGGCCTAAAACTTATCACAATACAGAAGCACTCATTGATAGTATAGAGGCTAGTGCTAAAAGTTTTTTAGGAACAAAATATGTTTGGGGTGCTACAGGTCCAACAAAGTTTGACTGTTCAGGTTTTACACAATGGGTATATAGAGATGTCGGAATAAATATACCAAGGGTCTCTCGTGACCAAGCAAAAGTTGGAAATTATGTGAGTTATAATAATTTAAGAAGAGGAGATATGGTCTTTTTTGATACAAAAAAACATAAAAAAGGAATTGTAACCCATGTTGGGATATATTTAGGAAATGGAAATTTCATACATGCTAGTTCTGCGGCTAAAAAAGTTATTGTATATAATTTTGATGAAAAACCTTACTATAAAGAGAGATTTTTATGGGGAAGGAGAGTAATACAAGATGCACCATATTATGCCTCAACTTATTAAAAATTCAATTTAAATATAAATGTTTTATTATCTTTAACACAATAAAACATTATTTTTTAACTTTTAATTGAAAAATTAATGATTTTTTTCTTTTTTATAGTTATATTTTGATATACTCAAATTAAAAACTATCAATAGGAGAGTTGTGAGTACTTTGAAAAATATACTATTTATTACTATTACCATAATATTAGCTGTAGTCATTGAGGCAATGACTATAAATTCAGTACAGAAATTTAACTATGTAAATAATCCTTTTGAAACGCTTCGTTTAAAAAGTGACTATTATAATCAAGATATATCTCTATCTGAGATGGTATATAGTGAAAAAGCTACACATGGTTTGATAAAACTGATTATTAATGATGCCAATAAAACTTTTAAATATATATCTCATAGAGAATTTATCACATCAATATATAGGACAAATGGATATACACCTATATGGTTTACAAATAGAGGAGTAAAAGCTAAAAAGGTAGATGAGTTATTTAAGGCTATATCTTCTGATATTATGCTGGATAGAAGAGGTAATATTTTTAAAAGATATAGTTATTTAAAAAATCGTTTACAACAAGATAATAATCGCACTATCGAAGAGGAGCTTATATTAGATATTCAATTAACATCACTATTCAAATCATACTTATCATTTCATATTTATGGTTCAATAAAATGGTGGAGTTTTCAAAATAGTCTAAAATGGCTAAGAGATAATAAAATATCTGCCAATTGGGTCACATACCAACCAAAATATGATATTCAAAAACTTATGTTAGACCATTCACCATTAGAGATAGTGAAGATTACTACACCTACTAGCTTTGGGTATAGAAAGATGTTAAACGAATTAAAAAGACTTAAAAATGTTAAACAAAAAGGTGGCTGGAAAAAGATACCAAATAGCTCTCAACTAAGGGTTGGAAAATCTGGTAAATATGTAGAGTTATTAAGAGAGAGATTAAAAAGTTCAGGTGATTATATATGTTCTACAAGAGAAAAAATTTATGGTAGATGTTTAAAAAAAGCTGTTAAAAGGTTTCAAAAGAGGCATGGACTATATCCTACAGGTAAAATAAATAGATATACAAGAAAAAAGCTAAATATATCTGTTGATTGGAAAATAAAAAAACTTCTTTTAAATCTCGACAGAATTAAGAGATTACCGAAAGAGTCTGAAAATAGATATATTATGGTCAATATCCCATGTTTTAAACTATACTATATAGAGAATGGAAAAGAGAAATTATCTATGAAAGTTATAGTAGGAGATAAAAAACATCATACTCCTATTTTTAGTAATAGAATATCTTTTATTGTACTAAATCCATATTGGATTATTCCAGATAGTATTGTTCAAAAAGAGATGATACCAAATATGTTAAAAAATCCAAACTATTTAGAAGAAAAAGGTTATGAGGTTAGAACATCTTATAATACAAATAGTATTCCAATAGATACAACTAAAATTGATTGGTATAAGGTACTTAAATCTGGACAGACAAAAAAATATAAATTTATGCAACCACCGGGTCCCAAAAATGCATTAGGGAAGATAAAATTTAAATTTCCAAATCAATTTTCTGTATATCTTCATGATACATCAAATAAAAAACTATTTAAAAAAGGTGTAAGAGCATTTTCGCACGGCTGTATCAGAATAGCTGAACCCAATACTCTTTTAGCTACATTTGCCAAATATGAAAAGAGTGTAAACTATAACCGTTGTCAACAGATTTTAAGTGGAAAAAATAAGACTCAATTAAATCTTTCAAATAGTGTTCCTGTTCATATAGTTTATCTTACTGCATGGGTAAATAGTGATGGTCTTTTAAACTACTGTGACGATATATATCATTATGATAAAAAACAGAAGAGAGCTATCCAATAAAATAACTCTCTAAGTTAATATTTTCCTATTTTTAACTATACTTCAAAATAATTAAGAAAAATAGGGGTCTAAGATGAAAACTGACAAATTAATAGCAGTTACTCTTCTTTTTTCAATATTTTTATATGCTGAACCAATCAAAAAAGATAATCCTTTTGATACTTTACCTATAAAAGCAGAGATAAAGAAAGATAACTTAGCTGAAATACAACAAGATAATAATACAAGTAATATATCTCAAAAAGTTCAAACTAACTTGGAGTTAAAATTTAAGAAGAAAAGAACATTTTTATTAAAAGATATTACTCATAAAAGATTTTTAAAGAAATTTTATCATCAAAATAACTATATACCTCTATGGTTTGATGCTAAAGGAATTAATAAAAAAGTCTCCTCACTGTTTAATGAAATAGAGAATGATATAACATTGGATAGAGATGGAAAAATATATAAACGGTATCTATTTGTAAAAAATTATTTGAAGAATAAAGAAAGAAATAATTTACATACAGAACTCTATTTAACAGCATTGTATATAGACTTTTTAAACTTTAGAATATATGGTTTAATAAAATGGAAATCTTTTGCTTTACAGTTGAAATATCTTAGACAAAGAGGTACTTCTGCAAATTGGGTTACATATAAACCAGATTATAACATATCTGAGCTACTCTTAAAACCTAATATAAAAGAGACTATAGATGAGGTTACTCCAAAACGGTTTGGATATAATAAACTTCTAAAGGCACTAAAGAAATTACAAGAGCTTAAAAAAAAGGGTGGTTGGGAGATGCTACCTAAATTTAAAAAATTAGAACTAGGAGACACAGGTCTTATTGTATTAAAATTGAGAGAAAGACTTGTAGCATCGGGAGATTTAACCTCTTGTGAAAGTACAGCAATAAATCTTTTTGAAGCAGAAGATAAGAGTGAAGAGTCTGATATTAAAATCCAACCAGAAGCCACTTTTGATAAATGTTTAGAAGATGCTGTAAAAGGATTTCAGGCAAGACATGGCTTAGAAGCTGATGGTATAGTAGGCAAAGGGACACGCAAAATACTAAATATGTCTGTAGATGATAAAATAGAAAAAATTTTATTAAATATTGATAGAGTTAAATGGTTACCAAGAGAGGATAATAAAAGATATATAGTGGTTAATATTCCAGAGTTTATGTTACACTATATTGAAGATGGAGTAGAAAAACAGACAATTCCAGTAATTGTAGGTAAAAAAAGACACAATACCCCTATTTTTAATGGAGAGATTTCATATATTGTTCTCAACCCATATTGGAAAGTGCCAGATGGAATAGTTAGAAAAGAGATTATACCTCACATGATAAAAAATCCTAGATATTTAAAAAAAGAGGGTTTGGAGATACATACAACTTGGTATGAAAAATCACCCAAAATTAATCCATATAGCCTATATTGGGAGGACTATTATAATGGCTATATGAAATTTCCATATAGAATTATGCAACCACCCGGACCTAAAAATGCTTTGGGGAAGATAAAGTTTAAATTTCCAAATCGATTTAATGTATATCTTCATGATACACCAACCAAAAGGCTTTTTCAAAAGACAAAAAGAGCTTTTTCACACGGTTGTATAAGAGTTTCAAAACCTGTAGAGCTATTTGAGACTATAGCCTCTTTTAATAATATAGATTTAAATAAATCTAAAAAGATATTAAAGAGTAAAAATAAGGTACAAATTAATATAGAGAATAGAGTACCTGTATATATTATCTATTTGACTGCATGGTATAATGAAAAAACTAAAAAAGTTGAATTTAGAGATGATATTTATGGATATGATAAGATACAAAAAAGAACTAAGTGAGTGTTATCTTAAATTAATCTTAATTTACAAATATACTTGACAACTTAAGTATTTATTTAGTATAATTTCTTCAGTTATAAAAAAAAATATTATTTATAGCTAAAAAGGAATTTATTATGAAAAAATGTATAATTATTTTATTATTACTATTACCATTTACTTTACTTTATGCCAAAGCTACAATATATCATCTTAACATAGATAAAAGGGTAACTCTAAAACATGATATTTTTTACTATGCTAATAAAAAAGGAAATCCAAAAGCTCAATATGATTTAGGTATTAAGTATAGAGATGGAATAAATGTGCCAATTAATTTAAAACGAGCCTTCTACTATTTTCATAAAGCAGCCACTCAAAATTATGCCCCCGCCCAATATCAATTAGGAATGGCATTTAGAAGAGGTGCAGGAATTAAAAGAAATCCTGAATTGGCTAGATATTGGATTAGAAAATCTGCAAAAAATCACTTTGCAGACGCTATAAGTATCTTTAAAAGATACTATTCTCATAAAATTCCTATTAGACAATTTCAATTTCGAACTTTTGCTTCAAGATAGTAGAGCTATAATCCTTCTTTTTTTTAAAAAGAGGATTTATCAAATTAACTACCTCACTACAATTTAATAATTTCAAGATTATTAGAATAATATAATAGCTTTCACAAGGAGAATTACATACAAATTAAATTAAAATATCAAAAAATTTTTTTATCAAGGAGGAAAGACTCCCCTTATCGTCTTAAATGACGATGTTTGCGAGTTTAAATTAACAATGAAATCTCTATTTAAAGAGTATGCTCTTTTTATTACAACGGTATCATTAGTACTATTTTCATTTTATGAACACACTTTATCGACTACCATTATAGGAAATATTTTAGGCTTTTTAATACTATTTGTCGTAATAATATATGCCTCTATTAATGTAGCTCATCACGCTGAATTATTGGCAGAAAAATTTGGAGAACCTTATGGTACTTTAATTTTAACTATGAGTGCCGTAACTGTTGAAGTTATGATTATCGCAATAATGATGTTACACTCCCATAATCCATTTCTTGCAAGAGATACTATATATTCTGCTATTATGTTAGACATAAATGGTCTTTTAGGAGTCTCTGCAATTATTGGTGGAATTAAATTTGGAGAACAACCATACAATATAGACTCATCAAACTCATATTTATCAATGTTGTTGGTAGCAATTGGTTTATCTATGATACTCCCTCAATTTATACCTCCTCAAAATAAAGAGAGCTTTATGTGGTTTATAGTTGTTATATTTATTACTCTTTATTTAGTCTTTACAAAAATACAGCTCAATAACCATAAATACTTTTTTGAATATAATCCAGATGGTAGTTTACATAATATATCTCATAAAAATATTAAAATAAATCCATTATACCATACTCTTCTATTAATTATTTATATTGTTTTAATTGGATTTCTTTCAGAAATTTTAGCTGTTTTTATGGATAATAATCTAAAAGAGTTGGGATTACCACTATCCTTAGGTGCTGTAGGGGTTGCCATTATATCCGCCTCACCTGAACTTATTGTAGCTATCCGTTCAGCACTCAATAATAGAATGCAAACGGTTATCAATATAGCATTAGGTGCATCTTTAGCCACAATACTATTAACTGTTCCAGCTGTTATATTAATTAGTATGTTTTCACATCTTCATATAGAGTTAGCACTATCACCAATACAAGAACTTATTTTAGGATTAACTATTCTAGTAAGTATTGTTAACTTTAATGATGGAGAAACCAATATGCTAGAGGGCTTTTTACACTTTATACTCTTTATAGTATTTGCATTTGTTTTATTTTTATAAAAAAAAGAAGGTGCTGTATCACTCTATAGTTGTCATAAATTTTTTTTATCTATTATTGTACTCTACAAAAAATTCACTTTTATGCTATAATATAGTTTTAAAAATAAAGGAATTTGCTATGAACCAACGAACTATCCGTAAGCCAGTTGAAGTTATAGGTATTGGACTTCACAAAGGTGAACCAATCAGATTGAGACTTGAACCTTTAGGTGAAGATGCAGGTATTATATTTTATAGAGAAGATTTAGCTTTAACTATACCTTTATCTCCATCTAATGTAATTAATACCCAAATGGCTACAGTCATTGGAAATACCAAGGGTTCTATATCTACTATTGAACACTTTTTATCAGCTATTTATGCCTACGGTATTGATAATCTAAGAGTAGTCATTAATGGGAACGAGATGCCTATTATGGATGGAAGTGCTAGTTCTTTTTGTCTTCTATTAGATGAAGCAGGTGTAAAAGAGCTAAATACTTCAAAAAAGATTATTCGTATAAAAAAGAGCATTGAAGTTAGAGATGGTGATAAGTTTGTAAGATTACAACCTAGTAAAAGTGCCTCATTTGACTTCACAATAGATTTTAATCACCCAGTTATTGGACGACAGAGAGAGGTTTATGAGTTTGGAACTAAAGCATTTATTGAAGAGATAGCAAGAGCCAGAACCTTTGGATTTGCTAGAGATATTCAATATCTTCAAAGTATCAATTTAGCACTTGGAGCAAGTTTAAATAATGCCATTGGATTAGATGATGAGAAGGTTTTAAATCCAGAAGGATTAAGATTTACGAACGAGTTTGCAAGACATAAAATATTAGATGCTATGGGTGATATGATGGTAACAGGACACAATATTTTAGGTGCATATAGTTCGTTTGCAGGAAGTCATAAGTTAAATCATGAATTAACAGTTAAGCTTTTAGCAGATGCGACAAATTATGAGATAGTAGCTATTGAAAAATCAAAAAGTAGAGGGTTTGAAAAAAGTTTTGCATAAATATACAGTTCTTATTATATCAATTGCGTCACCACTCCTTATTGGAGTTTATAGAGATGGAGTTTTAATACAAAAAATTGAAAAAAGAGAAAAAATTTCGGATATTCTCTTAAAAGTATTAATGGATATTGCTAAAGATTACGACTATAGTGATATTATATATACAAATGGACCGGGTAGTTATATGGCAATCAAATTAAGTTATATAACACTTCGCTCTTTAGAGATTTTAAAAGATATAAAATTTTATGGATGTGATGCTTTTTCTCTTAATAATCAAAATCCTATAAAAGCCATGGGAAAACTATACTTTATCAAAGAAAAAGAGACTATAATAATAAAAAAATTTGATGAAGCTGTAGAGCAACGGTTCAGACTACCATCATTGTTAAGTGATGTTAATATATTAGATAATAATAGACCGTTATATATACTACCAGCTGTATAGGGAGAGCTTTGTTTGTATCGGTACCAGCAACATCGGCAAATTTAGGTCCTGGGTTTGACACTTTAGGATTGGCTATAAATTTTCGTAATGAGATAGTTATAAAACAATCAAGATTTTTTTCTGTATCCACTCGTGGAGAGGGTGCAGAAAATCCACATATTCGGAAAAATATTCTTTTCATGACTATTTTTAATAAACAGTATGAGATATTGAAAGGACATAGAGATAATTTTAGATTTGAGTTTAACAATCGTATTCCAATATCAAGAGGACTTGGTAGCTCTTCAGCTGTTATCACAGCAGCATTAACCACTGCTTTTGTAGTAGCACAAGAGAGATATAATAAGAGAAATATATTAAATCTTGCACTTGAGTATGAACCTCATCCTGATAATATAGCTCCTGCTGTTATGGGTGGTTTTAATGTCTCTTGTGTGGACGAGGGAAAAGTATATAGTAAAAGGAGAAAAATTCCTGACTATTTAAGGGCTGTTCTTGTTGTTCCAAATAAGACAATCTCAACAGCAAAATCAAGGACTATACTTCCTAATACATATAAAACAGATGAGGTGGTTTATTCACTATCGAGGGCGTCTTTTATGACTGCTCTTTTTATGACAGAGTCATGGGATTTACTGAAAATTGCATCAAAAGATAGACTTCATCAAACAAGACGAATGAAACAGATGCCAGAGTTGTTTGAGGTGCAGAAGATAGCACTATCTAAAGGGGCATTAATGAGTACACTATCAGGCAGTGGTTCAACATTTTTTACACTCTGTTATGTTGATGATGCTCATAAAATTCATAAAGCTTTGGAAGCTAAGTTTCCTAAATATCGAGTATTTACCAAGAGTCTTGATAATTATGGTGTAACTTCAAAGAGTTAATAACATTATTTAGGTATAATTATGCAAAAAAATGAACCTATACGCATGTGTATAGCATGTAGAGTAAGGCAACTGCAAAAAAAGTTAATAAGACTACAGCAATATAATAACAATATTTTTCCTTTTTCTGGTCAAGGTAGAAGTTTTTATTTGTGTAGTATTTGTAGTAAAAATGAAAAAAGAGTCAAAGGCTTAATTAAGCGTTTCCAACTCTCTACGGATAATAGTGAACGGTTTATTAAGTATTTAAAGGAGTTAGATAAGAATGGATAGAGTTAGAATCCAAGAGATAGCATCAGAGGCTGGTGCATCTAATGCAGTGCTTATTGAAAAAGCAAAAGAGTTAGGTTATGATGTAAAGGCAGGAAATAGCACATTAACTATAGAAGAGGCTGATATATTAGTTAATTATGTAATTAATGGTATTAAACCCAAAAAAGAGGAGAAAGTAAAAATTAAAAAGAAAATAGTAGTCAAAAAACATGCTGGTATAGTATCTACTCCAAAACGAGCAAAAGTTTCTACTATTAGAGAGGTTAAAAAAGAGAAAGCTCCAAAACTAAAAGAGAAAAAAGAGGTAGAGATTAAAAGTGTTAATAGGTCTGAAAAGATTGAAGTAACAAAAGAGCCACTAAATACATCTAAAATTAAGAGTAAACCCAAAAAAGAGAGTCCTAAAATTAAGAAAGCAGAAAAAGAGGTATCAAAAGAGCCTACAGCTATTAAAAAGCCAAAAGTTAAGAGAAAAAGGGTTGGTATTACAGTAATTAAAAAGGTTGATAGAGAGAAACCTAAAATTAGAATAGTTAATGAAAGAAAACCTGAAAAGGAGAAAGAGATTCAGATTGTCAAAAAATCCAAAACAAAAGGTATGCCAACACCACCTTCCAAAAAGAAAACAAAAAGGGCAGCACAGGCTAAGGATAGTGGTGAGAAGTTGGATTTTATGACACATGTCAATTTTGAAAATAGTCGAACTTCTGTTATTGAGATAGAGGAAGAACCAGAGGTTATGATGCTTGATTTTTCTGATAAAAATATCTATGAAGATATGATGAGACAAGAGCAGAAGAGAAAAGAGGAGGCAAAAAAAAGAGCGGCATTGGGTATTGGACAACAGCAAACTAGAAATATTGGACAGCATAAAAGAAAACCGTCAGGTTTGAGGCGAGGTGGAAAGAAAAAGAAATATGTTAAAGAGGAGAGTCGTGAACAGATAAAATCGGTTCAAATTCCAGAAAATGTGAGAGTTCATGAGTTTGCAGAAAAGGTTGGTAGAAGTACAGGTGAAGTCATTAAAGTTCTTTTTACACTTGGAACTAAATTTACTCAAAATGATTTTTTAGATAAAGATTCTATTGAAATTTTGGCTGATGAGTTTGATATTGAAGTTACTACTATTGACCCATTAGATGCATTAGATTATGTAAAAGCTTATGATGCGATAGAGGATAAAAATCCAACAGAACGACCTCCAGTAATTACAATTATGGGACATGTTGACCATGGTAAAACATCTCTACTTGATAGAATTAGAAAAACCAAAGTTGCTACAAAAGAGGCAGGAGGAATTACACAACATGTGGGAGCATATCAGGTTGAAAAAAATGGTAAAAAAATCTCATTTATAGATACTCCGGGTCACTCTGCATTTACAGAAATGCGTTCAAGAGGTGCTCATGCTACCGATATTGTTATTGTTGTTGTAGCTGCCGATGATGGTGTAAAAAAGCAGACAAAAGAGGCAATATCTCATGCTAAAGCCGCTGATGTTCCTATTGTTGTGGCAATTAATAAGATAGATAAAGAGAGTGCAAATCCAGAACTTGTAAAATCTCAACTTACAGAGTTGGGTATAACTCCTGTAGAGTGGGGAGGTGAGAATGAATTTATTGAGGTGTCTGCACATACGGGACAAGGAATTGATGAGCTTCTGGAGACTCTTTTACTTACAGCTGAGGTTATGGAACTTACAGCAGATGCTAATAGAAATGCTAAGGCTATAGTGGTTGAGAGTTCAGTTGAAAAAGGATTTGGTTCAGTTGCTGATGTAATTGTTCAAAATGGAACGTTAAAGGTTGGTGACTCTTTTGTTGTAGGAACAACTTATGGTAAGGTTAAAACCATGATTTTAGATGATGGAACAAGGGCAAAATCTATTGGACCTAGTACTCCTGCTGCTATTGTTGGATTATCTAAAGTGCCAACTGCTGGTGATATATTAATTGTTATGGATAGTGAAAAAGAGGCAAGAGAGATAGCAGATAAGAGAGCAGAGTATGAGAGAGCAAAAGAGTTATCAAAAAGCCAAAAAGTTACACTAGAAGATTTGTCTGCCGTTATTGCAGAGGGTAATTTGAAATCTCTACCTGTTATTATTAAGACAGATGTTCAAGGCTCACTTGAAGCAATTAAAGGTAGTCTTGCTAAACTTAAAAATGAAGAGGTTAAGGTTAATATCATTCATGAAGGTGTAGGTGGTGTTAGTGAGAGTGATGTTCAGTTGGCAAATGCTTCTGAACATGCAATTATATTGGGATTTAATGTTAGACCGACAGGTTCTGTAAAAAAGAGAGCAAAAGAGTTGGGTGTTGAGATTAAAACATATTCTGTTATATTTGAACTTATTGATGATATTAAAGCTCTACTTAGTGGTATGATGAGTCCTGTTATATCAGAAGAGGTTACAGGCCAAGCAGAAGTGAGAGAGACATTTATAGTTGCTAAGGTTGGAACTATTGCAGGTTGTAGAGTATCTGATGGTGCAATTATTAGAAATGCAGGTGCTAGACTTATTCGTGATGGTGTTGTTATCTATACTACCAAAATTTCTTCTCTTAAAAGATTTAATGATGATGTAAGAGAGGTTAAAAGTGGATTTGAGTGTGGAATTATGCTTGAAAAATTTAATGATATTAAAGAGGGTGATGTAATAGAGACATTTAAAGTTATAGAAGAGCAGGTAACCCTATAGAGAGTATTAATAAAATGAGAGAGGAAGAGATAAAGAGAAAGCGAACAGAGTCACGACTTATGGAATTGATACCTGAAGCGTTATCAACTCTGAATGATAATCGTATTAATGGATTAAGTGTAATAGAGGTTGTTTGTTCAAAAGGAAGGTATAATGCTAAAGTTTATCTTGATAAGTCATATTTAAATGAAACAGAGCAGAAAGAGGCATTAAGACAGCTTCGTAAAGTATCTAACTATCTCTCTGCTTATATTAGAGATAGTGAGGGTTGGTTTAAAGTACCTAAATTTACATTTGAATTTGATGAACAGTTAGAGCGAATTTCTCATATTGAAAAGTTATTTAAACAGATAGCAAGAAGAGATAATAGAGGGAGTTCTACTAGTGAGTCTAAATGAACAGATAATAAAAATAGTCCAAGCAAATGGTGCCAATTTGTATGGAACAGAGATAGTAAAAGATAATGGAGAGACAATATTTAGGGTTTATATAACAAAAGAAGGTGGCGTTACATTGGATTTATGTGCTAATATTTCAAATGAACTTTCTCCATTTTTAGATATATATCCTCCTATACAAGGAGCTTACTATTTAGAGGTAAGTTCACCGGGAATTGAGAGAAAATTAGAAAATCCCATACATTTTATCTCTGCCATTGGTGAAAGAGTAAAATTTAAAGCAAATGGAAAGAAGAAAAAAGGTTTAATCATATCTGCTAATTATCAAAGTTTTGTTGTTGAGATAAAAAAAGAGAGGGTAGAATTTAATTATAGTGATGTATCTAAAGCTAAAACATATTATGAGTGGAATAGATAACACTCTCTATTAATATTAATTTAACCCTATTATGTTATAATTTAAATAAATCTTAAATAAGAAGATTAAATGCAAATAATAATATTTTTAATAGAGGTTTCATTAATTTTTTTACTAATTGATATGGATAGTTTTGAATACAAAAGTGCAGATAAGAAAAATAATCAATATAGTGCCTATTATTCTATTAACGAGGTAGGTGATAATAGTCTATTTTTATCGAATGTATCTAATGAGAAGAAGTTTATAATTTGGAAAAATTCAACTATAAAAGAGGAAATATTAGAAAATTTCCCAAATATAAATATTATAGTCAAGAATATTGAGAGTAGGATTATAGATGATGATGATTTTAAACAGAGATTAATAAATAATATTGAGTATATTCAAGGCAAATATCTATCAGGGGAGATAACAGAAGAGGAGTTTAAAAACGCTTTATATAATCCAGACCCATCTTTGCCGTCTTTTTAATAAATTAAAATAGTAACTATTCAGTTATATGAACAGCCTATTTCTCGGGATTTTGTTATTTCAAAAGTGCTAAAAAATAGTTATTTTTGAGTTTTTTAGTTAAAAATAACTATTTTTAAATTCTTTAAAATCCCTAAATATAGGGATTTTGAGACCACTGAATAGTTATGTAAATATAAGATTATTTAAAAATGCAGATTTATAATCACTATCAGTTGCAAAACTCATTAAATTTGGAAATGCAAATTTTAAAGTATTTTCATTTATTCCAAACCAATCTAAAATAGGTGCCATCATAGAATCAATAGAAGTTGTAGGAAGCAATCTTCCTTTGCTTGTAACTAAATAATCACTACTAGTTAAATCTAAACTATTTGGAACATCACCTAAAATCTTACCTCCATTTAATGCACCACCCATTACTATTTGATGACCTCCCCAGCCGTGATCGGTTCCATCGCCATTGCCAAGAAGCGTTCTTCCAAAATCGCTTGTTGTTGCTAAAAC
>Ga0256914_1001766_pt1 | contig 18875 bp, 18 predicted proteins | sample HulkmetaG_FD_191571 | JGI IMG/M metagenome (GOLD analysis project Ga0256914, IMG submission 191571) | Hydrothermal chimney microbial communities from Main Endeavour vent field at the Juan de Fuca Ridge, Pacific Ocean - Hulk | ecosystem: Environmental > Aquatic > Marine > Hydrothermal vents ... | reverse complement strand
TTCGAGCGGACCGGGTTCGAGGTCAATCCGAGATTCACCTCCATCCTCACCCCGTCCGAGCTGGTGGTGGTCAACCGTTACCGTCTGAAACTCCAGGGCGGGGAAGGAGAGATGCAACTGGTCTTGCCTCTGACCCTTCTCGAGCCGGTGCGTGAACGGCTCGAGAGCGGCCTGGCGGACGCCGGCCTGGTGGACGACGACCAGTGGCTCGCTTGTTTGCGTCGGGAGCTGCTCGAGGCGCGGGTGGAGGTGAGCAGCACGTTGGTGGAGATCCCCATGACCCTGCGCCAGGTCCTCCACTTGGCGCCTGGAGACCTCATCCCCGTCGAGCTGCCGGAAAAGGTCGTGGTGCGGGCTGCGGGCGTGCCGGTGCTCATCGGCGAATTCGGCGTGGTCAAAGGCAAGAACGGGGTGAAGATCGACGAACCACTGGCCGACACGGCCGGACTGCATTGAACGACGGAGGAGCCAGCGATGGACGATCAAGTGATGAATGACGAGAGGGCGCCGGCCGACGAGACGGTGCAGGCGGCCGTGGCTGCCGAAGGCCCCACGGAACCGGACGAATCCGGGCAGGCGGCGCCTGCCGAGGAGCAGTCGACGCAGGACCCGTCTGCCGGGGGCGCGGGGGCCGAGAGCGCCCGATTCGACGACCTGGACGGAGAAGGAGAAGAGGGCCCGGAACCGAGCCTGGACGTCATCCTCAACATTCCGGTGACCCTGTCCATGGAGGTGGGGCGCACCCGCATGACCATCCGCGAGCTGATGGCGCTCAAGCGTGGCTCGGTGGTGCGTTTCGACCGCCTCGCCGGAGAACCCATGGACGTGCTGGTGAACGGCACTCTGGTGGCCCACGGCGAAGTGGTGGTGGTGAACGACAAGTTCGGCATCCGTCTCACCGATGTCATCAGCCCCGAAGAGCGGGTGAGGAAGTTGCGCTGATGGCTCCCCGTTTGTTCCTTATCGGTGCTTCGCTGGCGGGTGCCGCCGCCCGGGCCCAGGAGAGCGCGCCACGCCTGGATCCCGGGGCGCAACTGGTGCAAGTGCTCGGTGGATTGGCCTTGGTGCTGGCGCTGGTGGGGGGATTGGCCTGGGCGGTGCGCCGATTCGGTCAGGGCCGGCTGCTGGGCGGCGGCGATCTCCGGCTGGTGGGAGGCCTCTCGCTGGGCGCGCGCGAGCGGCTGGTGGTGGTCCAGGTGGGACGCACCCAGTTGGTGCTCGGGGTGGCGCCGGGCCGGGTGCAGACGCTGCACGTGCTCGATACGCCGCTGGAACCGGCGGACGCCCCCTCCGAGGAGCCGTTCGCCGTGCGCCTGGGGAAGGCCCTCTCGGACACCCGACACGGAGGGAAGGACGAAGCATGAGGTCTCCGCTTCCGCTGTTGCTGGTACTGCTGTTGGCGTCGTGGAGCCCCGGCCTCTTCGCCCAAGGGGGCTTCGCCGCCGTCACCGTGACCCCCACGGCCGACGGGGGAGAGACCTGGAGCGTAACCCTTCAGGTGCTGGCCTTGATGACGGTGCTCAGCCTGCTTCCGGCGGCACTCATCATGATGACCTCTTTCACCCGCATCATCGTGGTGCTGGCCATCCTCCGCCAGGCCTTGGGCACCGCCCAGACGCCCTCCAACCAGATCCTGCTGGGGCTGGCCCTCTTCTTGAGCCTGTTCATCATGGCGCCGGTCTTCGAAAAAGCCTATGAAGAAGGGATTGCGCCCTACTTGAACGAGGAGATCACCGCCGAGGCGGCCCTGGAGCGGGCCGGGCGGCCGTTCAAGGCATTCATGCTCGACCAGACGCGGGAGGAGGATCTGCTCATGTTCACCCGCATCTCCGGGCGGAACGCCCTTCCTTCCCGGGACGAGGTGCCTTTTTCTCTATTGCTGCCGGCCTTCGTCACCAGCGAGCTCAAGACCGCGTTCCAGATCGGCTTCCTGATCTTTCTGCCCTTTCTGGTCATCGACCTGGTGGTGGCCAGCGTGCTCATGGCCATGGGCATGATGATGCTCTCGCCCATGATCATCTCCATGCCGTTCAAGCTCATGCTGTTCGTGTTGGTGGACGGCTGGTCGCTGATCATGGGGACGCTGGCATCCAGCTTCTACCTATAGGGAGGCGACGGCATGACCCCGGAATCGGTACTCGCCATCGGTGGTGACGCCCTCACCGTCACTGTATTGCTGGCGGCGCCCTTGCTGCTCAGCGCCCTGGCCGTGGGCCTGCTCATCGGCATGTTGCAGGCGGCCACCCAGATCCAGGAGATGACCCTCAGCTTCATTCCCAAGCTCATCGTCCTGGTCGTGGCGCTGATGGTGGCCGGCCCTTGGATGCTGGGGTTGATCACCGACTTCACCCTGGAGCTGTTCGAAAACATCCCCGCGTTCATCGGCGGCTGAAGGTCATGCTCCAGTTCACCGGCCAAGAGATCCAGACGCTGCTCTCGGAGCTGGTGTGGCCTTTCCTGCGCCTGTCCGGCCTTTTCCTGGCGGCGCCCTTCTTCGGCGCGCCCAGCGTGCCGGTGCGGGCGCGGGTGGCGCTGGCGGCCCTCACCGCCTGGCTGCTCGCCCCTGTGGTGCCGGCGCCCGCGCAAGTGGCGCTGTTCAGCGGATTGGGGTTTCTCACCGCGCTCCAGCAACTGCTCATCGGCCTGGCCATGGGGTTCGTGCTGCAGCTGGTGTTCGCCCTGTTCGTTGTGGGCGGGCAGAGTATCGCCATGGCCATGGGGTTGGGTTTCGCCTCCGCCGTGGACCCTCAGAACGGCGTGCAGGTGCCCGTGGTCAGTCAGGCTTTCCTCATTCTGGTGACGCTCGTCTTCCTGGCCCTCAACGGCCACCTGATGCTCATCGAGTTGGTGGCCGACAGCTTCCGTCTGCTGCCGGCGGCGCCCCTCGGACTGGAACCCGAGGCGTTCCATCGCATCGCGTTGTGGGGCGGTTACATGTTCGCCGGCGGCCTCCTGGTGGCTTTGCCGGCGGTGACCGGACTGCTGCTGGTGAACATCGCGTTCGGGGTGGCGGCCCGCGCCGCGCCCCAGCTCAACATCTTCGCCGTGGGTTTTCCGGTCATGATCTTGGCCGGCTTCCTGCTCGTCTGGCTGGTGCTTCCCGGACTGGGTGACCGTTTCGGCGGCATGATGCTGGATGCCTTCCAACTGATACGACGGCTGTGGGTGATCTGAAATGGCCGAGAACACGAGCGCCGAAGAGAGAACCGAAAAGCCGACTCCGAAACGGCTGCGCGAAGCGAAAGAAAAGGGGCAGGTGCCCCGCTCGCGGGAGCTCAACACCCTGGCGGTCCTCATGGTCGGCGCCGCGGCCTTGTTCCTCCTGGGCGGCGCCATGGTGGGCGACCTCTCCGCCGTGATGCGCGCCGGTTTCGCGCTCGAAAGGGAGACGGTGATGGATCCGACGCGGGTGCCCGTCCTTTTCGCCGAGCTGGTGGGCCGGGGGGTGTGGCTGATGGCGCCCCTTCTCGTGGTGCTCCTCGCGGCGGCCTTGGCCGCTCCCTTGGCGCTCGGCGGTTGGACCTTCAGTCCCAAGGCCCTGGCCTTTCGGCTGGACAAACTCGATCCCGTTCGGGGCATGAAGCGCATCTTCTCCGTGCGCGGCCTCATGGAGCTGGCCAAGACCCTGGCCAAGTTCCTGCTGGTCGCTCTGGCTTCGGCCTTCATCCTGTGGTCGGAGATGGGAGACCTCATGGCCCTCGACCGGGAGTCCCTGAACCGGGCGCTGGCCCACGCCGCCAGTCTCTGTCTGTGGTCGTTCCTGCTCATCAGCGCCGTGCTGGCGTTGGTGGCGGCGGTGGACGTGCCTTTTCAACTGTGGCAGCACACCCGGCAGTTGCGCATGACCCACAAGGAGATCAAGGACGAACACAAGGAGACCGAGGGAAGCCCCGAAGTGAAGGGGCGCATCCGCGCCATCCAGCGGGAGATGGCACAGCGCCGCATGATGCAGAAGGTGCCCGACGCCGACGTGGTGGTGACCAACCCCACCCACTACGCCGTGGCCCTCGAGTACGACAAGGAGAAGGGCGGTGCGCCCCGGGTGGTGGCCAAGGGGGCCGACCACCTGGCCATGGAGATTCGGCGGGTCGCCGAGGCCAGCGGCGTTCCCGTGGTTTCGGCGCCGCCGCTGGCGCGGGCGCTCCACGCGCTGGTGAAGCTGGACCAGGAAATTCCCGCCGAGCTCTACGTGGCCGTGGCCCATGTGCTGGCCTACGTCTATCAACTGGACGCCGCCCGCCGCGAAGGCCGTCCGCCGCCGCGGCCGCCGTCCGATCTGCCGGTGCCGGAACCTTTCCGCAGGGGTGAGGGCGCCTGAATCCGGCGGCGCCGAAGGAGAAGAAGATGACGCAGTCGAAGTTGGCACGAGTGATCGCCGATCTGCGGCAGATGGGGCTGGGCACGCCCCTGTTGCTCATCGTCATGCTCGGCATGATGGTGTTGCCTTTGCCGCCCATGGCCCTGGACACCCTGTTCACCTTCAACATCGCCATCTCGCTGATGGTGCTGCTGGTGGTGCTCTACACCCGCCGACCCCTGGATTTCGCCGCCTTTCCCACGGTGCTGCTGGTGGCCACGCTGCTGCGCCTGGCCCTGAACGTGGCCTCCACCCGCGTGGTGCTGCTCGAGGGCCACAACGGCACCGATGCGGCGGGCCGCGTGATCCAGGCGTTCGGCGAATTCGTGGTGGGGGGCAACTACGCCGTCGGTTTCATCATCTTCGCCATCATCACCATCATCAATTTCGTGGTGGTCACCAAGGGCGCCGGGCGGGTCTCCGAGGTGAGCGCCCGGTTCACCTTGGACGCCATGCCGGGCAAGCAGATGGCGGTGGATGCCGATCTCAACGCCGGCCTCATCACCCAAGAAGAGGCCAAACGGCGGCGCGAGGAGATCGCCAGCGAGGCCGATTTCTACGGTTCCATGGACGGCGCTTCCAAATTCGTCCGCGGCGATGCCGTCGCCGGCATCCTGATCCTGATCATCAACGTGGTGGGGGGGCTGTTCGTGGGCATGATCCAGCACGACCTAGATTTCGCCCAGGCGGCCCACAACTACACCCTTCTCACCATCGGCGACGGGCTTGTGGCCCAGGTGCCCTCCCTGGTCCTCTCCACCGCCGCGGCCATCATCGTCACCCGCGCCACCGCCGCGCGCGAGATGGGCGAACAGATCGTCAGCCAACTGCTCGGCAGCCCCAAGGCGCTGATCGTCACCGCCGGAATCCTCGGGGTCCTGGGCATGGTGCCGGGCATGCCCAATTTCGTCTTCCTCCTGTTGGCTGCGCTCCTGGGGGCGGGTGCCTGGTGGTTGGTGCGCAGCCGCCGCCGCGAAGACGAGTCCCAGGCCGAAGCCGACGCGGAGAAGGAGGCGTCGGCCGAGGCGGCCGAAGAGAAGGAGCTCAGTTGGGAAGAGGTGGCCCAGGTGGACACCCTGGGGCTGGAGGTGGGTTTCCGGCTCATTCCCCTGCTGGACAAGGCCCAGGGGGGGCAACTCATGGAGCGGATCAAGGGCATCCGGCGCAAGCTCTCACGAGAACTGGGCTTTCTCATCCCTCCGGTGCACATTCGCGACAATCTGGAGTTGGCGCCCAACGCCTACCGCATCACCCTTCTGGGGGTGCCCATCGGAGAGGCCGAGGTCTATCCGGACCGTGAACTGGCCATCGACCCCGGCCAGGTCTACGGGAAGATCAAGGGCATCGAGACCCGGGATCCGGCTTTCGGGCTGGAAGCGGTGTGGATCGAGCCGAGCCAGCGCGACCAGGCTCAGGCACTGGGATACACGGTGGTGGACGCCAGCACCGTCATCGCCACCCATCTGAGCCATCTGCTGCAACAGCACGCCCACGAGCTGCTCGGCTACGAAGAGGTCCAGCAGCTCCTGGACATCCTGGCCAAGAGCTCACCCAAGTTGGTGGAGGATCTGGTGCCCAACACCTTGCCGTTGGGCACCGTCCTGAAGGTGTTGCAGAACCTCTTGGCCGAGGGCATTCCCATTCGGGATCTGAGAACCATCGCGGAAACTTTGGCGGCGCAAGGGCGCGACAGCCAGAATGTCGACACTTTGACGGCGGCCGTTCGGCGTGCGTTATCCCGGCAGATCTACCAGCAAATCAATGGGATGAACGATGAACTTGAAGTAATTACTCTTGATCCGAACTTGGAACAGATATTGCTTCAATCCGTGCAGGGTCAAGAAGGCGGCATGGAGCCGGGCATGGTGGATCGGCTGATGAGCGACATGAAACGGTTGGCGCAGAAAGAGGAGATGGCAGGGCGCACGCCGGTGCTCCTGGTGAGCCCGTCCATCCGGGGTCTGCTGGCCCGGCTGCTGCGCAGCGCCATTCCGGGGCTGCATGTGCTGGCCTACGACGAAGTGCCGGACAACCGCCAGGTGCGGGTGGTCTCCTCCGCCGGCGGTCAACTGGAGCAAGCCGTCTGACAGGTGAGGTGAAGGCCGATGAAGATGAAACGCTATTTCGCGCCGGACATGCGGCAGGCCATCCGAAAGGTGCGGGAGGACCAGGGGCCGGACGCCGTCATCCTCTCCAACCGCCGGGTGAACGGTGGCGTCGAGATCATCGCCGCGGTGGACTACGACCAGGCCCTGGTCAACCGGGCGTTGGGCCTCGGGGAGCGGGATCCGCAGCCGGGGCCGACTTACGGAGGCGCCGGGCCGACCGTGGAGCGCCCCGCGGTGCCCCCCTCTTCCGAGGACGACGGCCGGAGCACGGCGGAGGCCGCCGTGGACGCCTTGCCGCGGATGGAGCGCATCGAACAAGAGATCCAGCAACTGCGGGCTTTTCTGCAGTCGCCCATGCTCCAGTTCGGATGGGGTGAATTGCGCCGGGTCCAGCCTTTGCGCGCCGATCTGTTGAAACGCCTCTCCGCCCTGGGTCTGGTGCCCGATCTGGCTCGGGAGCTGGCGGACGAGGCCCTGGCCCGGGTGCGGGGCGACGGCTGGGCCGAAGCCTTGAAGCTGCTGGCGGCACGGGTGCCCGTAGCGGAGGACGACCTCTTGGCCGAGGGCGGGGTGATCGCCCTGGTCGGCCCCACCGGCGTGGGCAAGACCACCACCGTGGCCAAGCTGGCGGCCCGTTTCGCCCTGCGCCACGGCCGTCGCCACGTGGCACTGGTCACCACCGACAGCTATCGCATCGGTGCCCACGAACAGTTGCGCACCTACGGCCGCATCCTGGGCATTCCGGTGCAGACCGCCGCCGACCGGGACGAACTGGCGGCCGTCCTCAACCACACCCGTGATCGCAAGCTGGTGCTCATCGACACCGCCGGGGTCGGTCAGCGCGATCTGCGCCTCATGGAGCGGCTCTCCACCCTCGGCGTGGGGGACAAGCGCATCCGCAACTACCTGGTGCTCTCGGCCACCGGACAGACCGCGCTCCAGCGGGAGGTGATCCGGGCCTTCCGCAAGGCGGGGCTGCACAACTGCATTCTCACCAAGGTGGACGAAGCGGGCAGCCTCGGGGGGGTCTTGTCGGTCCTCATCGAGCATCAACTGCCGGCCGCCTTCGTGGGCGATGGACAGCAGGTGCCGGACGATCTCCATCCGGCCCGTGCCGAGAAGCTGGTGCAGCACGCAGTGAATCTCATGCAACGAATGGAATCCGAACCCGAGGACGACATGCTGGCATTCGATTTCGGAGGAGTGACGGCCAATGCTCATGCGTGAAGCGAACGTGGACCAGGCCAGCGGCCTGCGCAGGATGGGCGCGCCCCGCCCGGTCAAGGTGGTGGCCGTCAGCGGCGGCAAGGGGGGCGTGGGCAAGACCAACGTCTCGGTGAACCTGGCGGTGGCGCTGGACGAGCTGGGGCGCAAGGTGATGCTGCTCGACGCCGACTTCGGCCTGGCCAACGTGGACGTCCTCCTGGGGCTGAGCCCCGAATACGACCTCTCCCATCTCATCCGCGGCGAACGGGAGCTGGAGGAGATCATCGTCGAAGGTCCCGGGGATCTGCGCATCATTCCGGCCTCCTCCGGCATCGGCCACATGGCCTCCCTTTCGCCCGCCGAGCACGCCGGCGTCATCCGCGCCTTCAGCGAACTGAGTTACGACCTCGATGTGATGGTGGTGGACACCGCGGCCGGCATTTCCGACGGGGTGGTGAGCTTTTGCCGCGCCTCCCAGGAAGTGATCGTGGTGGTCTGTGACGAGCCGGCCTCCATCACCGACGCCTACGCCTTCATGAAGGTGATGAACCGGGAGCACGGGATGGAGCGGTTCCACGTCCTCGCGAACATGGCCCACTCGGTTCGCGAAGGTCACGAGCTCTATCTCAAGCTGAGCCGTGCCGCCGAGCGCTTCCTGGACGTGACGCCGCTCTACCTGGGCGCCATACCCCATGACGAGCGATTGCGCAAAGCGGTGCAGAAACAGCAGGCGGTGGTCACCGCCTATCCCAGCAGCCCCTCCGCCCTCGCGCTCAAGAAGATCGCGCGCGCCGTGGACGGTTGGCCGTTGCCCACGCGGGCGGGCGGGCAGTTGGAGTTTTTCGTCGAACGCCTCATCGAAGCGGAACGGGAATACGCGGGAGAAGAATCATGAACATGGCGGCGAGATATACGGCTGCCGAGCGCCTCAGCCACGAACAGATGGTGGAAAAGCACGTCCCCCTCGTCAAGCGGGTGGCCTATCACTTGATGGGCCGCATGCCTTCATCGGTTCAGCTCGACGATCTCATCCAGGCCGGCCTGGTGGGGCTCCTGGAAGCCATCAACAACTACGACGGGAGCAAGGGCGCCAGTTTCGAAACCTATGCGCGCATCCGCATTCAGGGCGCCATGATCGACGAGGTGCGCCGCGGCGACTGGACGCCGCGGTCGGTCTACCGCAAGGCGCGCCAATTGGCCGAGGCCGTGCACAAGGTCGAGTGTCGGGAGGGGCGCGAGGCCCAGCCCGAGGAGGTGGCCGCCGAGCTGGGCATCGATCTGGACGAATACAACCGCATCCTGCGCGACACCACCGGTTGCCACGTATTGAGCTTCGACGAGATCAACGGCGACGCCTGGAGCCCCGATTCCGTGCTCGAGGAGGAGGACCAAGGCCCCCTGCCCGAACTGCAGAAGGCCCACTTTCGGGAAAGCCTCATCGAGGCCATCGGCAAGCTGCCCGAAAGGGAGCAGCTGGTCATGTCCCTTTACTACGACGAGGGACTGAACCTGCGGGAGATCGGCGAGGTCTTGGGGGTGAGCGAGGCGCGGGTGTGCCAGATCCACGGCCAGGCCCTCAACCGGATCCGCGCCCGGCTGCACGACTGGATAGAGGAGTGATCCCGTGGCTCCGCCGGACAATCGCATCAATCCCCTGTTGCCCGTCTGGCCGACGTCGCCTGTGAAGGGAGTGGGTGACGAGGCGTCCCGGCGTCCGGCGACGGAGAAAAAACGCCCCCGTTCCGCGCCTCGGCCGTCGGACGAGAAGCGGCCGCCGGACCCCCCGGGACGAATCGACACCTACGCTTGATCGAACGAGGAGTGCACCATGGAACGCCAGTCATCCCCCAATGCCGATCGGAAATGGAGCGACCAGATCAGCCCCGATCTGTTGGACCGCATGGAACGGGTGGACGCCGAGCTGGCGCCCGATCGGCTGACGATCTCCGAAGCGACTGGATCCCGCCCGGAGGCGCGAAACGACTTCGCCGCCATCCTGGACGCCCTGCCCGGACAAGGATTGGACGCCCTCTCGGACGTGGTGCCCCCGGCCCTCTCCCAAGGCGCGGAGGGCGGCGCCAAGGACCGGAACCTGAGCGACGTGGTGGCCCGCATTCGGGACGAAGGGCCGGCCGACGGGGAGGCGTCGGCGGACGAAAGCGCCGCCTCGGGCGGTGATGCGGCGGGTGACGGCGCCACCGAAGCCGAGAAGGCGGAAACCGAGCCGGTGGATCCGCCTGCCGCCCCGCTGCCGCCGGCGCGGTCCCGCGGCTCGGCCGGGTGGCGCCTGGCGGTGATCGGCCTTTTCGGCCTGTCGCTCCTCGGTGGTTTTCTCTTCCAGCAACAGATGGAGCGGACGGCGGCCTTGCGGACCGAATTGAGCGCCTTGCAGGAGGCCGTTCGGGTGCTGCATCGAGATCAGGAGCGGCTGCGGGCAAGGCTCCAACAGTCGGAGCAGGCCAAAGAAGATTGGGTGAACCGCCAAGCACTGGAAGCGGCCCTCGAGGCCCAGGCCCGCCGCCTGGAGGCCGACCGGCAGCGAGTGGAACTGCTCGCCCTGGCGGCCCTCGGATCCACGCTGCAAGAGAAGAAGAGCGATCGAGAGCCGCCGAAAGCCGGAGAGGAGGCATCCGACGGGCTGGACGCCGCCCGGAAACGGGTGCAAGCGCAGGCGGCCCCCGCGGTGCGCAAGTCCGATGCAACCGTCGCCGGAAAGGGGGCGTGGGCGGTGAACCTGCTCTCGTCCAGCAGCCGCGCCCAAGCGGAAAAGGCGTTGCGGCGGCTGCGCGCCAAAGAACCCCGGGCGGTCTTGCGCACGGCGCGGGTCAAGGGCAAGACCGTCTACCGGGTGGCGGTCGTCGGATTTCCCACCAAGCAAGCGGCGCTGGAGTATCGCGATCGCAAGGCGGCCGGCCTGGGCGCGCGCGGCGCCTGGGTGGGGCGGGGCTGATCACCCGCGGCGGGGCTGCTTCCTGGGAACGAAGCGGGCGGTCTTGACCGCGTTGTCCTGGGTCTGGAGGACCTCCACCGGATAGCCGTTGATGAGCAGGCTGGTGCCCGGCTCGGGGATGTTCTCCAACTGCTCCAGGATGAGGCCGTTGAAGGTGCGTGGTCCGTCGGTGGGCAGGTCCCAGCCGAAGGATCGGACCAGCTCCCGCACATTGGCGGCGCCGCTCACCAGGTAGCTGCCGTCTTCCTGCGGCGTCACGTCGGCGATGCGGTCGGTGGGATCCGAGGTGAATTCCCCCACGATCTGTTCCACCAAGTCGCTGACCGTCACCAGCCCCAGCACGTCGCCGTATTCGTCCACCACCAGGCCCACCCGCTGCTTGCTCTTCTGGAACTTCACCAGCTGAACGTGCAACGGCGTCCCTTCCGGGATGAAGTAGGGAGGCTGGATGAGGGACTCCAGCTTCTCCGGCGTCAGTTCCCCGGACATCAGCGCTTGCATCAGGTGGCGGGCGTGGATGAATCCCACCACCCGGTCGATGCTGCCCCGATAGACCAAGGCCTGGGCATAGGGCATTTCCCGCAGGTCCTCGAGCAACTCATCCCACGGCGCTTCCAGATCGATGCCGTCGATCTCCTGGCGGGGGATCATGATGTCGTCCACCGTGGCCTTCTCCAGATCGAGGATGGCCAGCAGCATTTTCTGGTGACGTTGGGAGATGAGGGCGCCGGCCTCGTTGACCACGGTGCGCAGCTCTTCCTTGCTCAAGGCATCCTTGGACGACGCCTCTGGATAGACCCGCAACAGCTTGAGCACCGTGTTGGCGAAAAAGTTGACCAGGGCCACCAGGGGGTAACTCACCTTGAGCAGCGGCACATAGACCCAGGCGGCAGGGAAGGCGAGGCGCTCGGGATGGAGGGCGGCCAGGGTCTTGGGCGCCACTTCGGAGAAGATGAGGATCACCAGCGTGAGCAGTCCGGCGGCCAGGGGAATGGCCCCTTCGCCCCCCAACCGGATGGCCAGGACCGTGGCCAGGGACGAGGCGAGGATGTTGACGAAGTTGTTGCCCAGCAAGATCAGCCCGATGAGTCGGTCCGGGCGTTGCAGCAGACGCTCCGCCATGCGCGCGGCCCGATGCCCCTGCTCCGCCTGATGGCGCAGGCGGTAGCGGTTGAGGGTCATCAGGGCGGTTTCGGAGCCGGAGAAGAAGGCGGAGAGCAGAATCAGCACGAAGAGCGCGCCGAACAGCCCTCCTATGGGCAGGTCGTCCAATGGTGTCGGGCCGAGAATGAAGTTGAAATCATTCTCGGTGCTCCATCATCATACTGTCAAGGAAGCGGCCGCGGGCCGCGGGGATTCAGCCGTTGCACGCGATACGGAGGCAGACCATGAACAGACGCGGATTGCACCTGGGGCTCCTCGCCCTGCTGGCCGCCGGGGCTTCGACGGCCGAAGAACCGGGACCCTTGTCCGAGTACGATCCGCCATTGCCTCAGTCGTTCGTGGAGGCGCTGCGCAAAGCCGATCCCGCGGAAGGGGAGAAAATCTTCATGCGCAAATGCTCATCCTGCCACGACCACGAGAAAGACGGAGGCAACGGCAAAGGGCCCCACTTGTGGAACATCATGGGCCGCAAGGCGGGCACCTACCCGGGCTTCGACTATTCGGAGGCGATGAAGCGGTCGGGGCACGTCTGGAACTACGCCACCCTCAACTACTATCTCACCCGCACCGATCGGGCCGTGCCCGGCCGGATCATGGACTTCCGAGGCATCCGGCGCGAATCGGTCCGCGCCAAGCTGATCGCTTTTCTGCGTACCCTGAACGACGATCCACCGCCTCTTCCTTGAGTCGGACAGGTGCCACCGGACTGGGCTCACAGGATGAGCGCCGCCAGCACCGAGCGCCCTTCGGACAGGAGGATGTTGTAGGTGCGGCAGGCGGCGCCCGTGTCCATCACCTCGTGACCGATGCCGGCTTCCGCCAACGGCGCGAGCAGGGTGGAGTGGAGTAACTTCTGTTGTGCACCGGTGCCGAAGAGGATCACCTCGGGCCGATGGAGGGTCAGGCTGGACAGATCTTCCGGCGTGAGCCGTTCCAACGCGTCCACGGGCCAGGGCTCCAGGATCCGCTCCGGCATGAGCAGCAGGTTGTGGCGGTGGATCGTCTCGCCGATGCGGATCCATCCTGGTTCGTAGGCGCGGATCACCCAAGGGTTGTCGATGAGTTCGGCGGTGAATTTCATGGTGTTTGCGAAAACCTAGGGTGCGTTGAATTTTACTAGGTGCTCATGTACTTTACCCGTTTTGCCCTTACCCGGCTGCAGCAGAGGTTGTTCCGTGTCCACGCCTGAAATGGAAGAGTTCCAGCGCATCAAGCGGCTGCCGCCCTACGTCTTTGCCATCGTCAACGAGCTCAAGGCGGAAGCGCGCGCACGGGGCGAGGACATCATCGATTTCGGCATGGGCAACCCGGACCAGCCCACGCCGAAACACATCGTGGACAAGCTCTGCGAAGCGGCCCAGCGCAAGGACACCCACCGCTACTCCATGTCCAAGGGCATCCCCAGGCTGCGCCGGGCCATGTGCAACTGGTACCGGGCGCGTTACGGCGTGGAGTTGGACCCCGAAACCCAGTCCATCGTCACCATCGGTTCCAAGGAAGGACTGGCCCATCTGGCGCTGGCCTGCCTCGGCCCGGGCGATTCGGTGCTGGTGCCCAACCCGGCTTACCCCATCCATCCCTGGGGGTTCGTCATCGCCGGCGCCGACGTGCGCCACGTGCCGCTCGTCGAAGGGGTGGACTTCTTCGAGAAGCTGGAGGAGGCGATCAAGGATTCCTGGCCGCGGCCCAAGATGCTGGTGCTCAACTTCCCCGGCAACCCCACCACCCAGTGCGTGGAGTTGGACTTCTTCGAAAAAGTGGTGGAGATCGCCAAGGAGCACAACATCTGGGTGGTCCACGACCTGGCTTACGCCGACATCGTGTTCGACGGCTACAAGGCCCCCTCCATTCTCCAGGTTCCCGGGGCCCTGGACATCGCCGTGGAGTTCTTTTCCCTGTCCAAGAGCTACAACATGCCCGGCTGGCGGGTGGGGTTCATGAGCGGTAACCAGACCCTCGTCGCCGCCCTGGGGCGGATCAAATCCTATCTCGATTACGGCATGTTCACCCCCATCCAGGTGGCGGCCATCACCGCCCTCGAAGGGCCTCAGGATTGCGTGCGGGAGATCGCCGCCATGTACGAGCGACGCCGTAACGTGTTGTGTGACGGGTTGAACAACCTCGGATGGAAGGTGGAGCGCCCCAAGGCCACCATGTTCGTCTGGGCGCCCATTCCCGAACCCTATCGGGAGATGGGGTCGCTGGAGTTTTCCAAGAAGCTGCTCAAGGAGGCCAAGGTGGCGGTCTCCCCCGGCATCGGCTTTGGCGAGTACGGGGACACCCACGTGCGTTTCGGACTCATCGAGAACGAGCACCGCACCCGCCAGGCGATCCGCGGCATCCGCGAGATGTTCCGCAAGGACGGCTTGCTCCAGGCCGGGCGACCCTGATTCCTTACCCGGGCCGGGCCATGCCCGGCGATACAGAAAAACAGCAGGAGAAACGACATTGGAACCGGTCAAAGTTGGATTGTTGGGCTTGGGTACCGTGGGGGGAGGCACCCTCAATGTGCTCCACCGCAACGCGGCGGAGATCAGCCGTCGTGCCGGCCGCGACATTCGCGTAGTGCATGCCGCGGCGCGCGAGTACGACCCGGAACGGCTGGAGGGACTGGATCGCGTTCGGGTCACGGACGACGCCTTCGCGGTGGTGAACGACCCCGAGATCGACATCGTGGTGGAGCTCATCGGCGGCTATTCGCCGGCCCGGGAGCTGGTATTGCAAGCCATCGAGAACGGCAAGCACGTGGTGACCGCCAACAAGGCCCTGATCGCGCTGCACGGCAACGAGATCTTCGCCGCCGCACAGCGACGGGGCGTGACCGTGGCCTTCGAAGCGGCGGTGGCCGGCGGCATTCCCATCATCAAGGCCTTGCGCGAAGGGTTGGCGGCCAACCATATCGAATGGATCGCCGGCATCATCAATGGAACCGGCAACTTCATCCTCACGGAGATGCGCGACAAAGGGCGCGAATTCGGCGAGGTGCTGGCGGAGGCCCAGGCCCTCGGTTACGCCGAGGCCGACCCCACCTTCGACGTGGAGGGCATCGACGCCGCCCACAAGCTGACCATTCTCGCATCCTTGGCCTTCGGCATTCCGCTTCAGTTCGACAAGTGCTACACGGAGGGGATCTCCAAGATCGAGCCGCAGGACGTGGCCTACGCGGAGTCGTTCGGTTACCGCATCAAGCATCTGGGCATCACCCGCAAGACGGAACGGGGCATCGAGCTTCGGGTCCATCCCACTTTGATTCCCGAACGGCGCCTCATCGCCAACGTGGACGGGGTGATGAACGCCGTGTTGGTGCAGGGTGACGCCGTGGGACCCACTCTCTACTACGGCGCCGGCGCCGGTTCCCTGCCCACCGCCTCGGCGGTGGTGGCCGACATCATCGACGTCACCCGCACCCTCACCACGGATCCCGAGAACCGGGTGCCCCACTTGGCCTTCCAACCCGACGAGCTTTCGGACTCGCCCGTGCTGGCGATGGACCAGGTGACCACCGCCTACTACTTGCGATTGACCGTGGAGGACAAGCCGGGGGTTCTCGCGCGGCTCACCGGCATCCTGGGTGAGGCCGGCATCAGCATCGAGGCCATCAAACAGCAAGAGCCGGCGGCGGGTGAAACCCAGGTGCCGCTGGTGATGCTCACCCATGCGGTGGAGGAGGGACGCATGAACCGGGCCATCGCCGCCATCGAAGGATTGGACGTGGTCACCGCGCCGGTGGCCCGTATTCGCGTGGAGCAGCTCGACTGACCGCTTCCTTCACCCCCCATTCCACGACCTGGAGAGGACGACCATGCCATTCCGTCCCCGCTACACCGGACTCATCAACAAATACCGCGACCGGCTGCCGGTCTCCGACGACACCCGCGTCATCAGCCTGGGAGAGGGCAACACGCCGCTCATCCGCCTCAACAACATCCCGAAGGAGCTGGGCAAGGAGGTGGATATCTACGTCAAGTACGAAGGGCTCAACCCCACCGGCTCTTTCAAGGACCGCGGCATGACCATGGCGGTGACCAAGGCGGTGGAGGAGGGGAGCCGCGCGGTGATCTGTGCCTCCACCGGCAACACCTCCGCCTCCGCGGCGGCCTACGCCGCGCGCGCCGGCATCGCCGCCTTCGTGCTCATTCCCGAGGGCAAGATCGCCATGGGCAAGCTGGCCCAGACCATGATGTACGGCGCCGTCACCATCCAGCTCAAGGGCAACTTCGACGACGGCATGCGCCTGGTGAAAGAGGTGGCCGAGGAAGCGCCGGTGACCATCGTCAATTCCATCAACCCTTATCGCATCGAGGGGCAGAAGACCGCCGCCTTCGAGATCGTGGAGGAGTTGGAATCGGCGCCCGACTACCACTGTCTGCCGGTGGGCAATGCCGGCAACATCACCGCCTACTGGAAGGGCTACACCGAGTACCGTGACCACGGCATCGTCAACTCCGCGCCGAAGATGGTGGGGTACCAGGCGGCCGGTTCCGCTCCTTTCCTGCGCGGCGGCCCGGTGGATCACCCCGAGACCGTGGCCACCGCCATCCGCATCGGCCATCCCCAATCCTGGGACAAGGCGTGGGCAGCGCAGAAGGCGTCGGGCGGTTGGTTCGACGAATGCACCGACGAGGAGATCCTGGCGGCGCAGAAGTTGCTGGCGGAGAAAGAGGGGGTTTTCTGTGAGCCGGCATCGGCCACCTCTCTGGCGGGGGCCCTGCGCGATGTCCGATCCGGCAAGATTCCCGAAGGCAGTAAGATCGTCTGCACCCTCACCGGCAACGGCCTGAAGGATCCCGACACCGCCATCCGGCAGTGCACGGCCGAGCCCATCGTCATCGAGGCCGAACTCGGGGCGGTGAAGGATGCCATCCTCGGCAACATGAAGTGAGCGCCGTGCCCGGCGGCGGGCGGTGGTTGCACTGTGTGGTGCCCGACCTGTTGCAGGTACCGACGGGGTGGCGGGCGCCCCGGTTGCGCCGGCTGGAGTCGCTGCTCGTGCGCGGGCGCAGCGCCCCTGGCCCTTTGGGGCTGACGGCGGCCCTGTTCGATGCATTCGAGGTGCCGCCCGAAGCGCGGGTCGCGGCACCCTGGCGGCGGATGGGATCGGGGGCCGAGCCCGGTCCCGAGTGGGTGGCGCAGGCCCATCCCGTCCATTTTCGCCCCGACCGCGATCGGCTGCTTCTCTTTCCCCTCCACCGAGAGCCCGAAGCAGAGACGGCGCAGGCGTTGGCACACCGCTTCGACGACCATTTCTCCGGCAAAGGGTTGCGTTTGGAGATCCGCGGGCCGGGCCGATGGTTCCTCGTCGCCGACACCCCGCAGGAGGTCCGGTTCACGGCGCTCTCCCAAGTGCCGGAGGTCGGACTGGAACGGGCCATGCCGCAGGGGACCGGCGCACGCTTCTGGCGGCAGGTGCTGACCGAGACCCAGATGTTGGTCCACGGGCTCATGGAGGCGCGGCGCGGCGTCGGCACCGATTTCGGTTTCAATGGATTGTGGTTCGACGACGCCGGCGTGGTGGCGCGTCCCCTGGGCCGGGCGCCGGAGTGGGTCTTACCGCCCCCCGACGACCCTCTGGCCCTGGGGCTGTCGGCCCACGTGGCCGAAAGGGCGCCGGATCGTCGGCTGTTGTTGGCGACCGAAGTGGCGGAGGCCGTGGCGGCGGAGGACCCCGACAGGTGGCGTTCCGCCTTGAACGCCTTGGAGTCGGCGCTCGAAACCGAAATCGCGCGGGGGGTGGAGGAGATCCGGCTGGATGCCTGCGACGGCCGCCGCCGGTCGATGGCGCCTAGGAGAGCGGGACGTTTCTGGCGTCGACGGCGGCCCCTCGAGCGGATCGCCGGGCGCTGATGGGGCGGTGGTATAATGCGCCACCGGATTGTCCACGCCGCCGGGCGCCCCATGCAGATTTCCGTCAGCGAAGTGCTCGTTCGTTTCATGGAGCGACTGGGCATCCGGCACATCTTCGGCATGCCCGGCGCCCACATCCTGCCGGTCTACGACGCCCTCCATTCCAGCCCCATCCAGACCGTCCTCGCCAAGCACGAACAGGGCGCCGCCTTCATGGCCGGCGGTTACGCCCGGGCCACCGGCGCCATCGGGGCTTGTATCACCACCGCCGGGCCGGGCGCCACCAACTTGGTCACCGGAATCGCCAACGCCCACGCCGACCGCTTGCCGGTGTTGGCCGTCACCGGCGAGACGTCCACCGCCATCTTCGGCCGCGGCGGCTTGCAGGAGAGCAGCGGCGAAGGGGGGACGATCGACCAGGTGGCCCTGTTCGACGGGATCACCCGTTACGCGCGGCTGGTGGAACGTACCGACTACCTGGGCACCGTTCTCAACCGGGCGGCCCACGTACTCACCTCGAACCGCCCGGGGCCGGTGTTGCTCAGCTTTCCGTTCGACGTGCAGACCGAACCGGTGGACGCCGCCGTGCTGGAACAGGTGGCTTTCGGTCGGCGCAGGCCGAATCGACCGGGACCCGACGAGGTGGAGGTCGCCGTCCAGTTGTTGCAGACGGCCCGCCGGCCCGTCATCCTGGCCGGATATGGGTGCCTCGCGGCCGGCGCCGGGGCCAAGGTGGCGCGGCTCAGCCGGCGCTTGGGCGCGCCGGTGACCACCAGCTTGAAGGCGAAGGGGCTCGTCGATGAGAACGAGCCGCTGGCCCTCGGCACTCTGGGGGTCACGTCCGGGGATCACGCCTATCGATACATTCGGGAGCGGGCCGATCTTCTGCTGATCCTCGGCGCGGGCTTCAACGAACGCACCAGTTACCTGTGGGATGCCCAACTCCTGGAAGGGCGTCGGATCGTCCAAGTGGATCGGGATCCGGATCAGTTGGAGAAGGTCTTTCGGGCCGATCTGGCGGTGGTCTCGGACGTGGGCCTGTTCCTCGACGCGCTGCTCGAGCGACTGGAACCGAAAAACGCGGCCGATGATGCGCCGCCCCGGCGCGGACGCAGCGCCCTCTTTCCCGAGGGCTTCGAACTGGTGGAGTGCTTTTTCAGGCTGTTGGAGCGCCATTTCGACGAGCCCTTGCTGCTGTTCGATGACAACATCATCTTCGCCCAGAACTTTCTACGCGCCCGGCCCG
>Ga0256914_1001765_pt1 | contig 18877 bp, 17 predicted proteins | sample HulkmetaG_FD_191571 | JGI IMG/M metagenome (GOLD analysis project Ga0256914, IMG submission 191571) | Hydrothermal chimney microbial communities from Main Endeavour vent field at the Juan de Fuca Ridge, Pacific Ocean - Hulk | ecosystem: Environmental > Aquatic > Marine > Hydrothermal vents ... | reverse complement strand
TATGTATGTTTAACGACGTTGCAATTGTGGGAAACCTGTAATGGCATAAATTAACGAAATAAATAAGAAAGGGGAAATGAAATTTTAATACCCTAGAACTCAGGTAAAAATTCGGATTTAATTTTAATTTAATTACACTATAACATCTTTAATATAATGTTTAGTTACTTCTATTTTTAGCTTTAACAACTTTTCCACATTTGTGGCACAACATGGTTTTGATTACAACTACAACTTATAGTTTGTCAAAGTATGTCAAAGTGACCGATAGTATTATGGGTCATGTTATAATGCTATGGGTTATTTACTATCGGGTTATTTTCGGTCACTTCCCCTACCTTATTTTGTTATGGAAATTGAGATTTACTTGTCTAGATAATATATACCAACATATAAGCAATTATTAACACAAAAAATGATTTAATATAAACAGATTTGTTTAATTTATGTGTTAAATACTTAGATAGAATATTAACAACAACATATGCAGTAACACCAACTAACAATGATCTACCAAATGTTTCAAATGGAAATAGCATTAGTGCAGTTGAAACCTGCCATAATGACAACGCGCCAAAGATTATTGCACTTTTTCGCTTGCTTACAATATCTTCCGTAAGTTCCCCTACCTTTCTATCATCTAAAAACCACCACAGACTCTTAAAAAGCACAATATAATAAATAAAAAATAACAAAATTATAAAAAACTGTATTAATATTTGGTTTTCGCTTTCTTTTAATATAGAAAAATACGGTATTTTGTATAATGCAACTGACCACACAAATGTATTAAGAATTAAACTCATAAAAACAAATACCTGAGCTGGTTGTAATAAGGGCAAGTATTCTTCTTGCTTTTCAGACACATAATAAACATTAATCGCAAGTTGCAATATGTATATAAGTATAGTAGTTATGAGTATAAACGCCATTTGCGCTACAGTTCCAAGAGTCGGAAACCATTGTAAAAATAGTAAATTCCCAACAACAAATAACTCTAGAAAGACCATTTTATGAAAAATATACTTCTTATCAAATATTCTTGTAAGCAAATACCAAAAACTTATTATTATGGCTATAATAGCAATAATATTCACCCACCCGGGTATTTCTATATCAACAAAATTAATGTACAAAATAGTCGATATAATAAAATATAATAAGGAATTTACAAAAAATACTCTCTTTTTGCTTTTCATAAACAATTACATACTAACATAGCACAAATTATTGTAAATTATGAAGGAAAGACAAAATTAATAGCAAATGTAAGCTCGTAAAAGCTGTTGTAACCGATTATTTTTTATTTAATTTAAGAGAGTGGCATATCGCAATAGCAAGGGCGTCAGAAGCGTCTATTGGCTTTATATCACCATGAATATTTAAAAGTTCCTTAACTCGTTTTCTAACGTCTTTTTTGTCCGCCCTACCGTAACCTGTTAATTCCATTTTTGCTTGTAATGCTGTGTACTCAAAAACAGGTAATTTATAATGCCCAGCAGATAATATATATATTCCTCTTGCCTGCCCAACTGTAATAGCGGTTTTTACATTTGTATTAAAAAATAATTGCTCTATCACTAACGCATCGGGTGAATATTCCTCTATTAAATGGTTAATGCTATTATAAATTTTTAACAGTCTATCTTGCATTAAATCATTCTTTGAGGTTCGTATTTGACCATAATGAATAGGAATAAGTTTTTTCGGGTTTCGTGCATCTATAATACCGAAACCTGTTGTTGCTGTTCCTGGGTCGATTCCTAATAAAATCATGTTTTCTTTAGATGTCTGCATTATGATAAATATTAACGATATCGTCGTTTTCTTCAAATTCTTCTAATATAGAATTGAACTTTTCAACGACATCTTCGTTTAACGGCACTTTAAAAGAAGGCTCAGAATTTACTGGATTTCCACCAAATATATATGCGACAGAACCTGGATCTCCTAGAGATCCACCATATTTATTAAATATACTTCTTATCGAAGAAACTGTACGATTTTTATTATCTGTTAAACACTCAATCATAAAAGCAACTCCACCCGGACCATATCCTTCGTACATAACTTGTTCTAACTTTACGCCATCTAACTCCCCTGTTCCTTTTGCAATTGCACGTTCTATTTTAGCTTTAGGCATATTATTGGCTTTAGCTTTTTCTACAGCTGTTCTTAAAGTAGGATTAGAATTAACATCTCCTCCCCCTTGTCTAGCAGCAACAGTTATATCATTTGCAAGTTTAGTAAATAATTTTCCTCTTTTTGCATCTTCTGCTGCTTTTTTATGTTTAATGTTTGCCCATTTTGAATGTCCGGCCATATAAGATAGAATATATCAAAAACTAGTTAAGAACAAGGATACTTTTGTTCTATATACTTGCGGATTATAAGTACCATCATTAGGAATTTCATCAATTGTTATTATATTTTTAATTTTGAGTGTTTCAGCAAGTTTTTTTACTGTTAACAATTCTGGATTTGATGTAATTATTGTGTTTTCTGATAATTCCACGAATGAATTGTCGTCTTCTAATACATCTGCACCGATATTTTTTACTATTCTTGAACCCCAATCAGCGAGTCCTGGAATTTTGGGATCTTTTGAAGCATTGGCAATAAATACCTTTACACCTTCTTCTTTAACCTTTGATAAATCGCGTCTATCCTGCCACCAAGAATCCCAAATAGTTGAATCTAAAAGCGAGTATTTGTTTAATTCAATTACAGTTCCCGAATTGTATGAAGTACCTCTTATAAAACGTTCTACCGCCATAATATCTTTAAATTTTAAGTTTGTTATGCAATTGTTTCTGATTGAAGATATAATTTGAGGAATTCTAGGAAAATTCTTTAACCGTAATGATGCTGAAAGATCATCTGGATTTATTTCACCTATTAGGTTTTCAAACTGGCTATATCCTTTTTCATCTGTAAAAATATAACCGTGGGTATGTATCGCAAATATTTTAAGCATCGTCTCTTGCATCAAATAAACTCCTCTATTTTGGTCTGCATTACCTACTGCATAAATTCGTCTAAAAGGCCCTTTTCCGTAATTTAATGCATATTCAATTTCAACATCGACAGGGATTTTATATATTACATATCGATTTGACGGCACATCAAAATACACAATTCCTAGCTTATCCACTTCGCTATAAGGGTCGTTGATATCATCAAGTTGTGCTATTATTAATGTGACTTCATCATCATTCCAAACTCGTTTGGTATCAGTATAATCCGTATATGCTGCAGATGAAAACGGAGCATTTATAAATTTATATGCTAAAAAACCACCAAAAGCCACTCCAGCAAATAACAATAAAAGCAATGAATAAACTAATATTGCAACCTTTCTTTTTACTCTTCGCCTTGTTCTTTTAGAATTAAAAAGAGTCGCGTTAGAAGTTGAATGCGTAAATGATTTTCTTTTTCTTGTGGAATTTTTAATTGGTCGTTTTTTTCTAGACGATAAAGGTTTACTTCTTTTTCTTGTTGCGTATGTAGTGTATTTAGATTTTTTGCGAAATAAAGGCATACTTTTTAGTTTCCTGACCTAAAATTATGCCCTGTCCGACACTATTAGTTATATTAATATAATACAGGAATTTACTATGATTCGCAATTTTTTACAGCTTATAGTCTCATCTTCTTTTGTTAAAATAGTCATAAACATATGACACTTAAAAATAGATATAGTTTATTTATCTTGGCTTAAGTAATTGGGTTATTGTTAAAATTAATATATCGGGTGATCGTGCCCTTTTATTTCCCTTTCTTTTAAGCTTTCTAGATGCATTTGTTTTTCTAATTCAAATTTGGTTTTATCAAATCCGTATTTATGAACCAACGATGATGCATATTTGCCCCCTAAAAAGTGAGGCATTATTACATAATCAACACCAACTTTATAAAGTCTATACGCTCCTTCTATTGAGTGCGATACAGCAAGCGTTACAACAGATGGATTTTTCTTTTCAACTTTTTCAACGATATAAACATTGGTATCTATATCTGGTATTGTTGAAATAACCATTTTTGCAGAATCCAAATGTAGTTCTTCTAGAAACTCTGTATCCTCTGCATCACCATAAATACAGTCAATATTTTCTTTTTTTAACTCCTCAATGATTTGCGGATTGTAATCAACAACCAAAAACTTTGCTTTTGCTCTTTTAAACACTTTAATAAAACTGTGGCCGATACGATTTGAACCAAAAAGAACAATGTCGTAATATTCTTGTGGCACCTCTTTTTCTCTAACAGATTTTCGCTCAAATATAACTAAATATTTGGATATTTTGGGATAAATTTTGTCTGCATATAAAACTAAATAACTTGATATCGTTATTGTTATTATTCCAACAATTGTAACCAGTGTTGTTATATTAGAACCAACCTGCCCTACACTTCTTCCTACGCCAACTAAAATAAGCGAGAATTCACTAATTTGTGCCATTGATATTGCTGCCATAAAAGAGTTTTTCTTGGTATAACCAAAATAGCCAAGAATTCCCATAAATATTACTGGTTTTACAATAATCGTAAACAATACCAAAACCACGGAAGCTATAAAAACGCTCTGTATATCACCTAACATTATATTTGCACCAAGTGATATAAAGAACAGAACGACAAAAAAATCTCGTAAGGGTCTTAGTTTTGAACTAATTTCATGGTTATATGGAAACATTGCAAGCATAACCCCTGCTACTAAAGCACCTATTTCTATAGAAAAGCCCATTATAGAGAATAAAGAAGCTAACCCCATTCCCCATGCTAATGCAAACAAAAATAAATACTCTTGTGATTTTGCTGCAAATTTAAATATTTTAGGCAAAAAGTATTTGTAAAGTAAATATAAAACTAATATAAGTACAATAGCCTTAACAGTAGTATCAAACATAACATTCGATAAACTTCCACCAGTGGATGTTATTGAGATAACAATAAGTGCGACTGTTGCGATAATATCTTGAACAAGTAAAAATCCAATCGATATTTTCGCATACAATTTATCTAAGTCACCATTATCGTTAAGCAACTTCATTACAATAATCGTACTGCTAAAAGCTAATCCAACCCCTAAATATATAGATTCAACTGTAGTAAAGCCTAATAAAAGTGTTAATGCCATTACACCTATTACAGTAAAAACAACCGCTAAAATTCCTCCAATAATAGAAACTTTTCCGACTTCTTTTATAACATTTGGGTTTAAGTGCATACCTACAATGAAAAGCAGTAATGCTATACCAAATGTAGAAAATACTTCTAAAATTTCGTGAGAGTTTAAAATATTGAATACATATGGCCCTGCGATTAAACCAGTTAATATGTACCCAATAATCATTGGTTGCTTAAAGTAGCGGATAATACCAGAGATAACAACAGCTAATACAAGTATGAGGCTAATTTCTATAAATGCACCCATGGCAGGATATTAATTATTTATACGATTCTTATTTAACAAGTTTAACACATCTTTCATATCTTTTGGTAGTTTAGCCTTTATTTCAATAGGCTTACCCGTTTTAGGATGAAAGAATTCTATTTGTGTGGCATGAAGCATTTGCCTGTTAGCAAGATGTTCAAATTTTTTGTATCTCGTTTTGCCACTATATAAAAAATCACCAACAACAGGTGTATTTATTGCTGTTAAATGCACTCTTATCTGATGAGTTCTACCTGTCTTAGGAAAACAATTTACTAGCGAAAATTTGCCAAGCGAAGTTTCAAATTTTTCTACAATTTCTATTTCTGTACGAGCTTCTCTTCCGCCCTCCACTACAGCAAACTTTTCTCTATTATTTGGATTTCTATCTATTGGTGCATCAATAATTATTAAATCGCCTTCTTTTGCGTCCTTTATGTGACCAAATGTGATTGCAATATACATTTTTTTTACCTTTCTGTCTGCAAATTGTTTTTGTAATATTAGAAAAGTATCATAATTTTTAGCCACCAATATCACCCCTGTTGTATCTTTATCTAACCTATGCACAATACCGTCACGTTTAATAAAATCTTTGTATGACAGGTCTTTTTTTTGTTTCTCTGTTAGTTGATTATATGGAATTTCGTGGTTATCACTAAGTCCTGCTATAAAGTCTGGATTTACAGTTAATTCTTTTCTTAATTCTATAAATGGAGAAATTTGTTCCTCAATTAAATCTTGCAAGGTTTTAGAATTTTTAACAGTATCGGATCTGTTTACTACTAAACCCGCTGGTTTGTTTATTGCTACAAGGTTTTTGTCTTCGTAAATTATGTCTAATTTCATTTATTTTCTGATTCCTTTGCACATTTTGCACATAAGGTAGTTGTTGGATCTATTTCTAATCTTTCTTTTTCTATTGGATTACCACATTTTTCACAAATTCCATATGTTCCCTTTTCAATGTTTTTTAACGCTTTTTCAACATTTTTTCTTTCTTCTTTTAACATTTCTTCCTCTGCTGATGCAATTGTATGACCTTCTAATTCTTGTACATCATCACCTAATTCATCTACATTTCTTCCGCCTGCTTCTTCTGATTCAACGGTAAATGGGTCGTTTTCTTGCGTTTCTTTTAATTCCTCAACAACTTCTTTTTCTCTTCGTTTTAAGATAAAACGCATTTTATTTATAAAATCGCTAGGTAAATTCTTTACGGATGCCATATTAATTTCTTTTTTGACAAATCGTCGCCTAAGTGAATACAGTGTGACAACGATAATCGAAATATAAAATAATAACTGAAACCACCAAAATTTTGATTCGGAATTTAAGTTTATCAGTAAAAAAAGGATAGCAACAAGACTTGAAGCGGTCAAGTAAATTGCTAGTAAACCGCCTGTAAACATTATTTTATTTAACCTTTTTAATTCAAAAAAATGCTGACTTGATCCAAAATGCTTTTTGTTTTTTAAATATTTTAGAAATAAAAACAAAAGTAAAAAAAACGCTGCTAGCACAAGATATTGTACCGATCTAGCTATATAATAAAATCCAGAAAATAGTATAAACTGAAATATAGCAAGTGCTGGCGCTATCATATCTCCTATTTTCCATGCAGACCAATTGTTTTTCTTTATTACAATAAAAGCTGATATTCCCCCACCTATTAAAACTCCTTCTAAAACTAATGGAGAATTTAAGAAATTATGGGTGATATAATCGATTGATAATGGCCTGAACAACAATTTACCACCTAAAATTCCCCCTAATAATATTAAAAATGCTGAATCAAATATTTTATCACTACCAAAACCCTCTTCTGTTGCGTCTTTCCAGTACACAAATATAAAGGATAAAAATGCAAAGCTTGTTACTAATAGAATTAAAATTTGTGTGTGCATTATGCAGATTTTACACTAATTTACTAAAATATGCTCTTTTTATTTCTAACTCTTATGAAAAGATGAAATATTATAACAAAAGCTGCAATGGCGATTAAAACCTTTCCTATACCGTATCTATCAGCAAAATAACCGCTTAACACGACCGGCACTGCGGCTATGGCTGTAACAATGGTTTGCAGAACCCCATACACTCTACCACGCATTTCTTCTTTTGTATCAGCTTGTAATCGAGTATTATTTACGATAACCACAAAAGAATTTGCTAAACCGAGTAAAACCATAAGTATCATAGAAAACAGTAACACATCTAATCCAAATATTTTGTTAACCTTATCAGGTAAATGATTTACTGCATTATGAAATTCAATTGCCATTGTTGGATCAATTTTATCGGTGGTTGCTTCTCTTATTTTAGCAAACGGGATTCTACGATTTATTGCTAATATAAACAAAAGAATTGCCGATAAAAATATACCAGTTGACGTTATTTTTTCTAATGACATTCTCTTTTTTAGATAATTGATTGTTATAGCACCAAGAATCATACCTACTGCTAAAGGTGCAATTAAATAAAAACTAGTATCTTCTGGTGCAATACCTAATATATTTGCTCCATAACCCGGCACCAATGTAAAAAATACTGCAACCATAACCATAGATCCAGACATATAAGCTAAAGGTATTCTTACTTTTTTATTTTTCTTGATATAAGATAACCCTTCTTTTAACTCTGTAAACACTTCGTGTGCCATATCTGTAACCGGTAATTTTTGATATTTATCATTAGGAATTTTAAGAAAGAAATTAAAAAGTGCTGCGATTCCAAACATGAATGCAATTGTTATTATGCTAATTGTAAATCCGTGCGAATTGAGTAAAAACCCGCCCAAAACATATCCTGTCATTTGCGCTCCGTAAAGTGAGAGCGTAAAAAGAGAATTGGCAGTGAGTAAGTTTTTACCTTTTACAATTTTGGGCATTGTAGAAGCCTCTGCTGGCAGAAAAAATTGTGTAATCGAATTAAGCAAAAAGACTAAAAGGATAGTAATAATGAAACTGTGGGTTGCACCTAAAACAACAAGAGTTAATCCAAATCTAAACAAATTAGAGGCTAACATTATTGCCTTTTTGTTCGCGTGATCAACAAAAACACCCGCAAATGCACCAAATAATAGTGACGCTAAGCCAAAACTTATCATTAGATATGAAACAGATTGATTACTACCTGTCTCTTTATAAATTTCTACTGCTAAGACAAAATACAATAAATATATTGCTATTTGAGAGAAAATTTGAGCGCCCCAAAGTTTTAGAAAGTTATAATTTACAAATATAGAACCTTCTGGAAAACTAGACGGTCTTGCATAAATGCTTATTGGTGCAATTTCATCGGATTTTGGTATTTGATTATCCTTTTTAACAGCTTTTGATGTCCTTTTATTACTTTTTTCTTTAGTTTGCATCGTTTAGTTAAACAATTTATCTTTTATTTCCCCTTTCTATGTACTCACCTGTAGTTGTATTGATTTTTACAACATCACCTTTTTTGATAAATTGTGGAGCATCTATTTCCATACCATTTTCTAAAATTATCTTTTTGGTAGCATTTGTTGCAGTATTACCTTTTACAGCCGGTGGTGCATCTATCACTTCACAATACAAACTTGCAGGTAATACAATTGAAATTGGCTTGTCGTTATAAAATATAACTTGAAATTCCTTACCTTCTATCAAAAATTTGGCTTCGTTTTCTACAAGTTTTAGTGGAATTTCAACTTGTTCGTATGTATCCATATCCATAAACACAACATTTTCCGAGTCTTTGTATAAAAATTGTAACTCTTTATTTATTACATTTGCTTCTTCTACCTTATCGTTGTTTTTAAATGTAATATCTTTAATGACACCATTTAATATGTTTTGAGATTTAACTCTAACTGTTGCACCACCTCTTGCGGTTTTTGTGTGGGTATATTGAAGCACTTTGTATGGTTCACCATGATGAATAAACATAGTGCCATTTCTTAAATTTGTTACACCTATCATTTTGTTTCTTCTTTCTCAGATGTGCGCTCGAAAAATTTTGTACGCTCGCCTCTGAAATATAACGGAATTAAACCTGTTGGACCATTTCTGTGTTTTGCAATCGAAAGCATTATTTCATTACGATTTTCGTCGTCTTCTCTATATAAAAACATCACAACATCTGCATCTTGTTCTATACTACCGCTTTCTCTTAAATCACTTAATTGTGGCATTTTAGTACCTCGTTGTTCTATTGAACGATTAAGTTGTGATGCGGCTACAACTGGTATGTTTAATTCTTTTGCTAATGCTTTTAAACCCCATGAAATTTCTGCGACTTCTTGAACACGATTATCTGTACTTCTTCCTCTCATTAATTGTAAATAATCAACTATTATTAGTTGAATACCTTTATCCGCTTGTAACCTTCGTGCTTTTGTTCTTAATTCCATGATTGAAATACTAGGTGTGTCATCAATATAAATTGGTGCATCAGCCAAAACCCCCATTGCCTCACCTACTCTTGCGAGTTCCTCATCAGTAAGTCTACCACTAGATATCTTAAAACTATCAACATTTCCTTCTGCAGACATCATTCTTATACCTATTTCATCTCTACTCATTTCAAGCGAAAAAATTGCAACAGGAATATTGTGTTGAACTGCGGCTTGTTGTGCAATATTAAGCATTAAAGATGATTTACCAACAGATGGTCTTGCTGCTATTATAATTAAATTTGATTTTCTTAAACCGTTTAATTTCTTATCTAGTGAGACAAAACCTGTTGGCACACCTCTTAATTGATCTTTATTTTGATAAAGTTCGTCTAATAATTCAAAACTTTCTTCAAGTGTTTTACGAATTGAAACGAATTCCCCTCTAATATTATGTTCTGTAATATTAAATATCTTTTGTTCTGCAATATCAAGCAAACCATTTATGTCTGAAGTTTCTTGAAAACCTAATTCAGCAAGTTCAGCTGATACATTGATTAGTTTTCGCCTTATGTAAGCATCTCTAACTAATTTCCCATGACTTTCGACATTTTGAGCACTTGGAGTTTCATTAACTAATTCTGTAATGTATGCGGCACCTCCTGATTTTTTAAGATATCCGAGTTCTTTTAGCTTTGCTGGTACTGTAACAACATCAATTGGTTCTCTTTCTTCAAACAACTCTATCATTGCTTCATAAATCATTCCGTTTCTGTCATCGTAAAAATGTTCTGGTTTAAGAAATTCTGCAACAATAACAATAGCGTCTTTATCTAATAAAATTGCTCCAAGCACTGCTTTTTCGGCTTCTAAGTTCTGCGGTTGTAATTTAATATCTTTATCAGCCATGGTTGTGTTCTGTGTGTAATTTATAACATCAAACAATTTATCACAAGTTGAAAAGATTCATTCATCTTGCGTTTATTGCTATTTTTCAAGTATTTATGGGGTGTTTTGAATAAGTAAATCACCCTACATAGACAGGTACTTTGATGTTATACTATTTTGTGTTAAATGTTAATGGGGAATCAGACTGAAACCTAGCCGAAGTGGCCTCACGACTTGGGTGCGCCACTTCATTGGTTGAAAACAAGTTAATCTTGTTTTGAGAACTTTGATTATAGAATAGTTTTAACTGAAACCTAGCCGAAGTGGCCTCACGACTTGAGTGCGCCACTTCATTGGTTGAAAACAAGTTAATCTTGTTTTGAGAACTTTGATTATAGAATAGTTTTAACTGAAACCTAGCCGAAGTGGCGGAACTGGCAGACGCGCACGACTCAAAATCGTGTTCCATTTTTGGAGTGTGGGTTCGACTCCCACCTTCGGCACCAAAACTACTGTTGTATATAACCATTATCAATGTTATATTTATTAATGTTATGAAAATTAAGTATTTAGGCCATTCTAGTTTTAAAATACAAGGAAAAACAAGCACAGGTGAAAATGTAACTGTAATTACTGACCCTTTTAATTCAAAATATGTTGGAATTCCCTATAAAAAGCAGGAAGCTGACATTGTAACAGTTAGCCATGAACATGAAGATCACAATTTTATAGAAAATATAAAAGGCAAACATGGAGACGAGTACTTTTTAATTAATACGCCAGGTGAATACGAATTATCTGGACTAAGAATATTTGGCATACGAACTTACCATGATGAAAAAGAAGGCGCTGAGCGTGGCCAAAATACAATGGTTGTATTTGATTTTGAAGAAGCTCGCGTAGCACATTTAGGAGATTTAGGACATAAACTTGTTGGAGAAGCACTTGAATCACTTGATAATGTTGATATTTTACTTGTTCCTGTTGGCGGGTTTTATACAATTGATGCTAAAACTGCAATTAATGTTACAGAAGCGGTAGAACCAAAAATTGTTATTCCAATGCATTATAAGACAAACCAACACACCTCAGATTTTGATAAAATAAGTGATTTAGAAGAGTTTAAAAAGGAAGCAAACGGTATCATCTCTGAAACTTTAGACGAACTTGTTATTAAGTCTAAAAGCGATTTGCCAAACGATTTAAACATCGTTTATCTCAATATTAAATAATTGGATAAATTAAGGGAATTTCAATTAGTAATTTGAAATTAACCCTTTGTTTTTGTAGCATGTTAAAAAAAGCTAAAAATTTTGCAAACATAGCCTATTATGGAAAAAAAAGGAGAAATGGTGAGCCTCTTATTAATCATACAATAAGAGTAGCTAATTACATTGAAAAATATGCTAATATTCATGATGAAATTATCTTAACGGCAGCAATTTTGCATGAGGTTATGAGAAAAGGCGATGTAACAAAAGAAGAAATTGAAATGGAATTCGGAGATGAGGTTGCAAATATTGTAGGAAACCTTCAACAAGTATCTGAGATTGAAATTCCTATAGAACAAAATAAAAAAACGATTAGTCAATTTCATAAATTAATAATTCACCTCGCAAAAGATATTAGGGTACTAATAATAAGACTGGCAGATCGTATTGATAACATTAAAACTGCAAACGCACTACCTAAGGAAGATCAAATTTGGATAGCAGAAAAGGCATTTTTAATATATGCACCTATTTCAAGATCGTTAGGATTAAAAAGGTTTGCCGATATATTAGAAAACGAAGCATTTAAAATAGAAGACCCCCCAAAATATAAAGAAATTAAAACTTTTGTTGACTCTAAACTTAATAAAGCTAAAAAAGATTTGTCTCATTTGGAAAAAACTTATAAATCGTATTTAGATACTTTAAAGATAGATTATGATATATCTACAAGGGTTAAAAATGCATACTCAATATATAAAAAAGCAAACAGAAAATACAAAAAAGGCGATTTATCGGCACCTGATGCATATGAGAAATTATATGACTTACTTGGAATGAGAGTTTTGGTTGAAACAGTAGATGCTTGTTATAAAGTTTTAGCATTTACTACCGAGAATTATGAGCAAGTATTATCAGAATATGATGATTATATTAAAAACCCTAAACCTAATGGATACAAGACACTACAAACTGCTATAAAGCTAGGTGATTTTACTTGTGAAATTCAAATTAGGACATTTGGAATGCATGAATTTAATGAGTTTGGCCCTGCTTCTCATTATAATTACAAATACACAAACTCTAGAACTTCTGCAAATTGGATTAAAGATTTAATTAACCAAAAAGAAAAACTTCAATCAGGATTTTCTAAAGAAAATACTTTAAGAGTTTTTGAAAATCAGGTTTTTGTATTTACTCCCAAAAACGATTTAGTTGTTTTGCCAAAAGACTCAACGGTCCTAGATTTTGCTTACTACATTCATTCTGATATTGGAAATCGTGCTATTGGTGCTACCATTGATGGGAATTTTGTATCTTTAGATACAAAATTAGAGAGCGGTAAAACCATAGATGTTGTAACTTCTAGTCAAAAATCACCATCTATTGATTCGCTTAGGTATGTTAAAACTACAAAAGCAAAAAGGTGTATAGAAAAAATCGTTCAGAAATCTTGAGATTAAGGTTGTGCATTAAAAAATTAAGTCCATTTTATGTTACAATTAAATCTTTCTATATCGCTAAAAGACACTTTTATTGCATCTAATGGAATTACAGCCTTTTTACTTTTATATTGCCATGAGGAATCATGTTCCAAAAATGTACTTAGTGACAATACATGAACATAACCGATATTATATTTTGAATACATACAATCTTTTAACATTAATGGGATTTCTGCAGTTATAACCTTTTTGTCACCGTCCAAACTCCATACAAAATCCAAATGGTTATTGTAACTACAAAGGTGTAACAAATAATTATCGGGAGAACACGCAAAAAATATAGCAGCCTCAATAAATTGTGAAGCAAAAACAGCATAATCTACATCAAACTTATCTTTATCCTCAGAATCTGCCTGTGACGGTTTTATGATTTCTAATTTATTACGAGAGCCATGAAATAAAAAGCCTTGTTCCTTATAATCTTTTAGAATCTTTATATTATTTTCGTTTGACATTGTAATTTTGGTGGACCTGAGGGGAGTCGAACCCCTGACCTCTACAATGCGAATGTAGCGCTCTAGCCAACTGAGCTACAGGCCCACAATTAAATTCCACATAATAAAAACTAAAGAAATTTTAACAAATGGCTGTAATTTTATCTATTAGAGATTTATAATTTAACTTCGTCAGGTGAGAATGGGCCAAGCTGTTGTTTTAAGTAATCAACCATTTCATTTGTAGACGGGTTTACACCGTAAATTCTTGATAAGTTATAACTTATCATACTACCTAAAACTATGGTTTCCCATACATCTTTTTCGCGTGATTTACCACTCATTGTTAATGATATGTTTAAATATTTTTGTTTGTTTAGTATATCGCGTGTAATTTTAAATCTTTTTTGAATTCTTGGATGGTATAAATCAGATTGTAACAATATAAATATTAAATTGTTTTGTAAATTTTTGGGAAATAATAAGCCGTCTAGTAAATGGTGGTTTAAATCTGGTATTTCTATAGAAAATCCTACATGTTTAGCTGTTTCATTCATAAAATTACGCCAGATATAAGCACCTGTATATAAATGATCCGCAGAAATAAAAACAGGAATCTTTTGTATAAGTTTTTGTGATATGTTATTTGTTGTTCTTGTGTTTTTTAATGTTGCATCTGTAAAACTTTGTATGTAATCAACCAAATCTAACGCTTCTTTTTCTGAAAAAAGCAATAAATCTAAATCAGATAATAAGCCTAATATTGCCCCTATTTGATAACCAATACCTGTTCGGGGTGTATGTTCTGAACCGTGTCTTTTCTCAAAGATATAACCAGCTACCCTACCTGATTTAACTTCTTTTGCCAATGTACCACCACCTGTTATCACAAATAAACTGCAACCAATTCTTTGTGCTTCGTAATAAACAGATAATGCTTCTTCTGTATTTCCCGAAAAACTTGTAACAATAACTAATGTGTTTTCGTCTGCATATGCCGGTAATTCATAATTAGAAAGTACTTTTAGTGGAATTAATAGTTTATCAGTACCAAATACTCTATCAACAAATTTACCACCAAATATAGAACCACCCATTCCTGCTATTACAATGTCTGAAATGTTTTCATAATTTGGAATACCTTTTTGAGTTACTTCAAAAAATGTTTGCTTAAACTGTTTAGAATAAGATTTTATCGCTTCTAAGTACAAATCGTGGTTGGGCATACTTGCATTGTATATTGTAATTTATTAATTTTCTAGAAGTTGTGTTTATTATAGGTAGAAATAAAAACTTTTGCTAAATTTTATTGATGAGCACAGAAAATTCATAAGCCAGATTCTGTATCAACATACAAAGTATGTTTATGCGTCATCTCTCTACGCGGTGTCTTTGATCGTTTTGCAAATTGCAAATTGGCGAGTAACCTAATAACGATCGGTCGCACCTTGCAACAGGGAGGATTGGTCGTTCCACTCTAGTTTCATAGCTTAACGCCTTAGAAACTAGCTCGTCTCTATACCTCTCAACATAGGTTAATTCCTATGCTGTGCAATCAGAATTTCTTCTTCTTGCCACTATTACCGTGATAACACGGCTGACACGCTTTCGCGTGCCCACCCTACTCTGTGTTGTCTGGACTTTCCTATCAGTGATAACACTGATCGACGCAAGAATTTTCTGTGCTCAAAAGTATATTAGCATATACTACTTTGCTAAATCAACAGAAATCCCCTCTGGTGTTATTGTAATACTTTCAATCTTATTTCTGTATTCTTCTGGAACAAAACTATCAACTAGTGATGGTAATGATTTTAATCCTTGGTTTAACGCCATACTTTCAAAGAATGACAGTTTAGTTGTTCCCACATCTTTTACATTTGTTACCTCTAATAAATTTCCGTTAGATGTGATTTCTAATTGTACGGCCTTTCCATCATTTAAATATAAGGTTAGATATGCTTTATCATTCTCAAACTCTACTTTTGTATCATTTACTGTGTAGTTGAAATATGTCTTACCTGCTAATGATTTATCAAGTAGTGATTCAATCTCTGATGCTTTAAATGTAAGTTCATCATTTAATAAACCTTCTTTTGCATAATTTTTAGTTTCAGTTTGAACTTTCTTTTGTCCTGTATTGTCTTGGTTATTATCCTCTACACTATCTTGATTTTCTTTTATTTCATTTGCCTTTTTTTCTATTTCTTTTTTAATTTGTTCTTGATTAATTTCACCGTCTTCAAGTTTTTCTTTAAATTCTTCTGCTTGTTGAATTCGTTCTTTCATCTCTTCTTCTGTTTTAGTTGAATCTTCTTGTTTATTAACCAAAATCAGTGTTTTAAATTCACCAAAATTAGTTGGAATTTTAAGGCCAAAGACTTCCCAATAAGCATAAGACGGGGTTACATAAGCTAAAAATAAAGCACTAGCAATTATTAATACGAATATGGTTGATAACAGTTTATTTGATTTCATAATCATATGTTACACATAAATAAAGGGGAATTCAATATATAACAAAAATGGCGGAGGGGGTGGGATTCGAACCCACGTGACCCGAAGGTCGCATGGTTTTCAAGACCAGCCGATTAGTCCACTCTCGCACCCCTCCTTAGTTAACTTGTAATATTGTATACAAATAGATTAACATTAACAATAAGGTAGTCTAAAATAAATAGATAAACCGACAACATAGCTGCATAAATACAGCGCGCTGTCGGCTTTATCTATTATCAATCACAAAAATTTACCAATCTTCATGACCAGGTCCACCAAGGTTATCAGCATTTACATTTGATACATTGACTTGAAGTTTTAAAGATTCTATAACTTCTCTGATTTCTGATCTGATTTCCATGACATCATTTCTAACTGTTGCCATGTCAGTTCTAAGTTCTGCCTGAACCTCTGCATAGGAATCAGTGTCGTTACAATCAATCTTTTTATTCTTCCATTTTGCAACTAATGAGTCCACTTCAGATTCTAGTGCTACAACTTTGGCGTCTATGTCGCTAATTGCAGTTCTTGCTTCTGATGTATCATAACCCATCTCGTCAGCTGTATCTAATAATGCTAATGCGTTTGCTTTTGCTTGGTCGTACCTTGCTTTTGCTTCGTCTTTTCTTGAATCATAGTTATTAAGTTCAGCTTTATATTTCGCTACTAAATCGTTACATGCATTTACAATTGATTTTTCATCACCTTGACTTGGCATTGGTATTGGCATTGGTGCCATGCCAGAATCAAATGACCCATTATTGTTTCTTGCAGAGTTTGCTCTCTTTTGTGCAAAATCTGCTCTTGATTTCGCTGCATCTGAACGGTTCATAGCATTTGCTTTTATTCCTTCGTAATCTTTGGGATTTACATATGAGTTTCCTGCATATCTATCTCGAGCTGCGTCAGCATTTGGGTTTTTTGTTGATGTAACAGCAAAAACTGTCGCAAAAACTCCAATCATTAAGAATAATACAAGAAATAGATTCAAGAAAAGATTATCATTTTTAGATGGCATTCAGTATCACCTCCTACGAGATTGCCTGTCCGATATCTTTTTATCAACACCTTAGATTATATCACAAATGGTAAAACATATCACTCAATATGTTACTCTTGTAAATTTTATTTAAAGATTACTTCTCGCTTTTATTTCTTGCTCGACTATAAACCTATTTCTACCATATTTTTGCCTGCTCAACTCTTTTATTCTCTCACCTCTTTCTTTGTTTCTGTCTAATGAGGTATACATATCCCAGTCGGTTTTCATTGCAAAAGGTGGGGATGGCTGTCCTTTTACAAGCATTTTCATATATGCTCTACCTATTTTGTTATTCATTAAATCAGTTTTTGTAAATGTAGGATCAAAATACTTTTCTAAATATTCCGCATCATCAGTACCAACCCTAAATATAGCCATACTACCTACATTACCGAAAATTGCATCTTTAACACCTTCAGGCAATTGCCCTATAAACTGGTTGGCAACAGCAAGGTTTAATTTATATTTTCTAGCTTCGGATAAAATTGTTTCAATATCAGGTGTTGTATAATTTTGGAACTCATCAATGTATAGATAAAAATCTTCTAGCTCTTGCCCTTTTTCTATCTTTTCGACTCTAGCAAAAGCGGACGCTAATATTCGCGGAACAATTAATAAACCTAAAAACTTTGAATTTTCTGCACCTAATTTACCTTTAGATAAATCAGCCAATAGAATCTTTTTATTATCCATTACATCCTGCAAATCAAATGCAGATTTTGCCTGCCCTAACATATAACGCATTGTTTTTTCTGTAACGAATCTATCTAATTTAGATACAAAATAACCCATCACTTCACCCTTTCTTGATTTGGTTGTATTTGCAACTTCATCTGTCCAATATCGAACAACCAATGGGTCTTTTATATAATCTAAGTATTCTTTATGAAAATTCTCATCGGTAAGTAAACGAACGACTTCCACTAAACTACCACCCGGTTTACTCATAACTGTAAGCATACAATTACGTAATGCACGCTCTAATTGCGGACCCATTATACCTTGTCTATTAGGGTCGTAAAGCTCATATAACATATCAATAAACTTGTTAATAACAATATCTTTTTCTTTCTCCGTCTTAACATCTAATATATTTAAACCCATTGGCCTATCACTTGCTGGATCAAAATATATAACATCATCAATTCTTTCTTCTGGAATCATTTGAACAATGTCATTAACAGCTTCGCCGTGCGGGTCGATAAACGCAACACCTTTACCTGCCTTTATATCCTGAATTGCCATCATTTTCATAAGAACAGACTTACCAACACCAGTAGTACCTAATATATACATGTGTCTTCTTCTATCTTCATCGGTCATAAACACATCAACTCTTTGCCCCCTAAATTCAGAAAACCCAATATACATACCGCTGTCGGGAAGCTCAATAGGTGCAGCTGACCCCTTACTTCTTAACCAATTAATCTTAGGTGTTCTTACATCTTTATTTGGTAAATGCCATAAAGTTGCCAATTCTGCTGTATTAAAG
>Ga0256914_1001764_pt1 | contig 18882 bp, 18 predicted proteins | sample HulkmetaG_FD_191571 | JGI IMG/M metagenome (GOLD analysis project Ga0256914, IMG submission 191571) | Hydrothermal chimney microbial communities from Main Endeavour vent field at the Juan de Fuca Ridge, Pacific Ocean - Hulk | ecosystem: Environmental > Aquatic > Marine > Hydrothermal vents ... | reverse complement strand
CTATGTCTATTAGTAAAAAATTTGGTCTATATTTATCTATCTCTTTATTTATGTCTATATTTTCTATATAGACACTGTTTTTGGATTCTCTTTTGTTGTTGGTTGATGATGATAAAAAATAGTCCTGTATAAAAAATTTTGTTTTTCCGTTGTTGTTGCTTAGGATTTTGTTTTTTAGCTTAAAATCCACACCGTTTAGATTAGCCAAGCTTTTTATATGTTTAATCAAATTAGGATTTGCTTCATAAGAGATTATTCTCTCCTCTCCAATCTCTTTTGCGATGTATGTACTTAAAAAACCCATACCAGTACCTGCTTCCATAACAAAATCTGTATCTTCCAAAACTTGTTTTAATATTTTTATTTCAGTTTGTTCATATTTTTCATTATATATTATTTTTTTTATATCTTTATTTAAGATTGGTATGGACATATCAATTTTTATACCACTTAGTGTGATTCTTTTTGGATTTGTAGTTTTTCTGATTTTATAAATAAGATAATTTTTTATACATTTAATACAATTTTTCAAGTATAGTCCTTTAATAGTGTCTTAATATATAATAGAAATTTGTCTCTTATGGAGGTTATGTTAAATTTTTCTATATATTTTTTTTCTATATTTGGATAGTTTTCCAATGCCAAATCAATTTTGTTGGCCAAGTCATTAGGATTATTTAACAGAGTGAGGTATGGTTTTAACTCTTCGGTCATTATTTCTCTAGGACCAGTATCACAATCTGTACTTACTACAGGGGTATTTAAACTCAATGCTTCAACCATAACTCTAGGTAAACCTTCTCTTTCTGAGCTTATAACTAAAAGTTTTGATTTTTTTATATATGGGTATGGGTTTTCTACAAATGGATGAAATATTACTCTATCTTTTATATGTAATTTCTCCATCAAATCAATAGCATCTTGATATGGTGATGTCCCTAATAATAAAAGTTTAACTTTTTTATTTGATATTTTTGAAAATGCGTGTAGTAAAATATCTTGTCGTTTTCTTGAAAATCCTGAACCTATTTGTATGATATAATTATCTTCTACAAAGTCAATATGCTGGTTTGATAACTTTGTGATTTTATCGAAGTTAAAAGGGTTATAAATAGTTTTGATATCTTTTGTTTTGATAATCTTTTCAATGTTTTGCTTTGCATCTTCAGAAATACAAAGTAATATTTGATTTGAAAATATACTTTGATATAAAAGTTTTCGTTTATAAAATCTAAAAATTGATTTTTCTTTCAATACACCCAACTCATGAGATATATCAACTCTCATATAGTATGCTTTTTTGATATCAATAAATCTTAGTACTTTTGCTGTTGCTTCCATATGAGATATGGCTATATCTATTTGCAACTCTTTTAAAAGATTATCTAACTTTTTGGATAATAACCAATCACCAATGATATCAAGTTTTTTATATTTTTTTCTATTTGGACACAGTGAGAAGATCTTGATACCATCTGGAGTATATGTTTTTTTATCTTCTATTAAAATCAGATAATTTTCTACTCTATCATCTGTAGCTTTTATCAAGTCAATAGTACTTCTTTGGCCACCACCAGGCAAAAGATCACAGATAATATGTGCTATTTTTATTTTAGACATAGTTGTTCGTATTCCTTATAGATATAATCTTTATGAAATCTTGCAATAATATCATCATTTACCTTTATCTTTCTTGTAAGTGCCATGTCGATTTTTTCAGCTAATTTTTTTGGATTTTCCATTTGTACCAACCAAAATGATAAATCATCTCTAAGTATCTCTCTTGGACCAGTAGGACAATCGGTACTGACGACAGGAGTACCTAGAATCAGTGATTCAATTATGATGGTTGGAAGTCCCTCTCTATCTGAGGAGAGTACAAGAAGTTTTGCTTTTTTAATATATTTATAGGGATTTTGTTGAAATCCCAAGATTTTAACTCTGTGTTCAAGTCCCCTGCTTCTAATCATCTCCGTAAGTTCAGAATTGACTTTAGCAAGAATAAGTAATTTTATATCTGTTTTTAGCAGTTTTACAGCATCTAGCATTACATCGTATCTCTTCTGTGTTCTGAAGGCTGATGGAAATATGATATAGTCGTAATTTAACTCTATCGCTTCATCTCCTTTTTGTCTAATTTCTTTAAAATCAAAAGGATTGTAGATCGTTGTTGCTTTTTTGTATTTGATATTTAGTATATCAAAGTCGGTTATAATTGCTTTTGCAACTGTGATTATATTTTCATTTGTATATAGGTATCTATAAAGTTTTAATTTTCTTTTTGCCCTTCTTTTTTTAAATTTTTCCAATTCGGCTTTATATGACATATGTATAACAAAATATTTATTTGGATGATTTAGTTGTTTGACTATCCTGTCTGCTCTTGGGAGGTTGGATATAACAGTATCAAAAGTACCGAACTCATTCATCTTTTTATTTAAAATATTGGCATATATTTTATCACCGATTTTTCCCAGGAACTTATATTTATCCTTTTTATTTGTTAAAGTTATTATTGGAAAGTTAAAATTATCTGTATCATAAGCAATGATATTGTCTAGTAAAAAAAGTACAACATTGTGTCCATTTTCTCTAAACATTTTAGCTTGCATAAGAGCTATTTTTTCTGCACCGCTACCTGCGAGGTTGGTTACGATTATTGCGATATATCTTTTTTTCAAAAATTTAAATTCCACTATATTTCTAATTTTGTTTCTAATTATTTTGTCTGGTTTCTCTTCTATATAATGAAAATTTTTCATCAGTGTTATTTTTTCTATATTATCTACCAAAACAGAGTGTGCGTATCCTTTTTGTGTGATATTTTCTATAAATAGCCTATATAGTCTATTTAGGTTTGTCTGTTTGGGTTTTATGGTATATAGCCTTTTTTTTGCCAAAATTGATTCAGTTATCATACTACCACTCTCTTCTGTGCAAAAAATTACATCTGCATTACTTAAGAAAAAATTTACTACCTTCAGTGGTTTTTCATTATAAAGTACACACTTTTGTATCGTTTTTTTATTTTGTTTGTATAGCTCTTTTATTTTTTTTTCCACTTTAACGGGCGTTCTTCTTGAAGTTGTAAGTAGGATTTTATACCCCATTTTTTTAGCTAATTCGATAGAATTTTTGACTAGTTTTACAAACTCATCATCTCTAAATCTATAATTTTTTGTAGCTCCGCCTATTAAGATAGCTATATATTTTCCTTTCAACTCTTTCTCTTTTATCTCTACATGTATAGGAGGAAAATCAACTACTATTTCGTTTGGTATATGGTTATTTATGATAGAGACAGTATGTGTAAACAGAGTTGGTTTCAGACCTCTTAGAGAGCTACAATATATATTTGGTATATTTAAATAGCTAGACATGAGTATATTTAAAAATGAGGTATCCCCACCAGTTGAGACAACCAAATCAAACTTTTGGTTAAAATCAAAAGTTTGATTTTTATAAAATAGTTTGGTTAGTAAAGGTATATTTTTTTTGGTTAAAGACAAGTGGTTTAGCATGATAGTAGCTATCTTTTTGAGAAATTTTGCTCTGATTTTTGCATAGACTTCTACTGTTTCAGTCTCCCACTCCTCCCTTAAACCTTTAATTAGTCCTCTTGATATGCTCTCGTGCCCGGCTTTTTTATCCGTTATAAGCAAAACTCTTAACAACTTTTATACACCTTGTAGATTTTTTTTGAGATTATATCATAACCTTTGTCGTTTATATGTGTATCGTCAAGATAGTAGTTATCAAAATTCTTCTCAAATTCATCATATATATCTATCTTGTAACAGTTTTCATATCTTTGACATAGGTTATTTAGTATGGCATTATAGCGTTTTATGAAAGGATTTCTAAAAAGCTCTCTGTTTGGGACAGTATCTATCAAAAATATTTTTTGTTGTTTTGAATTTTTGATGAGTGTTTCTATATTTTTTTCATACTCATCGGGTGGGACTACAAACTTTTCGCCAAATTTTTTGTTTAATCCCGTTTTTCGAGCTATTTTTTTATATTTTTTTGTAAATTTTCGAGCTATTTTGCGAAAAAAGTTATTTGGATAGTAGAGTACATAGGGTGAATATCTAAAAGTTCTCCATGAATCCACAAGACCGTATTGAATCAAGATAATATCCAGTTTTTCATGGTAAAATCTATCGTAAAATCGCAACATCTCTCTTGTTGTACTCATTGTGTAGCCACAGTTTTTTGCATCCATCATAGCCAATTTTGCAAATCTCTCCACAAATGAGTTGTGTTCAAACTCAACATCACCCAGGGTATTGCAATCCCCAAGTGCTAAAATCTTATAGCTCATCTAACACCTTTTTGTATATTTCAACTACTTTTTTTGTCATATTTGCTATGGAAAATTTAACTCTGGCATCCCTGAAAACATCTTCATATAGAGTTAGATTTTCCTTATAGTTTTTTTCAAAACTCTCTATTTTATCAGCTATATCCTTAGCATCTAATTTTGTTATAAATTTTGTCGGAATAAACTTGTTTATGTCTGCTACATCAGTTGAAACAAGAGGAGTTTTGAGTATAAGAGATTCAGCAAAAACATAAGAAAATCCCTCTTTTTGGGATGTTATAACAGATAGGTTTGATGATTTTAGTATCTCTTTTGTCTCTTTGGGTTTCAAATATCCGGTCAGTGTGATATTTCTCTCTTTTTTTGCACTCTCTTCTATCTTCTTATCTCCATTGCCAATCAAGATTAACTGAAATTTAGGTTTCAAAAGTCTAAAAGCATCTATGAGTAAATCAAACCTTTTAGCCTCTACAAAACGCCCGATAGCACATATTGTAAAGCTCTCTCTGGGTATATTGAATTTTTGGTACAAATCTATTTTGTCTATCTCTTGCATATCTATACCGTTATAGATTGTTGTCCTCTTTTTAGTCTTTAGTTTTTCTCCAATTTTGTCAGAAACGGTTATGACAAAATCACTTTTTTCAAAACTCTTTATGTTTTTTTTATAGCTATGCAGGGTGGATATAACTTTTGAGTCTAAAAATGATTTTAGTTTTATCACCATATCAGTAGCTTTGTTTGCTTGGGTATGGATTATGTCAAAGTTCTCATTTTTTAGAATTTTGTAGAGTTTGTAGAGTATAAATGGATTGTTTCTGCTTTTGCTTAAATCGCACTCTATTAAGTTTAAACCTTTAAAATCTTCTCTAAATTTTTTATGGGCAATTATACTTATATCTATACCCCTTTTAGCCAATGAGTGAGATAGCTCTATGGTATGTTTCTCCAATCCTCCATCTTCGGCACCGCCTAAAATCTGTACTACTCTCAAAATTTTCTCATTTTGTATATAAATTTTAGATATTCATCTTTTATGTTGATTCTAGGAAGCAAAAAAAGGTCATCTTTGTTTAAATCAGCTCTTCTGACTTCAGTCGTTACCGCACCTGTAAAACCTGCATCTTTTACTAGTTCTTCATCGCCTTTTTCATATATGCCAAATGGATAAGAGAAGGTTTTGCACTTTATGTTAAATTTTTGTTCCAAAATCTCTTTTGATTTTACTATCTCCTTTTTTTTCTCTTTTTGTGAGATTTTTGAGAAGTTTTTGTGGTTTAGGGTGTGTGCTCCTATCTCTATAAGTCCACTTTTCAGCAGAGTTTTTATATCCTCATCACTTAGTTTTTCTATCTTGTTGACTATGTCTGCATTTTTTGTTTTTCTATGTAGTGACCAGTCATTGTCAAATCTGTTTATGATGACAAATATGGTAGCTTTGAAGTTGTATTTTTCTAAAACAGGAAGAGCGTTTGTGAGATTGTCTCTGTATCCGTCATCAAAAGTTATGACTACACTTTTTGAGGCTAAATACTCTTTTTGCTCTATCATTTCGCCAAGAGTGTAGCTTTTGAAACCTTTTTTTGCAAGGTATGATAGTTGCCTCTCAAAGTTTTTAGGCGAAACTCTTATCCCTTTTAGTCTTTTAAGCTTAGTGCTGTTTATTGAGTGATACATCAGTATCAGGGGGTTATTTTTCAAAATTTTTATAAACCTCTACTGTTTTTATTACCATCTGTTCAAGTGAAAAATTCTCTTTTACATACTTGAAACCGTCAAATTTCAACTCTTTTGCTCTGTATATCTTTTTTGCCAAGTCTTTGAAATCACCAATATCAAAAAAGTATCCGTTTTTATTTTCTGCTATTATATCTAAAACTCCGCCGTGGTTTGTTGCAACTACGGGAGTGTTGAGTGCCAAGGCTTCTGCTACGCTTCTGCCGAAACTCTCCGGTTTTTTTGAGCTACTTACCACGACATCACTCAGGGAGTAGATTTCTGCTACTTTTGATTGGCTTCCTGTGAAAATAACCTCTGCATGTAGAGATTTTATCAGGCTTTTTAGTGAGTTAAAGTACTCTTTTTTGTCCTCTCTGACACCGCCTACTATTAGTCCGACTACGCTTCTATCCTCTTTTTGGAGTATGGATACTGCTCTTATAAATGTCTCCAAATCTTTTAGTTGTGTTATTCTTCCGACAGTTGAGACTGTAAATCTGTTTTGAAGTTTGAACTCTTGTTTGAACTTTTGTATAAAATCTTTATCTATGTTGTCAGGATTGAACTTTTCTAAATCTATCCCTCTTGGTATGATGCTGATTTTATCCTCAGGTGTCTTGTAGTGTTTTTGTATATACTCTTTTATCGCACCGCTTACACAGATAATTTTATCGGCTTTGGTCATGATTTTGCTATAAAAACTGACACTGTTAAAACCGTGAACAGTAGATACAACAGGGATTTTAAGGCTCTTGTTTGCGAGATATACCAACCAAGCAGGAACTCTGCTTCTGACATGTATTATATCGGGCTTTAACTCTTTTAGTAGTTTTTGTAAACCATAAACTCTAGTTGGCAAAGTGAGAGGATTTTTGCTACATACATCAAAACCAAAGTGTCTGCTCCCCTCTTTTTCAAGTTGTGTTGTGAGTTTTCCACCGTTGCTTATGACGAAAGAGTCGAAATCTCTTTTGATAAGCTCCCTTGCGAGTTCAACCACTCCTCTTTCCACTCCTCCCTCATTTAACTCAGGAAGAATTTGGACTATCTTCACAGCTTTACCTTTTCAAGATAGGGAGAGAAGTCAAATCTGCTTTTTAACTCTTTTATAGTCAGTGCCAATTTATGAAATTTTGTATCTTTTTTCTTGGATTGTAGCTCTATGATGTGAATTTTGGCATTTGAACATGCTCTTGCTTCAGAGAGCATAGATGCTGAATCTATTGAGATAAAAAGCTCATCACAAATCTCTAAAAAATCAGGAATTGGATTTATGGAATTGTTTTTTGAGTAGATAATCTCATAATCAAACTTATAATTTTCAAGCAATTTATCTATCTCTTTTGGTGTTCTTCTTGAAGTTGTTATATATTTTAAATGCTCTGGATAATTTTTAAATATTTTATCTAATGCTCTCTTTATCTTCTTTTTTTCCATCTTAAACACTGAATTGTCCCCTCCTAAAATTATACCTAAGGAGGGTTTTTTGCTCTTTTTTATATATCCTTTTGGCTCACTTACGGATAGGGCGATGGGTATAGTGATGATATTTTTTGCAGGTTTTGGATTGTCGTGTTCTAAAGCTATGATATAGTCAAATCCTCTCAATCTGAAATTACGAGGTAACATGATTGCTATCGATTTTATACCCAGTTTTTTTGCCGTATATCTATTTGCATAGTATGTAGATGAGCCCGCAGATACTACGGCATTATAGTTTTTATCCTTTATATGCAAAGAGAAAAGATTTACATATATGCCTGTAAAATCGAGTATATATGTCAAAAGTTTTAAACTGTTTTTTATCTCTAAAATATCATATTTCAGGTCTTTAAGTTTTGCAAAGGCGATAGATTGGTTTAAGTGTCCTGCTTTGCCGTCGCTTATGATTAAAATTCTCAAACAAGCCTCCAACGATTGTGCATCCAGAACCACTGCTCGGGATACTCTCTTATAACCTCTTCGAGTATATCGTTGTATCTTTGTGTCATCTTTTGGATTTTTATCTCTTTGTCGCTCTCTTCGTCTGCGGTGTATTCTACGGGTTCGTAGATAATGGGAGTGTATTTTCCGTTTTTGTTACGGGGAAAAAAGATGGGTATGATTTTTGGATTGAGTTTTAGTTTCATCTTTGCTATTGATTTTGTGGTATCGGCAGGTATTCCGAAAAAATTAACCTTTACACTGTTTCGTCCACCCGCTTTTTGATCAAACAGAAGCCCAACGATTTGATTTTTTTTAAGAGCCTTTATGATGCCTAAAAGTGCACTTTTTTTATAGATATTTCTGTTTCCGTATCTCTGTCTGAAAGGGGTAGTGATATTTTTCTCTATAAGTTTATTGTTTCCTTCTCTGCCAATTGCCACTATAGGGTATCCGTGAAGGGGTAAAAATTGAGCTGCAAGCTCCCAATTGGAAAAATGGGCGGTGACAACAACAGTTCCACTTGTCGTATCTTTGGTGTAATTTTCTAATTTTTGCAGAAAATCTTCACCATTTTCAATCATATCATCAAGATTTAATTTATCATTTAGCAATAGTATGATTTCAGATAGAGTTATGGCAACACTTTCATAAGATTTTTTTGCAAGTTCTGCTATCTCTTCTGTGTTTTTATCAGGAAATGCCTTTGTAAGATTTTTGATAGTTAAAGAACTTCTTCTTTTTCCATATTTATAAAATTTTTCAGATACGAATTTCATAGTGTTATATGTTGTATTAGTGGGTAATATTTTTGATAAAAACAGAATGAACTTAATGATATAGTATTCTATCTTTTCTCGCATAAAACCCCACAATATCCAATTTTTAAGTACAATTATATCAAATATTTATAAAAAACTATTTAACTCTACTATAAACTAATCTCAATTTTACCCTTTTTTAGATATGATTATACCTAATTTTACCATAATGGAAGCTAAATGATATGTATATTTGACTGTGAAACCATACCTGATGTCTCTTTGGTCAGAAGTGAATACGGTATTGAGGGGAATGATTTTGAAGTAAGTAAAAAAGCTTTTGAACTGCAAGAAGAAAAGAATGGATACTCTTTTTTGCCTATCCCTTTTCATCAGGTTGTAGCTATTTCGGCTGTTATCGGTGATGATTTCGGAAGATTTGAGAAGGTCAGCTCCATCCAGGGGGAAAATGAAAAGGAGATGATAAGCAGTTTTTTAAATTTTATAGATAAAAAAGAGCCTAAGCTTGTCAGTTTTAACGGAAGAGCATTTGATATGCCCATGCTTATGATAAGAGCTATGAAATACAATCTTTCATGTTCTGCCTACTTTGAAAAAGAAAACAGAGAATTAAACAAAAATAAATGGGATAATTATCGTTCTCGTTACAGTGACAGATTTCATGTTGATTTGATGGATCATATAGGCGAATTCGGAGCGGTTAGGGGCATCAAGCTTGATACTATATGCAAAATGGCAGGGCTTCCGGGGAAGTATGATGTTCATGGAGATGAGGTAACGGATCTTTATTATGAACAAAAAATTGATAAGATAAAAGAGTATTGCGAAAGTGATGTACTAAATACATACTGGCTTTATTTAAAATATGAGCTTTTAAAAGGCAATCTTACTTTAAATGATTATGCAGCAAATATCAGCGATTTGCAAAACAGACTTGATGAGAAAAAATCATATACAAAAGTTTTTAAAAATTTTATAGAAAATGAACTTAAAGGATTGAATGTATGAATATAGCAGTAATTGGCACCGGATATGTCGGATTGGTTACGGGAACTTGTTTTGCCGAAATGGGCAATACTGTAACATGTGTAGATATTGATAAAAATAAAATCGAAGGGCTTAAAAAAGGAAAAATTCCTATATACGAACCCGGACTTGAAAATATGGTTCTTAAAAACTATAAAAACAAATCTCTGGATTTTACTACCGACATAAAAGAAGCTCTTGAAGACGCCCGGATTGTTTTTATAGCAGTTGGAACTCCTATGAGTGAAGACGGAAGTGCTGATTTGCAATATGTATTGGCCGTAGCAAAAGATATCGGCAAATATATAAAAAATTATATAGTTATTGTTGATAAATCAACCGTACCTGTAGGAACTGCCGACAAGGTAAAAAATGTTATCAGTGGTGAATTGGAAAAAAGAGGGGTCAATATACCTTTTGATGTAGTCAGTAACCCCGAATTTTTAAAAGAGGGAGCGGCAATTTCTGATTTTATGAAGCCTGATCGTGTGGTTGTCGGAGCTGATTCGAAAAAAGCTATGGATTTGCTAAAAGAGTTATATAGACCTTTTACTCTAAATCATGAGAGATTTATCGCTATGGATACGAAAAGTGCGGAACTTACGAAGTATGCGGCAAATGCAATGCTGGCAACGAAGATATCTTTTATGAATGAAATGAGTCAAATTGCACAAAGAGTAGGAGCCGATATAAATATGGTCAGACACGGCATAGGCAGTGACAGCAGGATAGGGTACAGTTTTATTTATCCCGGATGCGGATATGGCGGAAGCTGTTTCCCAAAAGATGTAAATGCATTGAACAAGATAGCTTTGGATGCAGGATACAAACCAAAAATCATACCCGCTGTTGAAGAGGTGAACAAAGCTCAGAAAATGTTTTTGGTAGATATGATTAAAAAGAGATATTCAAATGATTTAACCGGTAAAACTTTTGGTATATGGGGATTGAGTTTTAAACCGGAAACCGATGATATGAGAGAGGCACCCTCGATTGTAGTGATAAAAGAGCTTTTAAAAAGAGGTGCAAAAATAAAAGCTTATGATCCTCAAGCTATGAAAGATGCTAAAAACTTTTGGCTTAAGGGATTGGAAGTTGAGTATAAAGATAGTAAATATGATGTATTGGACGGTGCTGATGCCACTATACTGATAACGGAATGGAAAGAGTTTAGAAGTCCTGATTTTGAAGAGATGAAAAAAAGACTTAAAACGGCTGTTATATTTGACGGAAGAAATCAATACAACAAAGATAAATTAAAGGAGTTTGGTTTTGAATATTATCAAATCGGAGTTGCTTAAAGGTTTGAAATGCAGAAAATAGCGATAATAGATTATAATATGGGCAATTTAAGCAGTGTTAAAAATGCTTTTTTGAAACTGGGTGAAAATGTTGATATTATAAGTAAGCCCGATACTTTAAAAAAATATGACAAAATTGTACTTCCGGGTGTAGGAGCTTTTGGAGATGCTATGGCCCATCTAAGGGAAAACGGTATGGATATAGCCATCAAAGAGTTTGCAAAAACCAAAAGACCGCTTTTGGGTATTTGTCTTGGTATGCAGCTTTTGTTTGACAGGAGTGAAGAATTCGGCTCACACATAGGTCTTGGTCTGATACAAGGAGATATAAAGTATTTTGACAGTAGCAAATTTCCAAAAAGACTGAAAATTCCGCATATGGGGTGGAACAAACTTTTTATACAAAGATCAACTCCGCTTTTTAACGGACTTGAGGATTCGTTTTATCTCTACTTTGTTCACTCCTATCATGTTCTAACCGATAAAAAATATATCATAGGAAAGACACTTTACGGATATGAGTTTGCCAGTGCCGTACAAAAAGAAAATGTTTACGGATTTCAGCCGCATCCTGAAAAAAGTCATGATGTCGGACTTAAAATTATAGAAAACTTTATAAGGTTATAAAAATGGATATATTGCCCGCAATTGACCTAAAAGACGGTAAAGCCGTCAGATTGAAAAAAGGTTTGATGAATAGTGCCAAAGTTTACAGCAATGAGCCTTGGCATATTGCAAAAAAATTTGAAGAATCAGGAAGCAAATGGGTTCATTTGGTTGATTTAAACGGGGCTTTTAAAGGAGAGCCTGCTAATTTGGAGCAAATTAAAAAGATAAGAGAAAATTGTAATCTTTCCATAGAGGTGGGAGGCGGCATCAGAGATGAAAAGACTATCAAAATGTATATGGATTTGGGAGTTAACAGAGTTATACTCGGCTCCGTTGCTTTGAAAAATCCTGATTTTGTAAAAGAGATGGCAAAAAAATACCCCATAGTAGTAGGTATAGATGCAAAAGACGGTATGGTTGCGGTTGAAGGCTGGGCGGAAGTAAGCTCTATAAGGGCAACTGATTTGGCAAGAGAATTTGCAAAAGCCGGAGTCAAAGCAATAATTTGCACCGATATCAGCAAAGACGGTATGTTAAGCGGGGTAAATATATCTTTTACACAAGAGATTGCCAAAGCATCCGGTATAGATACGATTGCGAGCGGCGGGGTTAAAGATATCGATGATATAAAAAAATGTAAACAAAGTGGAATAATTTCAGGAGTAATAATAGGCAAAGCATATTATGAAGGTAAAATAGACTTAAAAGAAGCATTTAAAGTAATCTAAAACTAAAAAAAGATAAAATTAGTAAAAATTTATGATACGGTAATATATACAAAAGGAATAAAATTGAAACTTTTAGTAGTAGATGACAGTTCAACTATGAGAAGAATTATTAAAAATACTCTTGCAAGAATTGGCCATAAAGATGTATTGGAAGCCGCAGACGGTAAGGAAGCATGGCAGGTTATGCAGGAAAATAGTGATATAGATGTGTTGATAACCGACTGGAATATGCCGGAAATGAACGGACTCGAACTTGTTAAAAAAGTCAGAGCCGAAAGTAAATATAATGACCTTCCTATCATTATGGTAACCACCGAAGGTGGAAAAAAAGAGGTTATAACCGCACTTAAAGCCGGAGTGAACAACTATATAGTCAAACCTTTTACACCGCAAGTTTTAAAAGAGAAGCTTGAAGATGTACTTGGTTAATATATGAAACAAGAGTATTATGAACTTCAGGTAACTCCGTCTCGCAAAATAAATTTATTTATCGATTTTATTTTTGAATTCGGCATAGAAGCTGTAGAAACAAAAAACAATAAACTTATCATAAGAGATGAAGAGTCCCTTGAAGAGGTTGAATGGGGCATTTTGGAATTTGCAAAAAAGTTATCCGAACTTACGGGTGAACATATAAAAGTTCGGACAAAGCTTGAAAAAAAAGAAAATCAAGATTGGATAAATAAATATAAAAACTCTATCACTCCAGTAGAGATAGGAAGATTTTATATACACCCCACATGGGAGAAAGAAAAAAATAATTTTTTAAATATAGTGATAGATCCGGCTTTAAGCTTCGGTACGGGGCATCATGAAACTACAAGTTCTTGTCTGGAAATTATAGATAAAATTGTGAAAAAAGAAGATAATTTGTTAGATGTAGGATGCGGTAGCGCAATACTTTCTATAGCTGCTGCGAAACTGGGTGCAAATGTAGATTTATGTGACAGTGACGAATTGAGTATCAAGAGTGCTGAGAAAAATTTTGATTTGAATAAGACTGCTTATAATGATATATGGATAGGATCCGCAAACGGCACAGAAAAAAGTTATGATATCGTGGTGGCAAATATTGTTGCAGATATTTTGATAATGATAAGTAAAGATTTAAAAAGCAGAGTAAAAAAAGATGGCAGTTTGATACTTTCGGGTATTTTAGATAAATACTTGGATAATGTTTTAGATAAATTTGATAATTTTGAATTAAAAGAAATAATAAAAAAGAAAGAGTGGAGAACTCTTCATTTAAAGAGAGGTAGGTAGTGGCAAAAAGAGATAATAAAAATCAAAAAAACAATAAAAATAATAATTTTTTTAGTGATAACCCTTTGTTGGTATTTGCGATATTTTCTATTGTAATTATACTTATATTTAAAAGTTTCGTAAATCCTTCAAGCGGTCTTAACGGTATGCAAGAAGGCGGGTTTGTAACTTCACAAAAAGTAATTACAAAAAATGTAAATTATTCTCAAATAAAAGATTTGATTAAATCAAAAGAGGTACAGCAAGTTGCCATAGGACAGACGATTATAAAAGCAATATCTAAAAACGGCGGTGAAAAAGTTATATATATTGCCAAAAAAGTTGGAGATGATCCGACTTTGATACCGCTTTTGGAAAAAAACAAAGTATCCTATACGGCTTTTAATGAAACAAATTGGTTTAGTGAATTGCTTTTTTCCTGGATACTTCCTATATTTATATTTTTTGGCATTTGGATGTTTTTGGCAAACAGAATGCAAAAAAATATAGGCGGTGGAATTCTTGGAATGGGAAGCAGTAAAAAACTTATAAATTCAGAAAAACCAAATACAAAATTTTCTGATGTTGCAGGTGTGGAAGAAGCAAAAGAGGAAGTCAAAGAGATAGTTGATTTTTTAATGCACCCGGACAGATATCTAAGGCTGGGAGCCAAAATACCAAAAGGTGTGCTTTTGGTAGGACCTCCTGGAACCGGTAAAACACTTCTTGCAAAAGCGGTTGCCGGTGAGGCGAATGTTCCTTTTTTCTCTGTTTCAGGATCCTCTTTTATAGAAATGTTTGTAGGAGTAGGTGCCAGCAGAGTAAGAGATCTTTTTGACGGAGCCAAAAAAGAAGCCCCGTCTATAGTCTTTATAGATGAGATAGATGCCATAGGCAAAAGCAGAGCCGCTGCCGGAAATCTTGGAGGAAATGATGAAAGAGAGCAGACTTTAAATCAGCTTTTGGCTGAAATGGACGGTTTTGACAGTGAAAATGCCCCGGTTATTGTACTGGCGGCAACAAATAGACCGGAAGTTCTTGATCCTGCACTTTTAAGACCTGGAAGATTTGATAGGCAAGTGCTTGTTGACAAGCCTGATTTTAAAGGAAGAGTTGCGATATTGAAAGTTCATATAAAAGGTATAAAACTTGCTAAAGATATAGACCTTGAAGAAATAGCACGATTAACCGCAGGACTTGCCGGAGCGGATTTGGCAAATATCATAAATGAAGCCGCACTTCTTGCAGGCAGAAACAACCAAAATGAAGTAAAACAAAAAGATTTGATTGAAGCTGTTGAAAGAGCAATAGCCGGACTTGAAAAGAAGAGCAGACGAATAAATTCAAAAGAGAAAAAAATAGTTGCTTATCACGAAAGCGGTCATGCACTTATAGCAGAAACTACGAAGGGTGCCAAGAAAGTATCAAAAGTTTCAATTATACCAAGAGGCTTGGCGGCACTTGGCTATACATTAAATACTCCTGAAGAAAATAAATATCTTATGCAACGCCATGAGCTTATTGCTGAAGTAGATACATTGCTTGGAGGAAGAGCGGCTGAAGAAGTGTTTATCAAAGAGATATCTACCGGTGCCGGAAATGATCTTGAAAGAGCTACGGATATCATAAAAGCTATGGTCAGTATGTACGGAATGAGTGAAGTTGCAGGTCTGATGGTACTTGAAAAACAGCAAAACAGATTTATTCCCGGAGCCAGCAGTAAGGATTATAGTGAAAAAATGGCAGAAAATCTGGACGAATATGTAAAAAGTTTATTGGATGAAAGATACAAAAGGGTTATCGGAACTCTTAACGAATATAGTGAAGCTATTGAAGAAATCGTAAAAGAACTTTTTGAAAAAGAGACAATTAAAGGAGAAACCGTAAAAAAAATCATAAAAGATTTTGAAGAAAAAAACGGTATAAAAAGAGAAGAAGATGAAAAAAACGATATTGAGATGGCAGAAAACGGCTTGAAAAAAGATAAAGAAAATGATGGTGAAAAAGAACAGAAAAATACAGAAGATTTTCAGGATAACAAAGATAATAAAGAGTAAAAATGTTGTGTAGAAAAACTGAAATTATCGCAAAAGAAGGATGGGGATATATAGGATTTTTAACTTTTTTATTTATTCTTTCTCTACTTTTTGATTTTACTTTTTTATCATTTTTGCTTTTTTTGTCCATAATTTTTATTTCCTTCGTTTTTAGAAATCCTGAAAGAATTCCATATGAAGTTGATGAATTTTCCATTTATGCTCCTATCGACGGCAAAGTATCTTATATAGGAAAAGTAAAGGAGAATAAATATTTTAAAAAAGATATGTTGCTGATTTCCATAAAAAGCTCTCTTTGTGATGTAAGTATGTTAAGAAATCCGTTTGATTTTAAAATTATAAAGAACAATATTATCCATGGCCTTAGTATCGATGCAAATGATAAAAAATCAAAATTGTTAAATGAAAGAGTGGAAATTGTAGGAAAAACTTTCAAAGGTGATATTTTGATAGTTTCTATCTTGGGTAAATATTCAAGAAAAATTTATAGATTTTGCGAGAATTTTAAAAAAGTAAGAAAAGGCGATAGATATCTTTTTTTAAATGAGGGAATGGTTGATTTGTATTTGCCTATAGAGTGTAGAATAAAGGTTGTCGAGGGTGAAAAAATCAAAGCTGTAGAGACGGTTTTGGGGTATTTTTTGGATGAAAAGCAACACTAAACATCACTTAGTTTATATAATTCCAAATCTTTTTACCGCTGCAAGTGCATTTGTAGGGATTTTAAGCATTATAGCTTCTTCCAAGGGGGAATTTGAAAAAGCTGTATATCTGATACTTTTATCTCTTATCTTTGACGGACTTGACGGCAGAGTGGCAAGACTTACGAAAACTACTTCGAAATTTGGTGCAGAATTTGACTCACTTGCCGACTTGGTAGCTTTCGGAGTGGCACCTGCTATGCTGTTTTATTTTGATATAGGTATTCATTATGCAAAAATAGGTTCGCTTTTAACGGGTTTGTATGTACTTTTTGGTGCTTTAAGACTAGCAAGATTTAATGTAACAAATCCAACCAATGAGCCTTCGGTTTTTATCGGTATTCCTATTCCGACGGCCGCAGTATTTATGAGTACTTGGATACTTTTTTTTGAAAAATACCATATTTTAAAAGATCAATTTTCTATTTTGCTTTTAGCATTTATAGCAGTAGTATCGATACTTATGGTCAGCAATATAAGGTATCCGAGCTTTAAAAAGATAAATTTGCCAAAAACAGACATAAAAAAAGTTTTGATAGCTTTGATAATTTTATTTTCTTTTGTTTATCTCTATCTTATAGAGTCTTTAACTTTTTTGTTTACCGCCTATATACTTTACGGTCTTTTTAGAGGATATAAAAACTTTGTCAAACGAAAAAAAATTGCAAAAAAAGATAAAATTTAGTATAATTAAAAATTCATATTTGTTTTAAAAGGAGAGAGCTTATGAACAGTTGTGTCATTGGTACGGTAAAAGCCATAAAAATTTTACTTAGAATTGATATAAAAAATTCTCTCCTGCTGCTTCTGTTTTAATACTTGCTTGTTTTAACCAATAAATAAACCATATATATAACAAAATTAAGGATATATAATGAAAACAAAAACTATAAAAATATTTGATACTACTTTAAGAGATGGCGAACAAAGCCCCGGAGCATCTATGAATACGGAAGAGAAGATTCAAATAGCTCTTCAGCTTCAAAAATTAGGTGTTGATATTATAGAAGCAGGATTTGCTGCTGCAAGTAGCGGTGACAGTGATGCAATCAGAAGAATAAGTCAACAGATAGAAAAAAGTACGGTTTGCTCACTTGCAAGAGCATTGCCAAAAGATATAGAAGCAGCAGCTTATGCAATAGAGCCTGCAAAAAATAAAAGAATTCACACTTTTATAGCAACAAGTCCTATCCATATGCAATACAAATTAAAAATGACTCCCGAAGAAGTCATACAAAAAGCCGTTGAAGCCGTAGAATATGCCAGAACTTTTGTAGATGATGTAGAGTTTAGTTGTGAAGATGCAGGAAGAAGTGATATAGGATTTTTGAAAGAAATACTTGATGCTGTTACAAAAGCGGGTGCTGGTACTTTAAATATCCCTGATACCGTAGGATACACAATGCCAAACGAAATGGGAAATATGATAAAAGAGTTGCACGGTTTTATCAAAGACAGAGCGATTCTTTCAGTTCACTGTCATAACGATTTGGGACTTGCGCTTGCTAACTCTTTGGCTTCTATAGAAAATGGTGCAAGGCAGGTAGAGTGTACTATAAACGGATTGGGTGAAAGGGCGGGAAATGCCGCACTTGAAGAAATAGTAATGGTCCTTAAAACAAGAAGTGATATTTTTTCCGAATACAAAACCAATATCAATACAAAAGAGATATATCCTACAAGCAGACTTGTGGCAAATATAACGGGTATAGTTCCACAGCCAAATAAGGCAATAGTAGGTAAAAATGCATTTGCACATGAAAGCGGTATTCATCAAGACGGTGTGCTAAAAAACAAAGAAACATATGAGATAATGAAGTCTGAAGATATAGGTTTAAATCATAACTCTTTGATACTTGGCAAACATTCCGGTCGCCATGCATTTAAAAAAAGAGTGGAAGAACTCGGATACAGTATAAGTGATAAAGAACTTGATGAAGCATTTGTTAAATTTAAAGATTTAGCAGATAAGAAAAAAGAGATGTTTGATGATGATATAAGAGCTATCGTAACTAGTGAAATAACAAAAATTGAAGAAATATATGAGCTTACAGGTATGCAACTTAGTGATTGTAGTGAGGGTGTGCCAACTGCAGCAATATCTATAAAATATAAAGACAAAATCATCAAAGATGCCGCCATTGGAGACGGGACGATAGATGCACTTTTTAAAACAGTTGACAGGATAAGCGGAATTAGCGGTGAATTGGTTGATTATAAGGTTGATGCAGTTACAAAAGGTAAAGATGCATTGGCAAAAGTTGTGGTAAAAGTAAAATTTGAAAATTGTAAAATGCCCGTTATGGGCCATGGTTTGAGTATTGATACTATGAAAGCCAGTGCCAAAGCTTATGTCGGAGCACTCAATAGTTATTTGTCTATGAAAAAATAAATAAATTTGAAGGAGATATAATCTTTGGCATAGTTTGATTTGTCTCCTTTTTTATTTTTGGTAAACTATCCTATACTT
>Ga0256914_1001763_pt1 | contig 18902 bp, 14 predicted proteins | sample HulkmetaG_FD_191571 | JGI IMG/M metagenome (GOLD analysis project Ga0256914, IMG submission 191571) | Hydrothermal chimney microbial communities from Main Endeavour vent field at the Juan de Fuca Ridge, Pacific Ocean - Hulk | ecosystem: Environmental > Aquatic > Marine > Hydrothermal vents ... | reverse complement strand
GTGTGGAGGATTTGGTAGCTCGAACAGTTGAGCAATTTGCCAAGCAGCGCATTTATGCTCATGTCCACCACGAGGTTACGTCTATCGATATGAACGCTCACACTATACGGGTCCGCAATTTGGAGACCGGCGAGGAGTTTACTGACCATTGGGATAAACTTGTTCTGACAACTGGAGGTTCTGCTGCTCGTCTTCCTCTCCCAGGGTTAGATCTTCCAGGAATTTTTACGGTTCGCATTCCTGAAGATGGGGTGGCCATACGCCAGTGGATTGCGGAACGAAAACCTCGTAAAGGCGTTATTGTTGGGGCAGGTTATATTGGTCTGGAAATGGCCGAAGCGCTTTCGGCTCACGGAATAGAGGTTACAATTGTGGAAATGCTGCCCCAGGTTATGCCAAATATGGATGCTGATATGGCCGAACATGTCCAAGAGGAACTTGAACGTCAAGGCGTTCATTTGCAACTCGAACACGCTGTAGAAGCTTTTGAAGGCGATGACCAGGTTCGGGCTGTCGTGGCTGGCGGGGAACGCTTCCCAGCGGACATCGTTATCTTCAGCGTGGGGGTAAAACCTAACGTGAAACTAGCCGTGGACGCGGGGATTGCCTTAGGCCCTACAGGGGCCGTGGCAGTGGATGAACATATGCGGACCAATGTGCCTAATGTGTGGGCAGCCGGTGATGTGGCCGAGGTCCATCATTTAGTGCTCAACAAGCCGGCTTACATTCCTCTGGGGACTACAGCTAATAAGCAGGGCCGCGTAGCCGGGACGAATGCAGCGGGTGGCGATGCTGTATTCAAGGGGGTGGTTGGGACCGCAGTTGCTAAGGTGTTTGATTTACAGGTGGCACGTACTGGCTTGACCGAAGCCCAAGCCCGGCAGGAAGGTTTTGATGTGGCCTCTGTTAAGATTAAGTCCTCCACTAAGGCCCATTACATGCCAGGCCATGCCCCGTTGTTTGTCAAGTTAGTTTTTGAAAAAGGGTCCCACCGGCTTCTGGGGGGGCAAATGATCGGCCCTGAAGGTGTGGCGAAACGCATCGACGTGATTGCCACTGCCCTTCATGCAGGATGGACCACATACCAATTGGCTGAGTTGGATTTGGCCTATGCTCCTCCCTTCTCACCAGTGTGGGATCCGATTCTTGTGGCTGCAAATGTGGCTAACCGGTAGCACATATCAGAGGTCTCCCCGGGCAGGGGAACGTGGTTGATAAGTACCCTCATTCCCCCTGCCCGGGTTGATTGGCAGGTTTTGGCTGGTTTAGAAAGGATTCCGGTGATGAACGTACAAGGTCGGGCCCGCTTTGTGGGGGCTCTTATCGGTACGTTTGTAGGTGACGCTTTAGGGATGCCCGTTGAGGGGTGGTCGTGGCGCGATATCCGCCGTCAGTTTGGTGAGATACGCGAGATGCTTCCTGCACGGTTGGGCGCGGGCACGTACACAGATGACACGGTGTTGATGATTGCCTTGGCCGAATCCTTAATCGCCCGTGAGGGACACTTGGATCCGGAGGATCTGCAAGTCCGGTTTCGGGCTGCTTATGATCCACGGCGCGGTTTTGGGGCAGGCATGCATCGGCTGGTACGTCTCTGGGATTTAGGCATTCCCTGGCGTGAGGCAGCCCGCTCTTTGTTTGACGGAGGCTCTTATGGAAATGGCGGGGCAATGCGTGTAGCACCTGTAGGAGTTCTTTATCATAGTGATTTGACGCACGTGTACGAGGCGGCCCGCCTTCAGGCTTCTGTGACGCACGCCCATCCACTGGGGCAAGAGGGGGCGGCCTTACAAGCATTAGCGGTCGCGTTAGCGGTTCAATCCGAGCCCGAACACTTTGCCCCGGAGACGTTTATTGAAGAGTTGGAAGCGGCTCTTCCTCCCAGCGCGGAGACATATCGTCGTGCGCTTATGTTGGCCTGGGATCTGCGCGATCGCTGGGAGGATCGGGATCTCATAGTTCGCAAGTTAGGGAATCGGTCTTCAGCCCATCGTTCGGTACCCACAGCCATTTTTTCCTTCATTACTTTTTGGCAGTCTTTTGAAGAAGCGCTTGTATACGCAGTGAGTTTGGGAGGCGACACAGATACTCTGGCAGCGATGACGGGAGCCATCGCGGGCGCATTTCACGGAGTGAGTGCTGTACCTCAACGCTGGTGGGATGCGCTTGAAAATGGTGTCAAAGGACGGGACTATGTAGTCCACTTGGGTGAGCAATTGTGGGAGTTGTACTTGCGTCAGGGGGGATAATGTGCGGATACCACACCGCGCACTTTGGCTCCAACTGCTCTTATTAGGGTTCTTAGGACTAACATTCGTTTACCTGGCTCGTGTAGGGTGGTCCATGCAGCATCCACCGACTCCCACACCGTTGCCCTCACCGACATATACACCAACGCCTTCTCTCACTCCAACCCAATCCCCATTGAATTCTCCCACTCCTACCGCTACGATAAGACCGACCTCCACGCCGACTTTGTCATTATTTAGTGGGGATCGGGCATACCAACACGTGCTCATGCAGGTCTCCTTTGGCCCGCGTGTGCCCGGGAGCGAATCCTCGCGTATGGCTCGGGCTTATATGAAAGGTGTATTAGAACGTTCGCACTGGCGAGTTGGGGAAGAGGAATTCACCTATCGGGATACACCTTTAGTAAACGTGGTGGCCAAACGTGGTCAAGGTCCCATTGTGATTCTGGGAGCACATTATGATTCTCGCCCGTTAGCGGATCAGGATCCCGTGCCCCAACATCGTTTAACGCCAGTGCCGGGGGCTAATGACGGGGCTAGTGGCGTTTCTGTTTTGCTGGAACTTTCCCGAGTGTTGCAATGGGCTGAAAAGGATTTTCAGATTTGGCTGTATTTCTTTGACGGTGAGGATAGTGGTCATATACGGGGCTGGGATTGGGCGATAGGTGCTCGTCACGCGGCCGAGAAGTTATCTTCTGAGCGCGTGAAGGCGATGGTTCTTGTGGACATGGTGGGGGACTGTGAACAACGTTTCTACTGGGAGGGGAATTCTGATCCACAATTGCGGGCTGAGATTTGGGAAGTCGCCCGCGCGTTGGGGTTTGGCGATGTTTTCATTCCGCAGGAGCGTTTGACCGTGATTGACGATCACGTACCTTTTGCAAAAAAGGGTATCCCCGCCGTGGACATTATTGATTTCGAGTACCCGTATTGGCATACTGTCGCGGACACTACGGATAAAGTGTGTCCGCGAAGTTTGGAACGTGTGGGACGCGTTCTGCAAACGTGGATATACCGTCGTTACGGTAGGGGAGACTAGCCCCACAAGCGTTTGTAGAGTTCTTGTTGGCGTTTCATGGCAGCCTGATATATTTTATGATGTTCCCCATGCGGTGTGAATGTCTTCCCCGTAAACGCAGGGACATTTTCGATGTTGGAGATAATACCCAAAGCCTCCAGAGCCAGCAAAGCGGTTCCTCGGGCTGAGGCTTCTGGAACTTGGGATACGGATACGGGATGACCTAATACGTCGGCAATGATTTGTGTCCATACCGAGGAGCGCACTAAAGCACCGCCACTGGCTATAATCTCTACCTGGGGGGGTAAAATTGGCTGTAGTAATTCAAACACCCGACCTAAACGATAGGCCACGCTTTCCATTCCCGCCCGGAGGATTTCCTCTGGCGTGTGGGCCAAGGTGAGCCCGTGGACAGTTGCACGTGCATCTCCTCTCCAGCCCGGACTGCGTTCGCCCGCCCAGAAAGGCAGGATAGTCAGCCCATGTCCATCTGGGGGCATACTTGCCAGTTTCATCTCTAACTCACGCTCATCACCGTCCAGACGAAGATGTTCTCGGAGCCAAGCGAACACATTCCCCCCTTCGCTGAGGGCTCCTCCTGGAAGAGAGCGCTGGGCATCCACGCGATAACACCACAATCCCCAGGGAACATCCTGCACTTGTTCGGCGGTGATAACCCGAATGGCTGAACTGGTTCCCATTGTAAGGGCGACTCGATGTGGGGTTACACAACCGCTCCCCACGTTGGCTGCGGCTCCGTCTCCAATCGTAGGGAACCAGGGGATTTCGGCCAACATGGGCCAACGTTGCCGATAAGGGGATCGTAATCCACGCCGAGGGTGCTGAATATCTGTCAGCGGGGAAAGGTGGCTTTCGTTGATGGGGAGAAACTCCAGCAATTCTTTATCCCATTGCAACAGGTGACGGTTCAACAGGCCTGTCCAGGAGGCTACGGAGTAGGAAACAGCGGCGTCCCCAAATAATTGGAACTCCATGTACTCCCCAATAGACATCCAGCGCCACACACGTTTAAGGAGCGTGGGCTGAGTGCGGGCTAGCCAGAGAAAGCGAGCCGGCAGGTAACTTGTGTGAAACAGCGTTCCGGTTCGACGGTGAACTTCGCGTTCATCAAAACGCTTGCGGAGGACTTCCACATCGGGAGCAGGACGTGTATCCGCGTAAGTGTATACAGGGGTGATGGCTTGTCCATCCTGGTCTACACCGAGGACATTGCTGACCAGGGAACAAGAGGTGACGCCTATTACTTGATCCGCTAGAGCACCCATGCGAGCGGTAACGGTGTCAATACACTCCCAGAGTGCGTTAAGCATTTCCTGGGCATCGGCTTCAACCGTGCCATCTGCCGCGGTATGCAAGGTATAATGGGCGCGACTGCTCATTCCCGCGATGGAACGTCCTAGCCGGTCAAAGAGAATCGCGCGAATAGATGAAGTCCCGATATCCAACGCTAAAATGTATGGAGGGTTAGCGTGTTGTGGTGTGACGGTTGCCGAGAGTTCCTCGCGCGCGGACATGCGGATCCCTCACGTGTGCTTGCATGTTTGTGAACATTAGATGACTAGCGTGGCCATATCAAAGCCGAAAATAGCGATTGTGTCCCCATCTTTCAGTTGAACACACAAATCCCAATTATGGCAGTCTTCACAATATTGCTGATAGCCAAGATGCTGCGCCATGGAGTTCTTAGTTGTAAGGAGTTGGTTGTTCAGAAAGATGGTATATAATTCTTCTGCTCGGATGCCTACCCGGTTAAAAACAGATTCTAAAGTCTCGCCTTCTTGAATGTCGACCTCGATAATACCCCGTGTGCCAATTTCTTTTGTAAGGTTGAATTTGGTGCGGAGTTTGCCGTAGACGTTAATTTGTACATGTGCCATGATGTCAACCCTCATGTTCCATGATAACTATGTCTGCCACCGTTGGTTTGTTTCCCCGCGGAATTAAGGCAATCACCGCGGTACGGTCAGCATTGTGAACGAGAAAACTCGCGAAGCGGATTTCTGAGTTACGATTCGGGTATGGGTAATAGGTCTCTATGTGCCATCCTTGGTGGGGAAGTTCACGCAGGTAGAATACTTGTAATGCACCGATCGGCGCGTTTCCCGTATAAGCGTCCCACACTTTATGGGCTGGGAGATCCTCTACAATGTCTTCGGGTGCTGCAGGCATGTAGCGAGGGGGGATGGGAATGCCCGCTGCTGTTAATTGGTATGAATCCGTGTGGTCTACAAAGCGCAAACTGCTTACCATGGCAGATACTAAAGGCTGAAAATATGCTTTTTCGTCCTTTCGGTGAGTGACAACGAGATGTAACACTACGCCGCCGGCTGCCAGCAGCCCAATCCACAGGCGTTTGTTCTGTTTGACAGGAAGGAGTAATTCGGCTTCATAGCCTTGTAAGTTGCCTACCTTCAACGGTGAAGCCCCTAGTTTTTTAGCGCCACGCATAATGCTGATTCGGGTGATGTAATGTGTCCACAGAGGCTCGATAGGTCGCAGGTAGGGGTTCAATTCTGGACGAATGGCTAAATGCCCCATGCGTTCCCCTTCGTATTGAAGGGAGAGCGCGGCCTCATGGGGGGCGAATGCTGTAACTTCACCCTCTTCTTTCCACACCCACCCTTCGGGATAGTCTAGAGCGTATCCCCATAGGGGATGGACGAATGTAGGCATTTTACCCTCCCCCTACCGCGGGTATAAAGGCCACCCTATCGCCATCCTCAAGGACAGTATCCAGTTCAACCTGGCGGTTGTTTCGCATGACGATTTTTACGTCTTCCTCCGGAATACCCAGTTGGCGGAGTACGTCTCGAGCCGTTGTGTTCTTTGTAATCTCTATTTGCAAAGGTTCTCCAATCCCTAAGTCAGGCGCGTAGCGGCGTAATGTGGCGAACAGTCGCACTTCGATGGCCATACGTGTTTCGTCCTCCCCTCCTATGTACAGAATTCGCTGCACCCCATGTGGTGAGGTGCAGCGAATTCTAACATATTCATGCTTAGTTCCCAGAATATCCCAAGACCTCTATTAAGGGGGATACAGTGGTCTAGCCTTCGTGTACCCAAGCGTACACCTTGTCCAGTTCCTCGTCGGGCACGTCCCAGACCACATTGTGTGGCGGCAAGGGTTCGTAGCGCATGAACTCGGGCAGTCGGTCATCTACGTTGGTGAAACCAGCCCGCTCGTTGAAGAGACGTTCTTTCTTCAAGATCTCCTTGCCGATTTCGACCACGTCATCTGGGCCAATGTCCCAACCCATTACACCGGCGACTGTTTCAACCATTCCCTCAAAGCCTTCCTGGATATCCAGGATGGGGAACGCGATGAACAGGCAGTATCCGGTGCTGTCGATGAACGCGGTTGTGGCCTGGAACGCGAGGGAGAGTTCTGCCTTTCCTTCGTATGTGAATTGGTCCACCTTCTGACCCGTGCCCAGAATTTCCGGCGCAATGGTGTACCCGGAGGTGTGATCCGCCCCCATCGTGCTGGTGGCGTAGGTGAAGCCAATGCCCTTAATGGCGCGAGGTTCGTATGCTGGCATGGATTGTCCTTTGACAACAGGAACGCGGTGGACGCCAAAAATCTTAGCAGTGGCCGCAACCCCGTTGGACAAGATGCGTCCCAAAGGTGTGCCCTTGCGGATCTCATCGAAGAGCGCTAGAGCCTTTTCCTTGTCACCGAAGTCCAGCAGCCCGGCTTCCATGGCGATCGCGATGGTGTTGCCCATTTCAATGGTATCCAGGCCCAGGTCGTTGCACTCTTTTGTCATGCGGGCAACGAAGTCCAGGTCGTCAATACCACAGTTGGCGCCTAATGCAAAGGCTGTTTCGTACTCAATCGGTGACGCTATGATGGTGCCGTCCGGCCCCGGGTAAATGTTGGAGCACTGGATGATACATCCTGGGTGGCAAGCGTGCCCGGTCATACCGGCCTTGCGTTTTTCCACCATCTCCGCGATCATTTCACCGGAGATTTTGGCGGCCCCTTCGAAGTAACCGCTGGAGAAGTTTCGCGTGGGTAACCCGCCGGCTTCGTTGATGATGTTCATAAGCACATCTGTGCCGTACAGGTTCAACCCGCCGCCGGGCTTGGTAATATCATGGGCCATAATCGCCTTGGTTAACTTGCGGCGTCCCTGAGTGAAGAGGTCTTTGTTCTTGATTTCTACACCCGGGCCACCCTTATCGTCCACCACAATGGCCTTGACATGACGGGCACCCATAACTGCGCCAAGACCACCGCGTCCGGCATATCGGCCAGGGTTGTTTTCGGGGTCATTCACAGAAATACCCGCGTTTGCAGCCAACCGTTCTCCCACCGGGCCAATACCGATGACCGCTGGCTTGTTGGGGTGGCGTTCCCACATGATACGGTCTACTTCTTCCATGCCCTTACCCAGGAGGTCGCTGGCATCGTGGAAGGTCACGCCGTCCTTGTCAATGTGGATGTAATACCACTTCCCATCTTTGGGTTGGCCTTCCAGAATGATGGCGGCAATGCCAAGGCGGGCGATCTTCTGGCTCGAAAGACCTCCTGAGTTGGATTCCTTAATCGTGCCGGTTAGAGGACTTTTGCCACCAAAGGACGTTCGTCCGCTGCTGGGGGCAGCTGGTGTGCCGGATACCCACCCTGGTGCGATGACCAATTTGTTGTTGGGCCCCAAGGGATGGCACGTTGGATCGACTTCGTCGTACACGATGGCCGAGGTCAACCCACGACCGGCCCACTTGGCCCACTTCTCCGGAATGTCTTCATACGTGGCTGAGAGGTCCGTCATGTTGATGCGTAGGATTTTCCGTGTCATAGAGCCCTCCTCTTTTACTGAAATTGGTGTGTTATATTCTTGAGAGGTGAAAGAATCCTCCCTAGAACTTCCTAAACCCGTTGAGTCACGTGGATTCCGTCCGAGGTTGATGACGCAGGTACTCGTGCGTCATTGTATACTCTTTAAGCCGTTTGGACATGACCGCGCCACCACGGTAGTGGTAAGGCCAAACGTAAAATGCCGCAAAGAGTCCTATCCGGTCCCCGTGATGCAATTCGTCCTCCAGGGAAAGATGTAGGCCGGGGAGGTCATGTAATACTGAGTTGATAAACACAAGCCCCACTTCGTCAGGGGATAAGCCAAGGTGTTCCAAAAGGTCTTTTACGAGCGCGTTGTCAGGTAGAGATACGCGTGTCGTAGCTAAATGCTTACCCCCGCACGCTCGCGCAATGGGGCCGTATAGGGAGACAACTACTTCCATGTACAGGCTCCTGAATACAGAGGATCTCGCTTGAAGTCTGTTCCCTTTTATTATATCATACATATGCAAGTACCCGAATGCGCGTGGGGAGCTCTGTCATGTCACCACCATCAGCAACGTGTCCACACTGGTTTAGTGGTTTGCGAAAATATGTTATTGCATTGCTCAACCGCTATCAACCCCCGGGGCAAGCGGTTGCGCTCTTAACCGCACTGGCTGTGGGTATATGGGCAGGCTTCGGTGCTGTGTTATTCCGATGGCTTATCTCCTTCGTGCAACGCATTGCTTTCCACGATTTTGGTCAGTGGGCTCACTTCCTGGGCCGTTATTATGTGGTGGTGGTTCCTGCCTTGGGGGGCTTCATTGTGGGCCCGATGACTTATTTCTGGGCTCGAGAGGCGAAAGGGCATGGCGTCCCCGAGGTAATGGAGGCGATGGCTCTTCGTGGTGGGCGCATTCGACCCGTCGTTGCCATCGTTAAAGCGTTGGCCTCTTCGATAAATATCGGCACAGGGGGGTCCGTAGGACGGGAGGGGCCTATTGTCCAAATTGGTTCAGGGTTTGGGTCTACTCTGGGGCAGGTGCTGGGATTTTCCGATGACCGAATCCGCACTCTTGTCGCGTGTGGCGCGGCCGGCGGAATTGCCGCTACGTTTAATACGCCCATTGCCGGTGTGTTCTTCGCCCTGGAAATTATTATCGGAGAATTTAGCGTACGTCATTTTAGCAGTGTGGTTATCGCGGCTGTAGCCGCCAGTGTTATTGGGCGGATTTTTCTGGGTAATATGCCCGCCTTTCCTGTTCCCCCATATACCCTCGTTCGGGTGAGCGAATTTGGTCTTTATCTCCTTTTAGGGGTATTAGCCGCTTTTGCTGCGGTCCTTTTTGTGCGCCTGCTCTACGGAACAGAGGACCTTTTTGAGCGATGGCCGTTACCAGAGTATGTTAAACCGGCCATTGGGGGGCTTGTCGTAGGCGTTATCGGCCTTGTATACCCTCAGGTATTTGGCGTAGGGTATAAAACCATTGAACAGGTCCTTTTGAGTTACTTTTCCTTCAAACTAGCCTTGATATTGTTGTTCGCCAAAATCCTGGCCACTTCTGTAACTCTGGGCTCTGGAGGCTCTGGCGGGATCTTTGCTCCCTCTCTGTTCATTGGGGCGATGTTAGGTGGTGCGTTTGGCACGGTGGTTCATACGTTATGGCCGACTTCAACCGCGGCTCCAGGGGCCTATGCCCTGGTGGGGATGGCCGCGGTTTTCTCTGGGGCTGCTCACGCGCCCATTACCGCCGTGACAATTCTCTTTGAGATGACTGGGGATTACCGCATCATTCTGCCTTTGATGTTGGCTACAGCGATGAGCACCATCTTGGCTTACTACTTTCTGGGGGGAGAATCTATTTACACGTTGAAATTGGCTCGGCGTGGTGTGCACTTGGAGCGTGGGCATGACATCGATGTTATGCAAGGTGTTTTAGTCCAGGAAGTAATGACTCGCGATGTGGATACGGTCCCCGCACAGATGCCTCTGCCAGAACTCGCCAAGGAATTTCAGAGAACAGGGCATCACGGTTTTCCTGTTCTGGATGAAAACGGACTTTTATTTGGCATTGTGACGTTGCAGGATTTGCGCAATGCCCTTGAACGTAAAGATGCTCATAAACTTACTGCCGGTGACATTGCTACCAGGGATGTGTTAACTGTGTTTCCCGACGATCCAATGTGGGTCGCGTTGAAACGGATGGGAGTTCGTGACGTTGGGCGTATTCCTGTTGTTGACCGTCATAATCCGCGACGTTTGGTGGGATTGGTTCGACGGAGCGATATTATTCGGGCCTATCAACTAGGTATTATTCGCAAGGCCGAATTACAACGGGAACGAGAACGATTGCAGTTGGGGCGACTTGATCACACGGAGTTTGTCAACATCACTCTGGCCCCTACTTCGCCAGTGGTGGGTAAACGCATCGCGGATGTGAATTGGCCCCCTGATTGTGTGGTGGTGGCGATAGAACGAGGGCGGGAGGTGATTATTCCCCATGGCCGCACGGTACTTCAGGCTGGGGATCGTCTTACGGTGTTCGTAGACCGCCGCGAAGAGGATGCCTTGTACGCGTGCCTGAAAATGAAAACCCGCTGATATCGAATCCGACCAGGTCAGTCCTTTTGTTCTAAGACTGGTTTTGCGATTATCCGGTGTGTTCATCATGTAGAAGGGCCGTATTTTTGGAATCACTTTGGGCTCGGTGTACAATGAGTGATACGTTCTGCACGGACGAAATCTTCGCAATGGAGTTATAAACACCCATGACATCCCTTCCGCAATTCAAAACATGGTATAGGCGGATCTCCGTCGGAGGATTACTAACCTTTTTCTTCCTTCTTTCCCTTACGTTCTCCGTTTGGGCGCAGAGTGATCCGTACATCGCGTCGTTGTATGTGGCTTTGTGGCCTGAGTACGATGATCCGCGCGTTTTGGTCATTATTTCAGGCACGTTGTCCGAACCTCAACAGGAGGTTGTCCTCCCTGTGCCTGCTGGTTCTGAACTGAACGCAGTGGCTTATATGGGGGAGGAAGGGCGGTTGCTGCGCGCCCAATATTCCCTGCAGGAGGAACACGGTGAACACCTCTTGCGCCTACAAGTGCCTACGACCCGTTTTCACGTGGAATACTACCTAGATGCTGTTCGTCAAGAGGGTGAAGAGACGGTTGTACGTGTTCGGATTCCTCTGCCCCAGTTGGAAATTCGCGAAGCTGTCCTGGAGGTTCAGCAGCCGCTGAACACGAAGGGGTTTCAGGCGATGCCCCCTTTAGGTCCTCCAAAGGAGGGGTTTGGAGGGCTTATGTACGCGTCTCGGACATTAGGCTCATTGTCTCCCGGCGCGGTTTTAGAGCAGGAGGTTCGTTACATACGCCTTGAACCTGGACTGTCTACGACACCTAGGGCGCCAGTAACTCCCATGCCCACATCTTCAGAGGGTGTTCCAACGCCACCGCCCCCCTCTAGCCCTTCCGGCCGGCCGTGGTTACCCATTGGTCTTGGGGTTGTTTTGGCACTTGTTCTGGGGGGAACTGCCTTTTGGTGGATGCGCTCCCAAGGGGGCACTGTACGTTCTACTCCCCCGTCTCCATCTCCAAACGTCCGTGGCCAACGTCGCAAACGTACGACTCACACTCAGACTCAACGCTCTTTAAAGCGTCCTCTGCCTAAGTATTGTCCTAATTGCGGACATCCCTTTGGCCCGAATGATAAGTACTGTGTTATGTGTGGCACAAAACGAGAATAGGCTTCAGTATATGGGTGTCATCTGGCAACTTGGGGGGATCTGACGTTTGAAAATGGGAGCACGAAATGGCAGCACGAATCGTTCGCGGTGATCCTATCTGGTATGTGTTAGCCTGGGTCGTCCTTTTGACAGGGCTCTTTGCTCAGCGCGTTTTGGCCACGGGGTTCACAGTTCAGGGTATTCTTGCAGTTGTCATTGTGGCTTTTACTCTCTTTTTGTATTTAATGATGGGGTGGCAACGGGGCGTGACTTTTCTTCGCCAATGGGTCCTTGCCGGCCCGGGACGGGTCTTTGTTATCCCTGTTTCCCTGTGGGTGCTGTCGTTGGTGTATGCTAAATTGAGTGGTTTCCTTACCGATGAGGTGGGAATTTTGGGATTGGCATTGGCCCTTATTCCCGTTGAAATAGCCCGTCGCGAGACACGCCCCATGCAATCAAAGGACTTAATATGGGGATGGTTGGCTTTGCTTATCCCATTGATGAACCCGCCTTTTGGACACAGAATTCCCTTGGCATTGGATGTGGGGTTGCGGGTGGGGGCGTTTCTTTTACCGGCTCTCTATATTTGGCTGGCGCGAGAACAATGGCAACATGTGCGGTTGTTACTTGCTTTTTCGTACCTCTGGTACAGTGTTGAATGGGCTACTCCTGATGTGGGCTTCCCCATGTTTTCGCTTTTTCACTTATATGCTTTGGCCCTGGCTGTCTACATTTTGATCCTGGTGGGGAAGAGTTCAGAGGTGGGGTTGGGCATTCTGTTACGGAGGCAGGATTTCGGTCCGGTCCTGCGGAATTTTATGCTTTTCTTGCCCATTGCTTTGGGTATAGGACTTGTCACTCATTTCCTGCATCCCCATTGGCCGACTGTTTCCGGTGTTGATATGTTATTGCGAGGGGTGTTGATTTTCTTTTTTACGGGTTTGCCTGAGGAGATTCTATTTCGGGGGGTAATTTTCCGCTCTTTCATCGATTACATTGGGGAACCCAGGTGGGCCCTGGCGCTTTCGTCTCTCATTTTTGGATCTGCCCACCTTAATAATCCCCCCATGGTGGGTGTTTATTTTGTCCTCGCGAGTATTGCTGGCTGGTTCTACGGGGACACTTACTTACGGACTGGTCGCATTGCTTCGGCTGCCTTGCTACACGCGTTGGTGGATTGGGTGTGGGATTTGTTCTTATGAGGGTGATAGCCTACGGGCTCCTTAAGGCACTTTGTGGCAAACATGGAGGTATGTGGAGACCATGACACGGAATATTCGACGAACCCAAACGGGTGGCGTGGTGGTATCTGAACCGCCTTTAGAAACAGTGCGGGTATGGCCGACATGGTGGACCCTGGAACATTACGCGTATGGTCTCCTGTTGTTCGCTGCGTTATTTGTGCGTTTTTTGTGGCTAGGCGCTCGTCCACTCTCCCGTTTGGAGGCCCACCTATCGTGGCTGGCTTGGCACAATGTGCAGCCTTTGCCCCACATGCTTGTTCAAGCCGTGAGTCCATTGGCGTATTCTGTTCAATGGGTCTGGTTCCTCGTTACCGGGGGGAGTGACGCGTTGGCCCGCTTTTGGCCTGCATTAGTGGGGGCTGTTATAGTTGTGTTCCCCTATTTCCTACGCGAGCAAATTGGCCGAGAACGGGCTTTGTTGGCCGCACTCCTCCTCGCGTTTTCAACACACGGGGTGTACTGGAGTCGCCATGCGTCGGGGGTCATGTTTGCTGTTGTGACGTCTTTAGGACTTGTGCTGGCTGTTCTCGCGTGGATTTCTGTGCTCGCGAACAAACCCCACGCTCAACCACTTTCAGCAGATGAATTGTTTCTTTTGCGTCGTCGTCTGAACCTGGTCTTCGTGATGTTGGCTCTGACTCTCCTCTCCGATGCTGCTGTGTATACGGCTCTGGTAGGCATCATAGTAGGATTGTGGCCTTTACGTGATACTATCGTCCGTGCTTGGCATGATGTGGGCAGTCAAGCACGGCATCGCGGGGTGGGGGTGTTTCTGTTGACCTTCCTCCTTGCTGGTTCGGCCTTTCTTACTGACGTGTTTGTTCTGGGCAATGCTGGCGATCTGTTGGGTCAATGGGTCATGTCTTTCTGGAGAGGGGCCGGATATCCCTGGTATTGGGTTGTATTTCGGCTTATAGCAGATGAACCTTTATTGGTAGTTCTGGGAATTTGGGGCGCTTGGCGGGCCTGGCGCTCTTCGTCAGTGTGGAAACGACTCTGGCTGTGGTGGTTTGTGGTAGGGCTGGTGTTCAGTTTTCGGCCTGGCCGCACCTCTGCAGATGTGGCCTTACTTGTGGTTCCCCTTGTGTTCCTGGCCGCCGATACGTTGTGGGATGTATTACGCCTTCTGCGAGAGCCTTCGTCCACGTGGCGCGAGGAAGGCGTCTTGGCTGGGGCGTTCTTCGTGATTCTGGTGTTTTGGTCCATGATGGTGGCCGGCTATCTGTACAGTGGTGAGGATCGTTACATACCGGCTTTGATTGTTATTCCTTTCCTATTTGCGGCCCTTTTGGGATTGTACAGTTTTTGGTTGGGCAAAAAGGCTACCCTTCGGGTCGGGCTTTTTGCTCTCTTAATTACATTGGTTGTGTGGTCCTGGATGGCGATGTGGGTACAGAATCTCCACGTGGATAGGGCTGCAGCTTTGGATGTGTTTCCGGGTATTGAGCGCTCTGTGACGTATTGGGATGTTCGGTTGATGGTTGACACTCTTGAGCGTATTTCGGCTGAAAAGGTCACTGACTGGCACGAAGTTGCTGTAGATGCTGTGTTGACACCGCAGGACGATGTGTTGCGGTGGTATTTGCGCGAATTCAAACATCTAAGGGAAGTTCCCAGCGTCAAGAGCATTACATCCCCAGTAGCAATTACCCATCCCGGGATTGCAGAACTTTCTGGATATACAGGGATGGATTGGGTCGTGGAAATTCAAGGCTTGCCAACAGACTTGGACGGGAGTTTTTATCATTGGTGGTTGTACCGTGAAGCGAAATCACTCCCACAAGAGGAGCGGGTAATCCTATGGGTGACATCTGAGCAGTAAGGCGTTACTCAACTCCTGATTTTACCCCGCATGGATGGAGGTTATGTCCTATGGTACCACATGGTGCGCAGGAGAAACGAGCAAGGGCACTTTGGGATCGCTGGCTCGTGTGGAATAGCGAAATTATCGCGTATGTGACAATTGGCGTGCTGGCTTTTATTAGCCGGTTGTGGATGCTTGGTGCCCGCACTATGAGCCATGATGAGAGTTTACACGTGGTATATTCATGGAATTTGTTTGCGGGCAAGGGGTTTGAGCATTCGCCCATGATGCATGGGCCATTTCTGTTTCACTTGAACGCGTTTATTTACTTTCTTTTTGGAGATACGGATGCGACGGCACGTCTGGGGCCTGCTCTATTCGGAATCGCACTGGTGTTGTTTCCTGTGCTCTTGCGACCCTGGATAGGGCGGCTAGGGGCTATCTGTGCTTCCGTTCTGATGCTCTTGTCCCCGGCTATTTCGTATCATTCACGCTACATCCGCCACGACATTTATGCTGCATTTGGGGCTGTTGTTTTATTCTATTTTGTGTTCCGCTATTTACACCGCCAAGAGAATCGATGGTTATACCTGAGTGCCGTGTCCTTTGCTTTCTTGCAAATTACAAAGGAAGTATCGTTCATTTACGGGGTGATAGTGGGGGGCTTTTTGGTGTTAATGTGGGTTGCCGATGTCGTGAAAGGGGACCCTGTGGCGCGCAAGTTGGGTCCTCATCCGGCGTTGGACTTGGCGATTCTCTTGTTCGCTCTTGTGTTGCCCTTTGCCACTCCTTTTCCAGTTAAATTCCTTTTGGGGGCCAATCCCACAGATTATTCCAGCGCTGGGATAATGCGCTCTGCGATTGTGTTCTTTGTTCTGCTCATTCTGAGCAGTTTTCTCGGGTATTGGCGCTTTGGGCAGCGGTGGTTTATTGCGGCTGGCTTGTTTTACGCTATTGACACTGTTTTCTTTACCACATTTTTTACGAATTACAAGGGACTCGGAACAGGGTATGTGGGCTCCCTGGGGTATTGGCTGGAACAACAGGGTGTGAAACGAGGTGGGCAGCCCTGGTATTATTACTTGCTCCTTATTCCGGAATATGAATTTTTGCCCCTTTTGCTGAGTTTGGGCGGGATTTTGGCGTGGGCGCGAGGCCGTCCCCGGCCAGATGAGGAAGGTCCAGATCCGGCGTATTCCCGTGATGAGCGCTACACGTTTGTCACATTTCTTGTGTGGTGGTTCTGGATGACGTGGTTAATGTACACGTGGGCAGGGGAAAAGATGCCGTGGCTTGCCGTACACTTTGCGGTCCCGTTCAGCATCCTGGGCGGGTGGTTTATCGGCCGATTGTTGTCCTTGCTCGATTGGCGCAGTATTCGCGAACACGCGGCGCTTTGGACTCTGTTGGTCGTGCCCCTGGCCTTATACTTTTTCCTGCGCGTTGTACGAACTCGACCGTTTGCCAGTAAGCAATTAACTGACCTTCAGGCCACAGTTGGGTGGCTCTTTGCTTTGGGTTTACTTCTATTCTTAATAGGCTGGTTGTACACACGGTGGATAGCATTGGGTTCCAGTACTTTTGTACGCCTCGTTTTTCTCTCGATAACTGCTTTTTTGACGTTATGGACTTTACGAGTGAGTTGGTACTTTAATTACATTAATTATGATTATCCTATTGAACAGATGGTTTACGCTCATGGTTCCCCAGATGTTAAGTTAGTAATGCGACAGATTGAGGATATCTCCCGGCGCATGTATGGGGATTTAAGCGTTGTAGTGCCTTACGATGACGATTCAACCTGGCCTTTGGAGTGGTATCTACGCAACTATCCTAATAAGCGCTATTATGCTGCCACTCCAACCAAGGAGACGTTTAAGGATGCTCCGGTCGCTATAGCCGGATCTAAAAATGTGGATAAGGTGGAAAATCTCTTAAGGGTTGCCTGGAAAGATGAAGGAGGATTCTATAAGTTCCGCTATCGGCTCATTTGGTGGCCTTTGGAGTCCTATAAAGGAGGATTGCTCAACAAAGTTCGCGAACTTTTGCAAGATCCGGAGGCGCGAAAGCGGTTGATAGATGCTGTGTTGTGGCGGAAGTATCAATACCCGACAACGGATTGGCCTTTCCGACACGATTTCTATTTCTTCGTACGAGCAGATGTCGCCCAAAAGATGTGGGATTTTGGCATTCCTATCGGCACTGGCGCCCAAGAGAAGGAGAGTGTGGCCCCCTCTCAATCTGCATATGAGCGGGCTTTTCGGACAATTACTGCAACTCGTCGGTTGGGTGGTCCGGGTACGGCTCTTGGCCAATTGCAATTTCCGAGAAATGTGGCCATCGGCCCCGATGGAAGTATCTATGTGGCCGATTCCGGCAATCATCGCATCGTGAAGTTCTCCGCAGATGGCCGACCAGTAAAAATGTGGGGCGAAAAAGGTGATGGGCCCGGACAGTTCAACGAGCCCTGGGGGCTGGCTGTTGATTCGGACGGCTTTGTTTACGTAGCGGATACCTGGAACCACCGCATTCAGAAGTTCGATGGGGATGGGAATTTTATTACGCAATGGGGCCACGCGGTGATGACAGGGGGACAGTTGACAGAGCCGGGAGGCTTTTTCGGCCCCCGCGCCATTGCTATTGATAAGAAAGGTTTTGTGTACGTGACTGACACGGGGAATAAGCGGGTACAGAAATTTACTCGGGATGGACAATTTGTGGCCCAATACGGCGGGGCCGGCGTAGATCCAGGACAATTCGATGAGCCTGTCGGGATCGCGATAGGTCCAGATGGTTCTATATACGTGGCGGATACGTGGAATCAGCGGGTGCAAGTATTTGATGCTCAATTCACGTTTTTGCGCGAGTGGCCTATTGACGGCTGGTATTCAGAATCCGTTGTAAATAAACCTTATATTGCCGTGGATGCCCAGAACAGGGTATATGTTACTGACCCTGAGAATTATCGTGTCGTAGTGTTCGATGCTCAGGGGAATGTGTTGGTGGTCTTTGGTCAGTATGGCATGGACATGACATCTTTTGCCTTGCCCAATGGGATTGCGCTAGATCAGAAGGGCTTTATTTACGTGGCCGATGCTGATAACCACCGGATTTTGGTTTTCCCGCCCTTGCCGTGAACTGTGCTTTTTAACAGGCCGGAGGAAAGCCTCCGGCCTATTCTTCTACTCGAACTTCCACTTCCCATGAGTGCATGAGGTTCGGTTGGGTTCGGGAACGAGCCATCACCGAGAGTGTGATATGCTCTCCTGGCTGGGCTTGAGCAGGAATTTGTACTCTTAAACTGAATCGAAATTCTTGCCCTGCTTTAATGGTGGGGGTGTACAGTGGGCCCGTGTGGTAGCACTGGACAACGCAGAGGTTGATTTCCCAGGTGGGACCACTGGTTTGCACGACCCATACTTCATAAGCGTCTGGGCGATTACCCGTGTTCAACAAGCGCACCAGGGTCGCGACCTCTTCTCCGGCTTTCCCCGTGAGTGTTGCATTTTTGCCCAGGAGCGTAAACGTGTATACCGGTGGTGGGGGGGTAGGGGTGGGAGTCGCGGTAGGCAATGGGGTGAGCACTATGAAGGGCGTAGGCGAAGGGGTAGGGGTATATGTTGGCGTAGGGGTTATGGTTGGGGTTGGCGTGGGGGTCCACGTGGGCGTGGGAAACCGGGTCGGGGTCCATGTGTAAGTCGGAGTGGGGGTTCGGGTCGGTGTGGCAGTGGGGGTTGGCGTTCCCCGGACGTGGATGGTCAATGTTCGACGTTCTGTGCGATTGTCCGCTACGGCTTCTAGGGTATAAGAGGTGGCCTGGGTAGGACAGACTCGTTTAGATCCGTATGTCGGCACGGCTTCTCCATTTAGATAAACGTACCATGCTCCGCGTACGTCCCACGTTAATGTACTGCATTCGCCGTAATTCACTGTGAACGGTTGTGCTACAAAGGAGCGAATGGTGAGACGGGGCGTGGCTGTGGGGTAAATGTAGATGGTCCACGTCGGGGTGGGGGTCGGTGATGGACGAGGGGTGGGGGTAGGCAAGGGCGAG
>Ga0256914_1001762_pt1 | contig 18904 bp, 15 predicted proteins | sample HulkmetaG_FD_191571 | JGI IMG/M metagenome (GOLD analysis project Ga0256914, IMG submission 191571) | Hydrothermal chimney microbial communities from Main Endeavour vent field at the Juan de Fuca Ridge, Pacific Ocean - Hulk | ecosystem: Environmental > Aquatic > Marine > Hydrothermal vents ... | reverse complement strand
CGATTGCACCTCCTTCTGGTAGTTCGGGGAATGCAGGAGGTATTTCTTCTCAGAACAAAAAAGGATTGCAAATGTCTTCTCCCATTGCGCCTGATTATCTGATAAAAGTTGTTGTGAGCACAGAAACAGATGCTCAAAAAGTGCGCTCTGTTATAAGGAATTATTGTAAAAAAGCACTTCCTAATGGAATTTGTGAAATTGAAAATGATAATTTTGAAAAGTTTATTAAGGAACTTGGAAAATATGGAAAGGTGGAGTATAAAGAGAATAGCGCTGTAAAAGATGTAACTAAAACAGGTATAACGGTAAAGGTGGAGGTGATTGTCCAATGAACATTTTGATAAGTGGAATAAGTTGCAGTGGAGCAAAGGAACTTGGAAAAGAACTTGCAAAAATAGATAGAGACATTGCTTTTTACGATATTGGTGATACGATCTTTTCTCTATCAAAGGAGATGAACATAAAGTTATCAAACGAGAAAATTCTTGATGTTGATCCGAGAATTTTGAAACTACTCAGAGAACTTGCATTTCAAAAAATCCTTTCATCTCTTGATAAGAATAAGATAAATATTCTCTCACTCCATCTCACGTTCAGATGGCATAGAAGACTTATGCCTGGATTTTCTTTCTCTGAATTAGACGAATTTTCACCTGATGTTTACATTAACATCAACGAAGAACTGAAGAGTATTATTGATTGTATGAAGAAGGATAAATGGGCGAAGGAACTTTCTTTGGAAACGGTTAATATGTGGATCGACGAGGAAGAATTCACAACTAAACTTCTTGCAGATTTACATAAAAAGCCTTTTTATCTTGTTCCGAGAAAGATGGATATTGCACAGATCCTTGATTTGATAAAAACTGACAAAAAGAAAGCATATTTGAGTTATCCTATTACTCTTATTGAGAAAACCGAGCCTGAGAAAATAAAAGAGATTCGGGATTTTGGAAATCTACTAAAAAAGGAGATAATCCTGTTTGATCCACTTTACATAAGTGATTTGCTTGACATAGAAAAATTAAAAAATAATCCACACACTCTTCCAATAGAAACTGTGACTGATGAAGCAGAAAAAATGACAAAAGAGAGAGTTGTGGCAAGGGATTTCCAGTTTATTGATCAAAGTGATTATGTGATTGTTTACTATCCTACGCCTTTACTGTCTGCCGGGGTTATGAGTGAAATCGTTCATGCCTATGCGCACAATAAAGAGGTGTATGCTATATATCCGTTTGATGTAAGTCCATTCCTTGAATATTACTGTACAAAAATCTTTAAAACAATAGACGATTTTAAAAAGTTCCTGAAAGAAACATTAAACTTTTCTCTGTAAAATTAAATTATAGGAATATCAAAAGAAAAGTATAGAAAAAATTTTAAAGAAGCTACCATCAAATCAATTATTTGTGGAAAATGCTCAAAACAAATCACCAAAAATGATTTATTACAATTAAATGCTTGGAAAGAAGTTAAAACATGGTTTGAAGAGATTAAAGAACTTACTGATAAAGCCCTCGTTTGAATTGTAAATTTTAAAACTCAATCTCTTTTTAACACTGCTTTGTTATTTGTGCAACGTTTGATTTTTAAAAATGTGTTGAGATACTTGACAGGGATTTGAAAATTTGTATTATAAACCAAATGAAACAGAAAGCACAGATTTTGAATAGCAACGTTTGGTATATGTTCTGGTGGTACCCGGAAGGCATAGGATCTTCTTCCGGGGCAGGTTTCATTATGAAATAAGCCTGATTTTTCCCAGAATTTTTGCAAGGAGCCTCGGAAGAGGCTCCTTTTTTATTTTATAAATTTTTAATAAGGAGGTTGAAAATGAAAAAAGTACTGATGAATGAAGATGAGTTGCCAAAGAAGTGGTACAATGCTTTGCCGGATTTACCTGAACCGCTTGATCCACCTCTGAACCCGGCAACTAAAAAACCTGTTAAACCGGAGGAGCTGGAGGTAATTTTTGCAAAAGAGTGTGTGGAGCAGGAAATGTCTTCAGAGAGATTCATTGAAATTCCTGAGGAGTTAAGGCAGGTGTATGCAACGTGGCGTCCAACTCCGCTTGTGAGAGCATACAATTTGGAGCGAGCCATTGGCACAAAGGCAAAGATTTTTTACAAAAATGAATCCGTTTCTCCGCCCGGTTCTCACAAACCAAACACTGCCGTTGCGCAGGCGTATTACAATAAAAAGGAAGGCATCAGAAAACTTGTTACAGAAACAGGTGCAGGACAGTGGGGATCTGCCCTTTCGTTTGCAGGTGCTCAATTTGGAATGGATGTAAAGGTTTATATGGTAAAGGTGAGTTTTGAGCAAAAGCCTTATAGAAAATTCCTTATGGAAGCATGGGGAGGAAAATGCTATGCATCGCCTACAGATATGACTGAGATAGGCAGAAAGATAAGAAAGGAATTTCCAGACACATCGGGAAGTTTGGGGATAGCAATTTCTGAAGCGGTTGAAGAGGCAGCGACGCATTCTGATGTAAAGTATGCGATAGGGAGCGTATCAAACCACGTACTTTTACATCAAACTGTAATAGGGCTTGAAACTGAACAGCAACTTGCAAAACTTGATTTAAAGCCTACTGTTATGATTGGGTGTGTTGGTGGTGGAAGCAATTTTGGAGGTTTTATTCTCCCATTCCTTCCGAGAAAACTTAACGGTGAAAATATCCGTTTCATTGCAGTTGAACCCAGGGCGTGTCCAACATTTACAAGGGGAAAATTCAGGTATGATTATGGAGATACAGGAAAGGTTACGCCACTTTTCAAAATGTATACGCTTGGAAGTTCTTTTGTACCACCGGCAATTCATGCTGGCGGACTCAGGTATCATGGCGACGCACCGATTTTAAGTCTTCTTGTAAAACATGGATTAATAGAGGCACAGGCATACTATCAAAGAGAAGTTTTTGAGGCAGGAATTCTCTTTGCAAGAACTGAAGGCATTCTCCCTGCGCCAGAAACGAACCATGCGATAAAAGCAGTAATAGAAGAGGCGAAAAAGGCATCAAAAGATGACGTGATCGTGTTCAACTTCTCCGGGCATGGGCATTTTGATCTTGCAGCGTACGATGCGTATTTCAGAAACGAACTAAAAGATTATGAGTATCCAGAGGAAGAGATAGAAAAGGCAATGAAAAACCTTCCGCAGGTTTAGGAGAATATGGCACAAATTCTTCCTTTCAGAGCGATAAGGCCTAAAAGCAGGTTTGCGGGTGCTGTTGTTGCTCCTCCTTACGATGCGGTGAGCAGAAGGGAAGCGGAAATCATTATTCATAAAAATCCGCTTTCCTTTCTGCGGGTTTTGAAACCTGAGGCAACGATACCGTTTTTTAACACATCTCCTGAGATTATTTACAGAGAAGCAGGAAAAGAGTTTATTGATTTTTTGAAAAAAGGTATTTTTATACGAGAGAAGGAACCAGCATTTTACCTTTATACTGAGAGCATTTCCGGGCATGTACAGAATGGAATAACGGGCCTTTTTTCCTGCAATGATTTTAAAAGTGGAATTATCAAAGGAAGTGAAAAGGTAAGAGAATTTGAACTTGACGATAGAATCCGCTGGATAAAAAGCACTCGTGTTCAAGCAGGCCCGGTGTTTCTCTTTTACAACGAAAGGCAAAGTATTGTAAACCTCACTGAGGAGATTCTTTTAATCTCACCTCTGTATGATTTTGAAACTGAGGACGGTGTCAGGCATACGGTTAGAAGGATAAGCGATTCTGATTTTATAGAATCTATTAGAAACGAATTTTCTTCTGTTGAAAGATTGTATATTGCAGACGGAAACCACAGAACCCATGCGGCATGTTCTGTAAACAGCAATGGATATTTTCTTGCAACTGCTGTGCCTCATACAGAAGTGCGATTTTTCTCTTACGATCGAGTGGTGAAGAACTTTAAAGTCTCAATTAATTTTGCTCTAACGGAACTATCAAAGTTTTTTGAGATTAAGGAAACAGATGAACTTTTCCGCCCTGCAAAAAAGGGAAGGATATCAATGCTTTTGAATGACAAAAATTTTGTTTTGAAAACAAAGAAAGAGTTTCTTACAAAACCGGATGTTGAACTGCTTGATTCTATTCTCTCTGGAAAGGAAGGCACTCTTTTTGCAGAAGGTATTGAATATGTGAGTGGAAAAGTTTCACCAGGCTCTATAAAAAATGCAGTGAAAGATGGACGTTTTGATGCGGCGTTTTTGCTTTCACCTCCCACTATTTCCGAAATTGTTTCGGCTGCGGATTCTGGCAAATTGCTTCCTGCAAAATCGGTATGGTTTGATCCAAAGTTCCGTTCAGGGTTGTTTCTGAACCCTCTTGATGCTGATTTTAATCCAGAACTTCTTTACGATTTTCCGGGTGAGGAGTTTGGTGTGTGGGAGTAATTTTAAAATCCTGTAAAACTTATTATAATATGAAAATTTTTAGGAGGAGCGAATGAAAGCGGTTAGGGGAGCAATAACAATTGAAGAAAACAGTGAGGAAGAAATTCTTTCTGGTGCAAGAGAACTATTTTCCGAGTTTTTGAAGAGAAACGATGTTAAAAAAGATGAAATCGTTTCAGTAATTTTTTCTTCAACAAAGGACATAACAAAGGCATTTCCTGCGAGGGCTGTGAGGGAAATGGGCTTTACCGATGTTGCATTGCTTGACACAGAACAGAAATACGTGGAGGGAGATTTACGCCTTTGTATAAGAATGCTTGTATTTGTTGATACAAACAAAAAACTCACACCTGTTTACTTAAAAGGTGCTAAAAAATTAAGGAAAGATCTGGAGGAACAGAAATGATACTTGTATTGAAAAAAGGAATTTCAGAAAAAGAATTTGATGCGATCATTCACCGTATTGAAGAATTAAAGTTAAAGCCACACATTTCACGAGGTGAAGAGCGCACCATTGTGGGCATCGTTGGTGATTCCCGGACAAAGGAACTTGAACGGTGGGAGGAACTTCCCGGCGTTGAAGAAGTGATACGCATATTGAAGCCGTTTAAACTTGCAAGCAGGGAATTTCGCAAGGAAAACAGTGTTATAGAAATTGCTGATGGTGTGCGTATAGGTGGAAAAGAGGTTGTTGTAATTGCTGGCCCATGCTCAGTTGAGAGCGAAGAACAGATCCTTACAGCAGCAAAGGAAGTGAAAAAATACGGTGCTAAAATTTTGCGTGGTGGTGCATTCAAACCCAGAACATCGCCTTATAGTTTTCAGGGACTTAAAGAAAGAGGGCTTGAACTTTTGAAACTTGCAAAAGAAGAAACTGGCCTTCCCGTAATTACCGAGGCGCTTTCCATTGCACAACTTGAAAAAGTTTCAGAGGTTGCAGACATTATTCAAATTGGTGCCAGAAATATGCAGAACTTCGCTCTACTTGAAGCGGCTGGAAAAATGAAAAAACCTGTACTCTTGAAGCGGGGTATGATGGCAACAATGGAAGAACTCCTTATGTCTGCGGAATACATACTTTCAAACGGAAATCCAAACGTGATCCTCTGCGAACGCGGTATAAGGACTTTTGAAAAATATACACGCAATACGCTTGACATCTCAGCAATTCCTATGCTCAAATCACTCTCACATCTTCCCGTGATTGCAGATCCTTCACATGGAACGGGAAAGAGGCATCTTGTTATCCCTGTCTCACTTGCATCGGTTGCTGCTGGGGCTGATGGCTTAATGGTTGAAGTGCATCCACAACCAGAAAAGGCACTGTCTGATGGAGCACAGTCTCTTACTCCAGAAATGTTTGGAAGCCTTATGGAGCAAGTTAAAAAGGTGGCTGAAGCAATTGGAAGAGAAATTGCATAGCATTTCCATTGTTGGCACAGGGCTTATAGGCGCATCTCTTGGCAGGGCGCTGATGGGCAGTTTTCTTATAAAAGGCTTTGACAGAAATCCTGAAAATGTGCAAACGGCTGTGGAAATTGGTGCTGTGGAGTATGTATGTAAAAGTGTTGAAGAGGTTTTTTCTTCTGATCTCATATTAATTTCAATTCCAGTTCAGTTTATACCAGTTTTTTTGAACGAAAACAGAGAGAATTTTAAAACTGGAAGCGTTGTTATGGATACTGGAAGCACGAAGAAATTGGTTGTTGACACAATGAAACATCTACCTGAAACCGTTGAATTTGTTGGCGGGCATCCCATTGCAGGCAAAGAAAAATCAGGACCTCACAGTGCAGATGAGAACCTGTTTAGAGGTAAAAAGTTTGTTTTAACAAACGAGAATAGGCTTACAGAAAATGGGAGCAGTCTTGTAAAAAGTGTCATCCAAAAAATTGGTGCCAGGCCTGTTTTTATGAGTGCAGAGTTTCACGATAGAGTGCTTGCGTACACGAGTCATTTCCCGTATTTCGTTGCCTCTGCGCTGTTTGATTTTGTTTTGAAAAAAGAACGTGAAATTCCAGAGATTTTTGAATTTGCAGGTACAGGACTAAAAGACACAACGCGTATTGCATCAGGTGATGTTGAGATGTCTCTTGGAATGCTTGAAACGAACAAAGAAAATATTGTTAAGTTGATTGATGAGTTCATGCAACTCCTTTCGGAAATGAGAGAGAAATTCAACAAAGGGGAGTTAGCAGCGGAACTTAAAGCAGTAAAAGAAAGAAGGGATAAAATTTGGAAGTAATTATTGCACCGTCAAATGGTTTAAATGGAACTGTGAAAGTTCCGGGGGATAAATCTATAACGCACAGGGCTTTTATTTTTTCACTCATTGCAGATGGGGAGACAGTGGTGCGAAACTATGGAAGTGCAGCAGATTGCATTTCTACGCTAAAAATCGTTTCACACTGTGGCGCAGAAGTTGTGGAAAAGAATGAAAGTTTTGTAAGGATAAAGTCAAAAGGCATTTTCAATATAAAAGAGCCTGACGATGTTTTAAATGCGGAAAATTCAGGTACCACGATGAGGCTTTTAAGTGGTCTTTTTTCAGGGATTAACGGAAAGTTTTTTGTTCTCACTGGCGACAATTCCTTGAGAAATCGCCCAATGAAAAGAATTACCCTGCCGCTTTCTTTAATGGGCGCAAAGGTGTTTGCAAGGAAAGGAGGAAACTATCCGCCAATTGCGATCCATGGTTCTCGTTTAAACGGAATTACTTATGCCCTTCCTGTTGCCTCTGCGCAGGTGAAAAGCGCAATTATTCTGGCAGGGCTTTTGGCAAACGGTGAAACGAAAATCATCGAGAAAGCAGTTTCCAGAAATCACACCGAAATAATGCTCAGGGAGTTCGGCGGAAAGATTGCTGTGAATGGCAGAGAAATCAGAGTTTTACCTATAAAGGGAACACTTAAAGGAAGGGAAATTTTTGTTCCAAACGATTTTTCATCTGCTGCTTATTTCATTGCTGCTGCGCTTATCACAAAGAAAAGCAATGTTCTTTTAAAAGAAATTGGCATAAACGAAACACGTGCATACCTTCTCAAAAAACTTGTCGATGCAGGTGGCGAAATTTCTGTTGAAAATGAAAAAACTTTGAACGGAGAGAAAGTTGCCGATATTTTTGTAAAAAGTTCACAGATGAAAGGCATTTCAGTTGATAGTGAAGAAGTTCCTCTGCTTATCGATGAACTTCCGCTCATTGCAGTTATTGGAGCGGTTTCATCTGGAAAAACTGTAATAAGAGGTGCAGAAGAATTGAGGTTTAAGGAGACAGACAGAATAAAAGCGGTGTGTAAAAATTTGAAAAATCTTGGTGTGAAATGCAACGAATACAAAGACGGTCTGGAAGTTTTTGGAGGAGCGGTAGATGGTGGAACTGTTGAAAGTTTTGGTGATCACAGGATTGCAATGTCATTTTCTGTGCTTGGGCTTGTTTCAAAGAGCGGAATAAAGATTAAGAATGCAGAGTGTGTGAAGATTTCTTTTCCGGAATTTTTTGGCATTTTGAAAGAGGTAGCGTATGGATAAACTCTTTCTATTAGGGTACGGTATTTCTTACTCTGCTTCACCAGAAATTTACAACAGTTTTTTTAAAAAGAACGGCATTGATGCCCGCTATTTGCTTTTTGATGTTTTGCCAGAAAAGTTCGATATAGAAGTGAGAAAACTTCTTGCAGACGAAGAATTGAAAGGCTTTAACATTACAAAACCTTATAAGATGCGTATCATACCGCATTTAAATGTTCTTTCTGAGGAAGCAGAAGAACTTAACTCTGTAAATTGTGTTGCCCGTTTCGGAAACATTTTTAAGGGTTTCAACACAGATAAGGCAGGATTTGTTCGTTCGATTACTAAATATGCGGATAAAATAAGCGGAAAAACTGCGCTTCTGCTTGGCGCAGGTGGTGTTGCACCTGCTGTTGTAAGTGGGCTTTTAGAACTCAATGTCAAAAAGATATTTATAGCAAACAGAACATTTGAGAAAGCGATGAGGCTTTCAGAAAGATTTGAAAGATCCGTTGCAATTCCAATGACAGAAATTGAAGATGTTGCAGAAAGTTGCACAATAATAATTAACGCAACAACTGTGGGATTGCACGGCGAAAAGAGCCTTGTTCCTGAAAGCAGTGTACATAGAGGGCAGATACTTTATGACCTTATATATAATCCTGACGAAACCGATTTTTTATCCATTGGGAAAAAGGTGGGCGCTATTACATTGAACGGTAAAAGAATGCTCAAAGAACAGGCAAATGAAAATCTCAAGATCTGGGGGTATGTTAAATGATAAAGTATGTTTCTGCCGGGGACTCGCACGGTGAAATGCTTGTTGGAATACTTGAAGGGCTTCCTTCTGGTATGCAAATTGATGAGGATAGAATAAATTTTTATCTTTCTCTGCGGCAGAAAGGATACGGTAGAGGAAGAAGAATGGAAATAGAAAATGACAGAGTAAAAATTGTAAGCGGATTGTTTGATGGAAAAACGACAGGTGCACCGCTTGGTATAATCATTGAGAACAGGGATTTCAAGTTGAACAAAACGCGCAGGGAATTTACCGTTCCGCGCCCGGGGCATTCTGACTACGGGGGAACTGTGAAATATGAATTTAGCAATGCGGCAATTCCGTCTGAGAGGACAAGCGCGCGCTCCACGGCAGTTGATGTTGCAGCAGGTTCTTTGCTTCTGGATTACCTTAAAATTTTTGGAGTTAAGATTTTCTTTTTCGTAAAGAGCATTGGTGAAGTTTCAAAAGATATAAACACAATTGATGAAGAAACGTTTGAAAAAGTGATTTCAAACGATTTGTTTTCCCTACCTGAAATGTATGAAGATTTTAAAAGTGCAGTTGACAGAGCCATTGAAAAGAGAGATACAGTTGGTGGGGAAGGGGTTGTTGTCGTTAAAAATGTACCGCCGGGAATTGGGGGATATGGAAATTTTTCAGACAAACTTGATGGGATTATTGCGCAGTTCGTTATGAGTGTTCCATCTGTGAAGTACGTTGAGATAGGTAATTTTAAACCCGGTGTTTACGGAACGGAATTTCACGACGAAATTTTCTCTAACGGAAAACGGATATTCAGGAAAACAAACAGTGCAGGTGGTATAGAAGGTGGAGTTTCAAACGGCGAAGAAATCGTTGTAAAATTTGGTTTTAAACCAATCCCCACCGTATTAAAAGGCATAAATTCTGTGGATTTAACTGATCTATCCAATAAAAAAAGTGTGTATGTGCGATCTGATACCTGTGTTGTTCCTGCTGGTACGCTTGTTTCTGCAATGCGGATTTCCATTGCGCTTTCAACTGTTTTCTCTTCTCAATTTGGTGGAGATACCGTTTCAGATGTAAGCAAAAACTTTGACTTCTGGCTTTCAAGGAGGAAAAAATTTTGGCAAAGGTAGTGCTTGCAGGCTTTATGGGATCTGGAAAAACCAGTGTTGGTTCAAAACTTGCCGAACTTCTCGATGTGCCGTTTTTTGATTCTGATGCCATAATAGAAAAGCGTTTTGGAAAAATCCCTGAGATATTTAAAAATAGAGGCGAACAGTTTTTCAGAAAGGTAGAAGAGGAAGTAATAGCAGAAATTCTGAACAGGAAAACGGATTTTGTGCTTTCAATTGGCGGTGGTGCAATTGTTTCAAATAAAACGCAGAACCGTATTTTTGAAAACTCAATTCCAATTTATCTCTCAATTGACATTAGAACTGCATTTGAGAGGGTTAGAAACAGTGAACGACCACTTGCAAAGGACTTTGCAAGTTTTAAGAAACTCTTTTATGAAAGGAAAAGCATCTACGATAGCCTCCCATTTTTTGTTGATGTGCAATGGAAAACCATTTCTGAAATTGCTTTTGAGATAAAGAGTTTTCTTGAACCCGTGATGTTTGAAAATCCACACAGAATTTCCGTTTCGGTGATGCCAGTCTCAGAAGTAAAAAAACTTTTACCCGGTTTTTACATAACCGATCAACACGTTTTCAATTTGTACAAAAAGTTGTTTGAAAACAAAAAAGGGGTTTCCATTTCAAGCGGTGAGCATTCCAAAACGATGCAAACTGTTGTGAACATTTATGATAAACTGCTTTCTCTTGGAATATCAAGGGGTGATTTTATTTCTTATGTTGGTGGTGGTGTTGTGGGTGATGTAGCAGGATTTGTTGCTTCAACGTTGCTTCGGGGTGTTCCGTTTACAGCGCTTCCTTCAACTCTTCTCTCTATGACTGATAGCGCAATAGGTGGAAAAAACGGAGTAAACCTTCCTTATGGCAAGAACCTTGCAGGCACTTTCTATTTTCCAGAAGAAACTTTTGTAAACCCAATGTTTCTTAGAACGCTTCCATTGGAGGAGGTAAGAAATGGAAGCGGGGAAATTTTCAAATACGCCTTGCTTTCAGAGAATGGCCTGTTTGAACTTCTTGAAAATGCTAACCAGAATCTCTTTAAATCGATTTCTGTGAAAGAAATCATTGCGCAGAGTGTTTCTGAAAAATTGAGTTTTGTGCAGAAAGATCCGTTTGACAGGAAAGGTGTTAGGGCTTTTTTGAATCTTGGTCATACGGTAGGACATGCAATTGAAAAACTTGCAAAATTTGATGTAAAGCACGGTGAAGCAGTGGCTTTTGGGATAGTTGTTTCTGCATTCTTTTCAAAAAAGAAAAAACTTTTGAGTGAAGGCGATTTTGAAAGAATTTTTAATCTTTACAAAAAAATGGGTTTTAAATTTCCCGAAGAAGTTTTTTCCTATAGAGAAATTTATAATGCAATTTTATTTGATAAAAAGAGAAGCGGTGGCAAAGTGTTGTGGATTATACCTGTGAAGTACAACAGGTGTATTTCTATGAATGTGAGTGTTGAAGAGATAGCAAAAACATACAGGGAGGTTGCAAATGAAAATTCTTGTAATTAATGGTCCAAATATGAATCTACTTGGAAAGAGGGAAAGGGAATTGTATGGCACAAAGTCGCTTGCTGACCTTGAAGATGCAATTTTTGAGGAGGCAAAAAACCTTGGCGTAAATGTGGAATTCTTTCAAACGAATTACGAAGGTGCAATAATTGAAAAGATCCAGCAGGCGGAGGGCGTTTTTGATGGTATTATTCTAAACCCTGCAGGTTATACCCACACGAGTGTTGCAATAAGGGACGCAATAAGTTCAATTTCTGTTCCTGTTATTGAGGTGCACATCACGAATATTTTTTCTCGTGAGGATTTCCGCAGCAGGTCAATTACTGGTGGTGCAGCAAGAGGTGTAATCACAGGGCTTGGCATTTACGGTTATATTCTTGCTCTCAACTTTTTAGCAAAAAACTATACTATTGATTAAAAAACCAGAAGAGTCCGCAGGTGCGGACTCTTCTATGGCTAAACGCGGAGTTCTTTGCGCTTTATCCAGCGTGCCCCCTCAGGTGTTATAAGTAAAACATCAATGGGGCCACCCACAGTTTTAAGTCTTGCCTGGAATCTTATTGTATCGATTGTTGTTTTTACTGCATACACTGCGAAGTCAATTGCATCTTGAAGTGGCATTGCGTCCCATATTATTGGTGGTTTTTGCACTTGATTGAATTTTCCGCTGTTATCCCTTGTCCATGCGGGTTGCAGGATTTCTGCAATGATATCACCTTCGCCTCCCCAACTTGCTCCAAACAAAACTTTATTCAATTCCTGTGAGTAGTTTAACCGTTTAAGTTCACTTCGTTTTACATTGCAGTGATACACAAACGGAATACTGATTTTTCCTTTTTTTCCATATCCAGCGATGTGAAATGAAGTATCTGCATCGGGAAATTTTCTTTTAAAAAAGTTAAGCAGTTTATTTGCGACGCTTTCAATATCGTCTTTTGGTGTGAGGTTTTCCTCTTCAAATTCTTTTAAATGAAAGTCCATAGGCACTTTTCCAAGGAGTGATTCCCCGAATGTGCTTATTCCTATGTTCAGCCCGGAAAGTAAATAAGTTTTGTACACATAATCCGAACTTACAGTTTGTATTGGTGGATACTCCCTTCCGCTGTTATCCCGTCTTTGAATTGTAATACTCTGTCTGCTATCAGAAGCCATTACAATTCCAGATGGTACATATACCGTTATAACAAATGACATCTTTGCCTCCTTAATGGGATTTAGTTAAGTAATCCCTTTGCTTTTTTGTAAGTTTGTCTATTTCTATTCCATTTGCTTTGAGCATCTCCTCAGCCACGCGAAGATCAATTTCAGCAGGTACATTGTAAACTTTGTTTTCCAATTTTTTACCGTGTGTGAGAAGGTACTCAACTGAAAGTGATTGCAATGCAAATGAAAGATCCATTATCTCAATAGGGTGTCCATCTGCGCAGGCGAGGTTTACCAGCCTTCCTTCTCCCAGAACATATATCTTTTTTCTGTTTGGCAAGGTGTACTCTTCGATATTCTTCCTTACCGTGCGCTTCTTCACTGCGAATTTTTCAAGTTCAGGCATATTGATTTCCACATTAAAATGGCCAGCATTTGCAAGGATTGCTCCATCTTTCAGAAGTGCAAAATGTCTTTTGTCAATCACATTTGTGTCTCCTGTTGTTGTCACAAATATATCGCCTATTTTTGCTGCTTCTTTCATTGGAAGTACTGTAAATCCTTCCATATGTGCTTCCATTGCACGTATTGGATCCACCTCAGTGATAAAAACTCTTGCACCAAGCCCTTTTGCTCGCATTGCAACGCCTCTTCCAACCCATCCGAATCCTGCAACCACGACGTTTTTACCTGCAATTGTGATGTTTGTTGTTCTGATAATTCCGTCCCATGTGGATTGTCCGGTGCCATATCTGTTATCAAATAGATATTTGCACTGTCCGTTGTTCACAGCAATGACTGGAAATTTCAATTTTCCTTCGTTTTCAAGCGCCCTATCCCTTATCACTCCCGTTGTTGTTTCTTCACTTGCCCCAATAATTTTTTTGAGCAGTTCCTTTCTTTTTGTATGGACAAGGTATACCATATCTCCGCCATCATCCACTATAATGTCTGGCTCTATATCCAGCACTTTGTTGTAATTTTCCCAGTATTCCTTTTCGCTTTCACCATATTTTGCAAAAACTTTGACTCCCTTTTTTGAAAGTGCTTCTGCAACGTCATCTTGTGTAGTAAGTGGGTTTGAACCAGTGATTGCAACATTGGCTCCGCCTTCTTTGAGTATGCTTGCAAGTACAGCAGTTTTTGCTTCAAGATGAAGAGCCATTGCAATATTCACACCTTTAAGAGGTTTATCTTTTTTGAACCGCTTTTCTATGTTCTTCATAACGGGCATATTGAGTTTTGCCCATTCCATTTTTAATTCTCCTGATGTTTTTTTCATTTCCGCCTCCTTTGAAAAGTTAAAAGGCTCTCAATATTGAGAGCCTTTTATTCTCATTAAGAAAGTGCTTCTTTTACAGACTCGTCTAAAACTTCCAGACCTTCTTTTAGTTCGTCCTCAGTCATTACAAGCGGAATGAGGAACCTTATTACATTCTTATGAAGTCCTGCACCTGCAAGAATTAAGCCTTTCTTCATTGCAATCTGGATTACCTTTCCCGTTGTTTCAGAATCAGGTTCCCACGTTTCCCTGTTTTTTACAAACTCAATTGCACGCATTGCACCGATGCCACGTGTTTCACCTATTACCGAGTATTTGTTTTGCATTTCCCTGAATTTTTTATCTATAATCTCGCCGTATTTTACAGCACGGTCGAGTAAATTTTCTTCATCAATGATTTTAAGCACTTCTATCCCTGCACGACATGCAACAGGGTTTCCTCCAAAAGTGCTTCCAATTGAACTTGAGGGGAGTGCATCAAAGTATTCCTTTTTTCCAACAACCGCTGAAAGTGGCAAACCAGCAGCGATGGATTTTCCAAGTGCAATGAGATCTGGAGTTACATTCCAATTTTGAATTGCAAAGAGTTTTCCCGTTCTTCCGTATCCACTCTGCACTTCGTCGGCAACAAAAAGAATTCCGTATTTTCTTGTGACTTCTCTTATTTCTTCAAGGAATCCTTCGGGAGGTACGTTGAAACCTCCTTCTCCCTGTATCGGTTCTATGACAACTGCTGCAACGTCTTCTGGATAAACATTATCCTTCAAAACCTGTTCAAAATCCCCTATTTTCATTTTGTTCACGTGAGGATTTGGAAATGGAAGCCTGTAAACTTCCGAGGCAAATGGCCCATAAACATATTTGTAAGGCATCGGCCTGTGTGTCATTGTCATTGTTAGAAGTGTTCTACCGTGAAATGCATATTGGAAAACAACAATTGCTTTTCTCTTTGTAACACCTTTTGCTATTTTCACGGCGTTTTCCACAGCCTCTGCACCACTGTTGAAGAAAGCAACTTGCTTTTCGTAGTCTCCGGGAGCGCGTTCAGCAATCATTTTTGCAAGTTCTGCAAAAGGTTCGTACGGAACGGCTGTAAAATCTGTGTGTATAAACTTTTCTGCCTGATCCTTTATTGCGTTTACCACACGTTGAGGCGTGTGGCCCACAACAAGGCACCCCCAACCGCCGGTGAAGTCAAGAAATCTGTTTCCATCAACATCTTCAACAACAGCGCCGTGGCCCTTTGCAATGTAGAAAGGTGCGAGGGAGTCCATTGTCGATGCCGCATAGCGATTTCTCTTCTTTGCAATTTCCCTGCTTTTCGGACCGGGAATTTCCGTTTTAATGAGAATGCTTCCCATTTCTATCATCTCCTTTCATTTTCGTCAAAAAACCTATCCACCGTATTGTAAATTAAATTTTTTTAAAATCAAGCAAACGTTTATAAAAAAGTATTTTATGGTACAATGGCAAATATGAAGGTAATCGTTGGAATGAGTGGCGGGGTTGACAGTTCCGTTGCAGCATATTTGTTAAAAAAAGAGGGCTTTGAAGTTGCAGGTGCCTTTTTTGATATGCTAAAAAATGAAAAGAGTGAAGAAGAATTCAATGCGGCAAAACGTGTTGCAGATGCTTTAAAAATACGGATTGTGCGTATTGATGTGTCAAAGGAATTTGAAAAAGAAATAGTAGCATATTTTTTAAATGCATACAGGAATGGTTTTACGCCAAACCCGTGTGTTATATGCAATGAAAAAATCAAGTTTTCTCTTGCGTATAACAGGGCAAAACAGATTTTTGGTGATGCACTTTTTTCAACCGGGCATTATGCACAGATTGAAAAAAACAAAAGAATGCATTTAAAAAAAGGTGTAGATAAATTGAAAGATCAATCATATATGCTCTGGCGTCTCTCTCAGGAAGAACTTAAAAATTCACTGTTTCCGCTTGGCAGGTACAGGAAAGAGGAAGTATTCCGTATTGCTGAGGAATCTGCTTTACCTGTTGTGCATAAAGAGAGCCAGGATGTTTGCTTTATAAGGGGAAAGACATCTGAGTTTTTGAAAAGACACTTTCCCATAAAGTATGGGAATATACTTGATACAGAGGGGAATGTAATTGGCAGGCATAAAGGGGCGTATTTTTACACGATAGGGCAGAGAAGCGGGCTCGGTGTATCTTTTGAAAAGCCGCTTTACGTTGTTAAAACTGATGTAAAAAGAAACGTTGTTGTGCTGGGAGTGAGGGAAAAATGTATGTTCAGGAAGGCTATTATAACGGATACAAATTTCATTGAATTATGGAACGGAAAACCTATAAATCTTGTCTGTAAAGTGAGATACAAAGCAAAGGAAACACCCTGCACATTGAAAATGGAAGGTGATAAAACTGTTGTTGAATTTGATGAAAAGATCTTTGCCGTAACTCCCGGTCAGAGCCTCGTTTTATACAGGGAAGATTACGTCTTTGGCGGGGGAATAATACAGGATGTGTTTGTTTAAGTTCATTGACTGCTTTTTAATGTAAGGTAAAATATAGTATGATTCCAGAATTATTGAAACTCAAAGGGTTTTTGAGTTATAAAAGTGAGGAAAAACTTGATTTTACGAAATTTCACGTTGCACTTATCTCTGGTGAGAATGGGCAAGGCAAATCTTCTTTGCTTGATGCAATGACGTTTGCTCTGTTTGGTATGGCAAGGGGCGTGAGCGGTGGTGGGAGAGGAACTGAAGACCTTGTTTCGAACGGAGAAAACTTTCTCAGGGTTGAATTCATATTTTCCCAGCGTGGTAAAAGGTATAGAATAGTAAGAACTTATGATAAATTGAGGCGTGTTTCTTCTGTACGCCTCGATGTGGAAAAGAATGGAGAGTTCACCAACATATCAGAGGGAAAAAAGAGAGAAACTGATTTACTTATAAGGAATATAGTGGGAATGGATTATGAAGCATTCGTTACTTCTTCGTTTGTTATGCAGGGAAAGGCAGATTTTTTTACAGTGAAATCCGAATCTGAAAAGATTGAGATTCTGCGGCAAATACTGGGCCTTGAAATTTATGAAAAAGCAAGAGAACTTACAATGACTAAAATCCGTATTGCAGAAAAAGAACACATAGAAATAGAAAACAGGATAACTGAACTTGAAAAGGAAGTTTCAAAAAAGCCTGAATTGGAAGAAATGTTAAAAGTTGCATCTGATAGGGAGAAGGAGATTTCAAAGCAGGAAAGATTACTCGAAGAAGAAGAGAGAAAACTCGAAAAAAAGTTTTCTGAGTATAAACTTGCAAAACAGAAACAGGAATCATTTGAAAATGAAGTAAAAGGACTTTATGAAAAAAAGAAAGCAGAGGAAAATCATCTAAAATCTTTAAAGGAAAAGTTGCAGCGCTTTAAGGAAACTGTGGCAAAGAAAGAAGAAATCCTTTCAGGATATGAAGAATTTAACAAAAACGAGGAAGAGATAAATAATCTTTATGAAAAGAAAACGGAGACTGAAAGGCTCATCAGGGAAAGGGAGAAAAAGAAAAGCGAAATAGAAAAGGCAATAAAAGTTCTTGAGGAGCGAAAGAAAAATATTGAAAAGGCAATTGCTGAATCGGAGAAAACGATAAGAGAAAAATCTGAAAAAATTGCTTATCTTAAAAAGGAAATTGAAAAATCTTCTGCCTCAGTTGAAAATTTAGAGGCGATATTTAAAGAAAAGGATCTGCAATTTTCTAAATTAAAAGAGGAACTTAACGAGAAAATGGTGGCATTTGCAAAAAAGAGAGAAATCCTGATGGAAATAGAAAAAATAGAAGCGCTGAAAAACGAAAGAACTGAAACATTGCGGAGGCGTTTACGAAAAACTGAAGATGAACGTATGTACCTTGAAGAAGAGAAAAGAAAAATTGAAAAGCAGATGGAATTTACACCAGAGCAAATTAAAGGTGAGATTGAAAAATTAAAAGAGAATTTGTCTGCGTTGCAAGAGGAAGTAGAAAAACTTAATAACAGAAAAACGGAACTTTTGAACTCAAAGAGCGTATTGGAAAATGCATTAATGGAACTTGAAGAGAAGAAAAAATTGCTTGAGAAAGATGTTAAAAATTGTCCGCTTTGCGGCTCTCCGCTTACTCTGGAGCATATTACAGAAATTAAACTGAATTATAAGCATTCAGAAGAAGAATACAGGGAAAAACTATCAATGGTTAGTAAGAAACTTTCAGAAATTATGAGGGAAATTAAGCAAAAGAAGTTGAAGATAGAGGAAACTCACAGAGAAATAACAAAATTTGAAGCAAAAAAGGACGAAATTATAAAACTTTCTGCCCGGTTAAAAGAGATAAGTGCAAGAATTGGGAAATTGGATTCTGAAATAGAAGCAATGAAAAAACAGATGGATTCTAATACCCTTTTGAAAGATGAAAGTGAAAGACTTGAATCTTTGAAAAACGAAGTGAAGAAGTATTCCAGCATAACAGAAAAAGATATTGCACTTTTGAAAGATAAAGTTTCTAATGCCGAAGCAGAGAGAGTGAGTGCGCAGAAAAAACTTGCAGATTCGAAAGTGCGTCTTGAGAGATTAAAATCTGATTTGAGCAATGCAGAGGAACTTGTTGTTTCCGAAACTGAAAAGAAAAAAATGTCTGATGAAGAACTTCGCAAGATTTCAGAGAAAATCTCAGATCCATCTTTTATGAAAGAAGAAAAGGAGAAGATAAAGGATTTGCAGAGAAGGATTAATGAAATTGGATTCAGTGAGGAAGAACTTGCAACAAAAATCTCTGCAAGGAAATCACTTGAAAGATTCAAAAAACTTTATGAAATGTTGAGAGAAGCGGAAACGCGCACCTCGGAAACAGAAGAAAGAATAAAGGAAAGTGAAAGTGCTTTGAATGAAATATCTGAAGAGATCGAGAGGAAATTGAAAATAATAGATGAGCTGAAAGTTTATGTGAAGAATCTTTCAGAAAGCGAACTGCTACTTGAAAAAAAGAGAGAAGAGTTGAAGAAGTTAAGGGAAGATGCAAAAGGGATTACAGCGGAAAGGGTACGGGCAGAATCAGAGTTAAAAGTACTTTCAAAAATGGAATCAGAACTTTCAAAACTTAAAAATGCACTTTTAGAAACCGAAGAGCAGTTAAAAGTTTTGGCGCTCTGCAAAGAGATGTTTGGAAAAAGC
>Ga0256914_1001761_pt1 | contig 18916 bp, 13 predicted proteins | sample HulkmetaG_FD_191571 | JGI IMG/M metagenome (GOLD analysis project Ga0256914, IMG submission 191571) | Hydrothermal chimney microbial communities from Main Endeavour vent field at the Juan de Fuca Ridge, Pacific Ocean - Hulk | ecosystem: Environmental > Aquatic > Marine > Hydrothermal vents ... | reverse complement strand
TGGTTCAAAAACAGATGATGCAGTATCTGTTGCTGCTGTTCGTGGTGGGGCTCCAACGCAAATGATGGAATGGTTATATATGCATGAGCATGGAGAATATGTGAATCCGAATGTTTACGAAGGGTATATTAAATTGATGGTAGGAGATGGAACTACAGATCCTGAATATTATATATATTATTTATATGCAGGTGTGTATTCTGGAATATTAGATGATTCTGTTTTTGCTCGATTTTATGGATATAATGGAAATGATTTTCCTCCGTTTAATGGTATATCAGGAGTGTCTAAGGCTGAAGCAAGCAAGGCAATGAAAGAAGTATTATTAAAAAAAGGTGCAAAAAAAGGGAGTAAAAATCCTGATGATTATCATTCTGTTTGGGGAGATATCCCAGACATTTGGATTCCTTGGGTGCATGCAAATGTATTAACTATGCCAGCAACAATTGCGCGAACTATTATTAATTTAGGACAAAGAGGCGCTGGGAAATTTGATCATGATAATGCTGCACTTTTGGCGGCCATTGGAGATGCTGATACTGCCGGTAAAATGCTTGCACAGGCTTCTACGGGAGGGCTAGAAACAAAAAATACTGTGTATAGTCAGTCTATTTTTGGACAGGTTCAAAATGTTTTAAATATGGGAAATCAAGATATAAAGTTTGAAACATTGCAGGAAACTATTATACGACAAGCTGGTTTTTTTTCTGCAACAGATGCGCTTATAAATACTAGAATTGAATCTTCAAAATCTAAATTTAGAGCTAATAAAGATTACTTAAAGCGTCAACCGAGAAGTGGAAGCACTTATAATAAGAATTTAGATACCGAGGCTTATTTAGAAATGGGGAGAGCAATTTATTCGAATGTACATACTTCAAAATTTAAAGAACTTGCTGATGGTTTTTTATTTGCAGGAAATTTTGATAATAATCCAGAAGGGTTCGTAGAAAAATGGAAAACATTGAGAGAAGATGATTATATAAAGAATATTATTTTTAAAGGAGAGGCTGTTCCTATTTTAAAAAATTCTGGAAATGTAGATCAGCAATATGCAATTATAGTTTCTAAAATTTTTCATTTCTTTTTTGAAACGCATCCTGATGCTCATAAAAATGTAGAATCTGTGGCTAAGGCAGCACAGGATGTATATTTTGGAAAAGGAGTTGCTGGCAAAGAAGGTTCTAAAAATTGGAGTAAAAATCCAAAAGATGGAATTCCTTATCAATTTGTAGAGCATTATAAAAAAGTAAGAAATCAAGACCCTTTGGAATAATTGAATTTATAAAAAGTTAATTGTTTGAATCTGTTGAAATTTTAAAAAATAAGTATTAAGCTAAAAATGATTATATAAAATAATTTTTCACACTACATAACTTTATAAACTTATGGCAAAAGCAACAAAAAAATCAGAAGAAAATAATAAAAATCTTGCACTTGATGCAGCAATTTCTCAAATTCAAAAATCATATGGAGAAGGTTCTATAATGAATCTTGCAGATGCAAAATCTATGAATGTAGAAACAATTCCAACGGGTTCTATCGGTTTGGATATTGCTTTAGGGGGAGGAATTCCAAAGGGGCGAATTATTGAAGTTTATGGTCCAGAAAGTTCAGGAAAAACAACTCTTACATTGCATATTGCAGCAGAGTGTCAAAAACAAGGAGGAACAGTTGCATTTATAGATGCAGAACATGCATTAGATCCAGAATATGCAAAAACTATTGGATTAGATTTAGAAAAAGTAACTATTTCTCAACCTGATTCAGGAGAGCAAGGTCTTGAAATTGTTGAAATTTTAACGCGTTCAGGAGCTGTAGATTTAATTATTGTAGATTCTGTTGCAGCATTAACGCCAAAGGCAGAAATTGAAGGAATGATGGGAGATTCTCATATGGGGCTTCAAGCTCGACTTATGTCTCAGGCTCTTCGAAAATTAACATCTGTTGTTTCAAAAACAGGAACGACAATTATTTTTATCAATCAGCTTCGAATGAAAATTGGAGTTATGTTTGGAAATCCAGAAACAACGACTGGTGGAAATGCTCTTAAATTTTATTCATCTGTTCGAATAGAAATTCGTCGAGCAAAAAAAATAGAAGTAGGAACAGGAGACGATAAAGTTTGTACGGGAAATGGTGTTCGGGTAAAAGTTGTAAAAAATAAGGTTGCCGCTCCCTTTAAGCAAGCTGAATTCGATATTATGTATAATGAAGGAATCTCTAAAACTGGAGATTTAATTAGTGTCGGTGTAAAAAACGATATTATTAAAAAAGCAGGAGCATTTTATTCTTACGGAGACACTCGACTGGGGCAAGGAATTGAAAAAGCAAAAGCATTTTTAAAAGAAGCACCAGAAATGTTTGAAGAAATTCAAAATAAAGTTATTGATGCTACAGGAATTAATGCAGAAAATTCTGAAACAACTGATAAAAAAACAGAAGAGTAAAAATATTAAACAATGAGTGAAACTCCAATGCAACAACAATGGATTGAAATGAAAAAAGAAGCAGGCGACTGTATTCTTTTTTTTCAAGTCGGAGATTTTTTTGAAATGTTTGGTGATGATGCAGTGGAAGCATCTGAAATTTTAGAAATAGCTTTAACAGCACGACATAAAGAAAAAAATGCACAACCGATGTGTGGATTTCCTATACGATCGGCAGAAAAATATATTGCAAAGCTTACACGAAACGGTAAAAAAGTTGCAATTGTGGAGCAAACAACTCCTCCTGGAAAATCAAAATTGGTAGAGCGAAAAATAACACGAATTGTTACACCTGGTACTACTTTTTCAGACCAAGTCTTGGAGTCAGGAAAATCTAATTTTATAGCAGGTTTATTTTTTATAGAAAAAAAAGATAATTGTCATAAAAAAGATATTGCAGTTGCTTTTGCAGAGCTTTCTACAGGTGATTGTTTTGTTCAAAATTTTGCAGATATTACAGATGCAGTAAAAGAAATTAGTTTAAGAAATGTTGCTGAGGTTTTATTAACACCAGATCAGTTTAAAGAATGTTCTGCTTCGTTTAATTATTTTTCAGGAGTATTGTCTCGGCATTTTATGCCAGAAAATACTGAAAAATTTTTAAAACAATTTTTTAAAGTGCAAACATTAAAAGCTTTTACTATAGAAAATAATAATTCTGCTATTTCTGCAACTGCATTATTGTGTTCTTTTTTGGAAGAAACTCAAAAAATTGAGTTGTCACATCTTTCTGGTGTGAGTTATAGAACAAATACTCATGTTTTAGGTTTGGATATTGATACTATTAAAAATTTAGAAATTTTTACATCAAGTTCAGGAGATAAAAATAATGGATTATTTAAGCATCTCAACTTTACAAAAACAGCAATGGGGTCTCGAATGTTGCAAGAAAGAATGATTCAACCATTTGCACAAAAAGAAAAAATTATTGAAGAATATCAAAAAAATTCAGCATTGTTACAATATCCAGAATTATTAGATGAAATTATAAATTCTTTTAAAAAAGTTTCTGATATAGAAAGAATTATTGCAAGAATTTCTGTTCAAAGGGCATCTATCTCAGATTTTGTTTTATTACAAAAATCAATTGAAGAAATAGATAATCTTACTCTTAAAATAGATAATTTTATAAAAAATTTAGAGAGTTTAGAGAATCTAGAAGCATGGATAGAGTGGAATAATTATTGTAAAAAATTGATAAACTGATAAATTAAATATATTTTTAATATAAATACCTAATGATAGCTTTTATAAAAGGAAAAATCTTTGAAAAAAATGAAGATGAAAAATCTGCAAGTGTCTTTATCGATGTAAATGGTGTTGGATATTTGGTTTATTTGCCAAATAGAATTTTATGTAAATATAAAAAATTAGATGAAATATTTTTATATACATTTCATAGAGTTTCGGAAAATGTAAACGATTTATACGGAATGGAAACAAGAGAAGAATTAAATTTTTTTGAAACTTTGCTTTCTGTTTCTGGAATTGGTCCAAAAAGTGCTTTACTGATGAGTGAAATGTCATTTTCCGATATAGAAAAAGCAATTGAAGAAGAAGATGTAAAATTTCTTACAAAAGTCCCAGGAGTTGGAAAAAAAACAGCATCTCGAATGATATTAGAATTGAAAGGAAAATTACCAACAATTTTGTTGGAAAATAATTCTGAAAATAATAAACATAGTTTTCAAGATAAGACATCAGAAAAATATTCAGATATAAAACTTATGCTTGAAAGTTTAGGATTTGTAAAAAGAAATATTGAAGAATTATTTGCAGGAAATAATCAAAATTCTCAGCAATTTTTATCTGAAATAGCAGAAAAATCAGATGAAGAAATTGTAAAAATAGCACTACAAAATTTATAAATAATATAATAATATGATTGGAATAATTAATTATAATGCAGGAAACTTGCAATCGGTGTGTAATACACTTGACCAAATGGAAGTAAAATATATGGTAAGTGAAAATCCAAAAGATTTTGAAACACAGGAAATTACAAAAATAATTTTTCCAGGAGTTGGGCATGCAAAAAGTTGTATGGAGGAGTTGAAAAAAAGAAAATTTGATATTTTTTTGAAAAATACTCAAAAACCTGTTCTTGGAATTTGTGTAGGAATGCAATTACTTTTTGAATATTCAGAAGAAGGAGATGAAGCGGGAGAAAAGACACAGTGTTTAGGATTAATAAAAGGTTCTGTAAAAAAATTTAAAAAATCAGATGTAAAAATAGTTCCTCATATGGGGTGGAATGAAGTTTCAAAAATTTCGTATACACACTGGATTTTTGAAGGAATAAAAGATTATTCAGATTTTTATTTTGTGCATTCATATTATTGTTTTCCAGAAAATCGTGTAGATATTTTAGGAATGACAGACTATGAACAATTTAGTTTTTGTTGTGCTGTTCAGCATAAAAATTATATTGGTGTGCAGTTTCATCCTGAAAAGTCGGGGAATATAGGGAAAAAAATATTGGAAAATTTTGTGAAATAAAAATTTTAATTTGATATAATAAATATATAATAAATAAATTAAAAATAAATTTTACTAATAATTATATGAAAATAACAGATGAAGAATTAAAAGCATTGGTTGCAAGCTTGGCAATTTCTCAGAAAGAAACAAATGAACAAATGAAAAAAACTGATGAGATTATAAAAAAAAATGAAGAAAAATTAATTCGAATGGGAATTACTTTGGGAAATATTGGAAAAAATAATGGTGCAGTTGCAGAAGATTTTTTTTATTCTTCACTTTCTAAAAAGAAAAAATTAGGAAATATTAAATATGATGAAATTGGTCAACATTGGCAAAAAGATTTAAAAAATGTAAGAGGAGAATATGATATTGTAATGATAAACGGAAAAGAAGTTGCCTTGGTTGAAGTAAAATATAAGATTCATCATTACGATGTAGAATCGATGGAAAAACAAATAAAAAATTTTAAAATTCTGTTTCCAGATTATAAAGATTATAAAATTAGAGGAGCATTTGCGAGCTTGGCAATGTCGAAAAAAGCCGAAGAAGAAATTTTGAGAAATGGATATTTCGCATTAAAACAACAAGGAGAGCATGTTGAAGTTGTAAGTCCAGAATATTAAAAAATATCAATTTATTATAAAAAAATTATGAAAATAGCAGTTTTACCAGGAGACGGAATTGGAGAAGAAGTGATGAACGAAGCATTAAAAGTATTAAAAAAAGTAGAAGAAAAATTTAATTTAAATTTTGAATTTACTCATGGATTAATTGGTGGTGCGGCATGGCCAAAATATAAAAATCATTTTCCGCAAGAAACACAAAATTTAGCACTTCAATCAGATGCTATTTTATTCGGTTCCGTGGGGGGTCCTGTAGATGCACAAAATGAAGAGAAATGGAAAGATTGTGAAAAAAATTCTATTTTATCTATTAGAAAGCTTTTGGGTCTTACTGTAAACTTGCGACCAGCACCCATTTATAAAGAATTGTTAGATTTTTGTCCGTTAAAAACAGAAATTACTGGAGCTGAAAATTTTGAAATTTTAGTAGTGAGAGAGCTTTCAGGAGGTATTTATTTTGGAGAGCATTCTCGACCAACCGCGGATACTGCAAAAGATGTTGCCGAATATGACAGAGATACAATTGCTCATATTGCAAAATTTGCATTTGAATCAGCAATGAAACGAGATAAAAAACTTACATCTGTGGATAAAGCAAATGTTTTAGAAACTTCTCGATTGTGGAGAGAGGTTTTTGAAAATACAGCAAAAGAGTATCCAGAAGTAAAACTTGAAAATGTTTTAGTTGATAATATGGTACAACAATTGGTTAAAAATCCTCGTCAATTTGATGTTGTTGCTTGTCCAAATCTTTTTGGAGATATTGTTTCAGATTTAACATCTGTATTACCGGGAAGTTTGGGAATGTTGGGGTCTGCAAGTTTTGGAAACAAAAATATTCATCTTTATGAACCATCTGGAGGATCTGCACCTGATATTGCTGGAAAAGGAATTGCAAATCCAATTGCTCAAATTTTATCGGCTTCAATGATGCTTCGACATTCGTTTAATTTAGTTGATGCTGCAAATGCTATTGATGATGCAGTTGCACAAGTTATGCAAGATGGATTACGAACAGGGGATATTTATCAAAAAAAAGAAGGTTTGAAACGGGTTGGAACGGTCGAAATGGGAGATGCTATTTGTGGGAAAATTTAATTTTAACTGATGAAATTTATGAAAACTAATACTATAAAAAATCTTATAAAAAAAGTCTTACAATCTGATGAAAGACTTTGGAACGAAGAAAAAACAGAATTTAATCAGAATTTGCTGATTGACTTGCTGGAGCATATTGATGAAAAAATAATTCATCTTTTTTTAGAAGAGTCTGAATTACGAGAGAAATTTTTTACAAAAAATAAAAGTCTTGGTGTTTTTGTTTTTAAATCAAAAGAATTTCAATTTTTTCTGGAAGAAAATAAAATTGATAATTCTTACACTCAATATAAAAACAGAATTGGGCTTACAGACAGTAAAAAGTTTTTAAAAGATACAAATGATGTTGTTTTAGATTTTCCATATAAAGATTGTGTTTTGGAGGGTGGGCAAAGTAGCGAAGAAGGATCTGATACTTATTTTGAATATGATGAATCAGTAACAAAAACAGAAGAAAAAAAAGGATGGAAAGCGGGAGAATACAACGAAAAAAAAGCAAAAAGAAAAGAAGTATTTTTTAATCAAGTTTTAGCACACGATGAAATTGACAGGCTTTTAGATCATAAGGCTCTTGTTGGGTGGAAACGGCACACGGTAAATGGAGAGGAAAAAGTGACGGAAATTAAAAGAAATAAAGAGGGTGTAATTACAGAAAATTTTATAATAAAAGGAAATAATTTAATTGCTCTCCACAGTTTAAAAAAACAATTTGCAGGGAAAATAAAGCTGATTTATATTGATCCTCCGTACAACACAGGAAATGACGGTTTTAAATACAACGATAATTTCAATCATTCTACTTGGCTTACTTTTATGAAAAATAGGCTGGAAGTGGCGAGGGAGTTGTTGAGTGATGATGGTAGTATTTTTATTTCTATTGATGATGATGAATCTCACTATTTAAAAATTCTTTGTGATGATATTTTCGGAAGAAAAAACTTTATAGCAAATGTAATTTGGCAAAAAAAATATTCCCCTCAAAATGATGCAAAATGGCTTTCCGATACTCACGATCACATTTTAGTAATCGCAAAAAATAAAGAAGTATGGAGACCTAATTTGCTTCCAAGAACGGACGAAATGAATTCTCGATATAAAAATCCAGATAATGACTCAAGAGGGAATTGGAAATCGAGTGATATGTCAGTAAAGACATATTCAAAAGCATATGATTTTGAGATAAAAACTCCATCAGGAAGAATAGTAAATCCGCCAAATGGGCGTTGTTGGAGGTTTGGAAAGGAGAAATTTGAAGAAATGAAAAAAGATAATAGGGTTTGGTTTGGAGATGCTGGTGAAAATGTTCCTTCTATAAAAAGATTTTTATCAGAAGTTCAAGATGGACTTGTTTCTAAAACTCTTTGGCTAAGAGATGAAGTTGGAGATAATCAAGAAGCAAAAAAAGAAACTAACAACTTAGGATTTGCAGGAGCAGGATTTGAAACCCCAAAACCAGAAAAACTAATGCAACGAATAATTGAACTTGGAACAAAGCCAAACGATATAGTTCTTGATTTTTTTAGTGGGAGTGGGACAACGGCGGCGGTGGCTCATAAAATGGGGCGACAATATATTGCCGTGGAGCAAATGGATTATATTCACGATTTGCCAGAGTCAAGATTGATGAAAGTAATTGAAGGAGAACAAGGAGGAATTTCAAAATCTGTTGATTGGAAAGGTGGCGGAGAATTTATTTATTGTGAATTGGCAAAATGGAATGAAATCGCAAAAAAGAGAATCAATGCTTTTGAAACTTTTGAAGAACTTTTGGGATTTTATGATGAAATGTATGATAAATATTTCATCGATTACAATTTGAAAATAAAAGAATTTAAAGAAAAAGTTATCAAAGAAGAAAATTTTATAAATCTTTCTTTAGACGAACAGAAAAAAATCTTTTTAAAAATGCTCGATTTAAATCAAATGTATGTTTGCAAAACAGAAAGAGCAGATTCAAAGTTTGGGATTAGTAAAGAAGATCAGGATTTGACGGAGGAGTTTTATGATGAGGGGCAGTAAGTGGAGATTTGTTATTTTTTTTAATTATTATGGAAAATTTAAAAGTTAGTTTAGAGAATTGTAATAATATTGATTCTGGAGAAATAAATATTGAGAAAAATAAACTCAATATTAAATTTGGTCAAAATGGAACAGGGAAAAGCACTTTAGCAAAGGCTATTCAATATAAAATTGAAAATGAAAAATTATTAAATAATTTGCTACCTTTCAAATTGCAAAAAGAAAATTTAGAAAAGTTGCAGTCAAAAGTGGTAATTGAAGATAATAATATTAATTCAGTTTCTATTTTTAATGAGGAATATGTAAAACAATTTCTTTTCAAGGAAGATGAGCTAGTAAGTAATAGTTTTGAAATTTTTATTAAAACTCCAAAATATATTGAGAATGAAAAAAATATAGAAAAACAATTGGAAGAAATTAAAAAGGTGTTTTTAAATAATCAAGTATTGGAACAAATAATTTTAGATTTCGAAAATTTATCAAAAAGTTTTAAGACAACAAAAAATGGGCTTTCTGATGCATCAGCAATTTCAAAAGGATTAAAAGATGGAAACAAAATAGAAAATATTCCTGATAATATAAAAGAGTATAAATCATTTATTCAAAATAAAGAAAAATGTGTTAGTTGGCTAGATTGGCAAATTAAAGGGAATAATTTTATTGATGATCATGAAAATTGCCCTTACTGTATTTCTCCTACAGACGAAGCAAAAAAAGAGAAAATAAAAGCTATTTCAAAGAATTATGATAAAAATGTAATTAAAAATTTTATTGAAATAATAAAGGTATTAGAGAATTTAGGTGATTATTTTTCACCTGATGCAAAAGATGAATTAGAAAAAATCACTAAAAAAACGGAAGGATTACTAGAAGAAGAGAAAAATTATCTCACCAATATAAAAGGTCAAATTGATGCTTTTTTACAAAGATTAAAAAATCTGAAAGATGTTTCATTCCATAATTTGAAAAATGAAAAAATTCAGGAAAAAATAGAAAATTTAAAAATAGAATTTGGTGAAACTTTAGATAAATTGAAATCAACAAAAACAATAGATATTGTAGAAAAATTCAATAAATCTTTAGAAAACACCTTAACAGAAATTAAAGAACTGCAAATAAATATTGGAAAACAAAAGTCAGAAATTAGAAATTCAATATCCAACAATCAAAAAAATATTAATAATTTTCTAAGAAATGCAGGGTACAAATATGAAGTCTTAATTCAAGAAGAAAATAATCAACATAAAATAAAGCTCAAACATCTTGATTTTGAAAAAAACATTTCTAAGGGTGATCAACATTTAAGTTTCGGAGAAAAAAATGCTTTTGCACTTGTGTTATTTATGTATCAATCTTTGTCTAAACAGTCAGATTTAATTATCTTAGATGATCCAATTTCTTCTTTTGATAAAAATAAAAAATATGCCATTTTGCAAATGTTATTTCGAGAACAAAACTCTTTTAAAGGAAAAACTGTTTTGATGTTCACTCATGATTTTGAGCCTGTAATTGATTCAGTAAAAGCACTTGGTAATAAATTTAAAGATCAAACAAATGTTAGCTTTATTAAAACAAATAAAAATACATTAAAAGAAAAAAAAATAGAAAAGTGTAATATCTTAACTTTTCCTCAAATCTTTGAAAATATTCTTACTGATGGAAACATTGATTCTATTTCAAAATTAGTTTACATGAGAAGAAATTTTGAGGTATTAAATGACAAAGGAGATGAGTATCAAATATTATCAGATTTATTTCACAGAAGAACGAAAGAGGATGCAAAAAAATATAGACAAACGAATATAGATAAAAATTTATCTGATGAGGGTTTTGAAAAAAGTTTCAGAAATGGAGAAAATAAAATTAAAGAATTTGAAGAGTTTTCTAATTTTAAATACGATGATTTGTTAAAAACAATGAATGATCAAAGAAAGTTACAAGATATTTATAATAAAAGTAAAAATGGATATGAAAAATTACAAATTTTCAGAGTAATGAATGGTGAATTTACAAATGGTGATGATTTTGATGATATTTTTAAAAAATTCATAAATGAGACATATCACATTGAAAATGATTTTATTCATCAATTAGACCCAAGAGAATATGATTTAATTCCTGAATTTATAATTGAAAAATGCAATAACGAAATAAAAAAAATATCTTCTCAAAACTAAACCATGGAAAACATAAAATACTTATACGAAACCATCGAAACAGAAAAAGAAGTTATAAAAAAATATAAACCTGAAATTGTAAAAATTCCAGAATGTATTTCAAATAATCTAAAATATTCTCTTTTTGATTGGCAAAAAAAAGCACTTGAGAACTTTTTAATTTATCAAGAAGACCACAAGAAAGAGGGTAAGCCTACTCACCTGATGTTTAATATGGCAACAGGAACAGGGAAAACTTTGCTGATGGCGAGTACTATTTTGTATTATTATAATCAGGGATATCGACATTTTATTTTCTTTGTAAATCAAAATAATATTGTTGATAAAACAGAAAATAATTTTATTGATAATACTCACACAAAATATTTATTTACAGAAAAAATAATTATTGATGATAAAACGGTTGATATAAAAAAAGTAGAAAGCTTTAGTGATAATCCGCAAGGAATAGAGATAAAATTCACCTCTATTCAGAAATTATATAACGATATTCACTTAGAAAAAGAGAATCAAACAACTCTTGAAGACTTACACAAAAAAAACATTGTTATGCTGGCAGATGAAGCCCATCACTTAAATGCAGATACAAAAAAAGTAAAACTCCAAGAAAAATTATTTGGGGAAGAATTAAAAGGATCAAAAAATGAAGTAGAAAAAAAAGGATGGGAACACATGGTTCGACACTTGATTTTAGAAAAAAACGGACAAAATAGAGAGAATAAAAATGTTCTTTTAGAATTTACTGCTACTATTCCAGAAACAGAAAATATTGCCAAAAAATACGAATACAAAATTATTTATAAATTTGCTCTCAAAGAATTCTTACAAGCAGGATATACTAAAGAAATAAATTTAATTTCTTCTTCTTTAGGGAAAAAAGAACGAGTTTTGCAAGCATTACTTTTTCAGTGGTACAGACATAAAATCGCTCTCAAAAATGGGATTTTTAATTTCAAACCAGTAATACTTTTTAGAAGTAAAACTATTGCAGAATCAAAAGCCGATTATCAAGAATTTTTAGATTGGACAGATGAAATTTCTCTTAAAGATTTTGATTTTCTTAAAGAAATTTCTAGCAAAATTCAAGACAGTAAAAATTTGCATGAACAAGGAAAATCACGAACAGAACAAGTTTTAACATTTATACAAAAAGAAGATATTCACTTTGGAGATATTGCCTACTGGATACAGCAAAATTTTCAAGAAAGAACGACGATTATTACCAACTCAAAAACAAATAAAACACAAAAAGAAAAAACGGATGAAGAAGTAGAAAAATTATTAAATAATCTTGAAGATAAAAATAATAATATCAGAGCAATTTTTACCGTTGATAGACTTACCGAAGGGTGGGATGTATTAAATCTCTTTGACATTGTAAGGCTTTACCAAGGGCAAAACACAGGAGGAAGTACAAAAAAAACTCCAGAAGCAACGACTAAAGAAAAACAACTTATTGGACGAGGGGTGAGATATAACCCTTTTTCTTTTCAGGATAAAATCAAAAATAAAAGAAAATTTGATGATGATTTAAATCACGAATTACGAGTATTAGAAGAACTTTTTTATTATACTTATGATGAAGATTCTCGATATATTTCTCATTTAAAAGCAGAACTCAAAAAAGACGGATATATCAGCGATGATAAAAATAAAGAGATAAGAACTTTTTCCCTTAAAAAAGAATTTCAAAAAAGTGATTTTTATAAAAATACAAAAATTTGGTACAATAAACAAATTCCAAATCCAAACAGAAAAAAGAAAACTTTAGAGGATATTAAAAAAGACTTTTTTGTACCCTATAAAATAAAAAATTTAGAATTTACAGAACAAGAATTAGATTTTGAAAAACAAGAAGATCTTCAAAAAATTTCTGTACAAGAAAATAAACTCAAAACACTTTCTCTCAAATTCAAAGATATTGAAAAGGCTATTTTTCTAAAAGTAATAAACACCAAGGCAAAACAAGGAAATTCTTTATATCAATTTGAAAATTTACAAAAAGAACTGGATATTAAAACCATCGAAGAACTTCAAACAGAAAAACTGGCAGATTTTGATGTAAAAATAATTGTAAATAAAAATACTAATTACGAAGACATAGAAAATAGCGATAAATTGGGACTTGTGATGAAGTTTTTAGATATGATTTTTGCCGAACTCAAAGCAAATATTTCTCCAAAAATTGGAAGTGAATTTATAGCAGGAGATTTTAAAAAGTTTTTTGAAACTGGAAAAACAAAAACTATAAATTTAAAAGATGAAGATAAAACAGTTGCTCAAAACAAATGGTATGTTTTAGATAGTTTTGCAGGAACAGGAGAAGAAAAAAACCTGATAGATTTTATAAAAAATAGTATTGGAAATTTAGAAGAAAAATATAGTGAAATTTATCTCTTGAGAAACGAAGAAGTTTATAAAATTTTTGATTTTAAAAAAGGGCAAGGATTTCAGCCAGATTTTATTTTGTTTTTAAAAAGCAAAGATAAAAAAGAAATAACTGGAGAAAATTCAATAAAAACAAAAATATTTTATCAAATTTTTATTGAGCCAAAAGGAGATCACTTGCTAGAAACTGATAACTGGAAAAACGATTTTTTAAAAGAAATTTCTAAAAAATACGGACTTAAGAAGGTTATTAAAGCAGAAAATCCTAACTATAGACTCGTAGGACTTCCATTTTTTAATACAGAAAATAATTCTGATTTTGTATCAGAATTTCAAGAAATTGTGCTAAAAAAATAAATTTTATGAAAAATCTCCAAATAATGTCTATTGTAAATATCACGCCAGATAGTTTTTCTGATGGTGGTTTATTTACAAATAAAAAAAATGTATTGGCTGAAATAAAAAAAAATATTAAAAATGGTGCCAATATTATTGATATTGGGGCAGAAAGCACGGCTCCACACAATTCAAAAATATCAGAACAAGAAGAATGGGATAGATTAAAAAATATTATACCTGAAATATTTTCATATATCTCTACATATAATAAAAAAGTAGATAAAAAAAATAATAGCATTAAAATCTCACTCGATTCATATAAAATAAAAACATGGAAAAAATTTCTACGCAGTGCAGAAGAAAATAATTTTGATATAAATAATATTATTATTAATGATGTTTCGGGGTTAAATAATAATATTAATTCTGAAAATATATGTGAAAATAAGATAAATATTATTAAAAAATATTCACAAAAATATTCAGGTTTTCAGATTTGTGTAATGTTTAATAAAAATAAAACTTCTCACATTTTAACACCAGAAAATATAATTTCAGAGATAATTACTTTTTTTACAAAAATTATTCAAATTTTTTCTGAAAATAATATACATATAAAACATTTAATTATAGATACGGGAATGGGTGGATTTTTATCACAAGATGAAAAAGTTTCGTGGTTTCTGGTTAAAAATTTACAAATTATTAGAGATTTTGCAGATAAAAATAATATTGCAAATATTTTAATGGGAACTTCTCGAAAAACATTTTTGGCTCCAGAAAAATCACCAAAAGACAGAGTTCAAGAATCTGTTTTTTCAAGCATGCAATGCATGAAAAATGGTGCGAATATTATTCGAATTCATGATACAAAAGAGTTGGTATGTGGTCTAAAAAATAATATTTAAATAATATGAAAATAATTTCTTGGAATGTAAATGGAATTCGTGCAATTCATAAAAAAGGAGAGTTGAAAAATTTTATAAAAAATTATCAGCCTGATATTTTTTGTATGCAAGAAACAAAATGTAAAGAAAATCAAATTGCAAATATTATTGAAGAATTTGCAGATTTTATTCAGTTTTATACAGAGGCGGAAAAAGCTGGATATTCTGGAACATCAATTTGGATATCTAAAAAATTTTTAGAAAATAATGATATAGCAGAAAAAGATATAAAATTTATTTCTGGAATGTCAGAATTTTATAATGATAACGAAGGGAGAATTTCTCGAGTAGATTTTACAAAAAAAGAAAAAAATAAAATGGTTGAATATTCTGTGATAACTGCATATTTCCCAAATGGTGGAAAAAGTGATGAAGCGTGGGCTCAAAAAATTATTTTTTATAGAAAATTTTTAGAATATGTAAAAAATTTAGAAGCAAAAAAAAGTGAAGGAGGATTTGAAAAAACTGTTATTTTTTCTGGAGATGTAAATGTTTGTCATGAAGCAATTGATATTGCGCGGCCAAAACAAAACGAAGGAAAAATTGGATTTCATCCATCGGAACGAAAAGAAATTACGAAATGGATAAACGCTGGTTTTAAAGATGTATGGCGAGAAAAAAATATAACACAGGCTGACCAATATTCATGGTGGAGTTATAGAGGTGGAGCGAGAGATAGAAATGTTGGTTGGCGAATCGATTATTTTTTTGTGCCACAAATTATTTTACAAGATGTAAAAAAAATTGAATATTTAAATAATCAGTTTGGAAGTGACCATTGTCCAATTTCTTTGGAAATTTAATTTTTTTTGATAGAGTGTATATAAAAAAATATATAAAAAATATGTTGAAAAAAATAATATTATTAATAAATATTTGAAAATATGTCTGAAAAATTTATAGAAAATACCAGAGAAGAAGTTAAAAATAAAACATTAACAGATGAAGAAAAAAAAATATTGAAAGAAGAGGCAAAAGAAATTTTGGAAAAACAAACGAATGATTGTGTTTTGCAAGAAAGAGTAAAACTTCAAGAAAAAAATAAAAATATTTATACAAAAATAAAAAGTTTTTTTGCCTTTGAAAAATTTGAATTTTTAGAACAATCAGCAGAAAAAAAAGAAGAAATTGCTTTATTGATAAAATCTCAAAATAATCCAGATAGGTTATATTGGATGGAAATTTTACTTTCAACACTTATTGCAACTTTTGGACTTTTGCAAAATTCTGTTGCTGTAATTATTGGAGCAATGCTTATTGCTCCACTTATTCGTCCTATGCAAGGAATGAGTTTTGCAATGGCAAGAGGGCAATCAAGTTTTTTTTGGAAAACAGCATTATTACTTTTTAAAAGTGTTGCAATTTCTATTGCTGTTTCATTTTTATTTGCGTTGTTAATTCCTTTAAAAATAGAACAACCAGAAATTTTAGCGCGAATTTCTCCAAATATTCTTGATTTATTTATCGCTATTTTTTCAGCAATAATTGCACTTCTTTCTTTGGGATATGAAAGACTTTCGGCAAGTGTGGCAGGTGTGGCAATGGCGGCGAGTTTAATGCCTCCATTGGCAGTGGTTGGGATTGAGCTTTCTTTAGGAAATCCTATTGCAGCGTGGGGAAGTTTTCTTTTGTTTTTTGTCAATTTTCTGGCTATTTTATTAGTAGGTGTAATTGTTTTATTGGCGTATGGATTCACTCCTACTCAAGAATTAAAAAAACAAATTTCTTCTCGAAAAATTTTAACACTTTTAGTAATTATTTTATTTACATCAGTCCCTCTTTATTCTTCGCTTTCTAATATTTCTGAAAAAATTGAAATAGAGCGAGAATCAAGAGATTTACTTGAAAAATTAATTCCTGAAAAAATTCAAGAAGCAAAACTAAAAGGATTAAAAGTTTTGAGTGTAAACGATAAAGAAATTAAAATGATTGGAGAATTGCAAGTTCCAGAAAATATAACAATTTTTAAAAGTGCTAAAACCACTATTATTTCAGATTTAGAACATCATTTTAAAAAACAGGTAAATATTGATTTTGAAACCATTAGGACTGCAAATTTTTCATCACCAAATCTTGCAAATAAATTAAAAAAAGAAATTTTAGAATATTTTCAAGAAATTTCAGTTGAAATTGTGCCGACTTTTACATCATTGCAAATATCAGCAGATGAAATAGAAAAAAATAATTGGGAAATTTCATCTATTATAAGTGTGCCAGATGGAGAATTTTTAACAGATGAAATAAAAGAGAAATTTCGACAAAAATTTATAGAAAAATTTTCATCGCAAGCAGAAGAAAATCCTATAGAATTTTCTTTTAAATGGGTAACAGTTGCAGGAAGTCCAAAGCAAAAATTTGAACAAGAGTTAACAAAAAATCAGATTATACAAGCGGATATTACAAAAAATATTCAAGAATTTTTATCTCGTCCAGATATGGCAGAAGTAAAAATAGAAAATATAAATATTAAAATTTCTGAAAATGCAGAAACAAAAGAAATTGAAGATATTGCTGTTTTAGCAAGAGTTTTATATTTAAAAAATTCAGAAAATATAAAAAGCGAAGAGATAAAAGAAATAGAAGATAGAGAAGGTAGAGAAGATAGAGAAGGTAGAGAGGAGATAGATAAGAGAGAGAAAATAGATGATAATAATAAAAATGATAAACAAGAAGAAAATTCTGCACCAAAAGTAACACCATTCTCTGTTGAAGATTGGTCAAAACCTCAAAATAAATTTATATTCAAATCTGAAAATGAAATAACTCAAGAATTGGTAAAAACATTAAAAATTCTTCCATATTCAAATATGGTTTTACATTTAGACTATATTCCATATGTTACAAAAATTATTGATGTAGATGAAACAAAAGAGAGTAATTTAAAAAATTCTGATATAATAAATAATGAAGAAGTCGTTTTATCGGCAGATATAAATATTTCAACAGAAGAAATAAAAAAATAATTTAATAAAAAAATATGTTTTCAAAATACTTAGAAGAATCAGGTCAAAAAAAATTTCGACAAGACCAAGTTAATCAGGCTATTTTTAGAGATTTAGTTTCTGATTTTTCAGAAATCACAACATTATCTGAAGCATTACGAAAAGATTTAGAGGAAAATCAACAATTTTCTGTTTTAGAAAAAACAAAACATATAAAAAGTAAAGATACCGAAAAAATATTATTTAAAACAGAAGATGGAAAATTTGTAGAATCTGTTTTGATGCGACATAAAGGGCGAAAAACAGTGTGTATTTCTTGTCAAATTGGATGTCCTGCGGGGTGTGTATTTTGTGCGACTGGAAAAATGGGGATTATCAGAAACTTAACTGATAGAGAAATTTATGAACAAGTTTTATATTGGAATAGAGTTTTAAAATCTGAATATATTGAAGAATGTAAAAATAATGGTACAAAAAAAGAAGAAATAAAATGGAATGGAAAAAATCCACCACATGAAGCACGGGTAAGAAATATTGTTTTTATGGGGATGGGAGAGCCAATGTTTAATTATGAAAATGTTATTTCTGCTATTAAATTTTTAAACGATGATAAAAAATTTGGAATAGGGGTACGGCATATCACTCTTTCAACTGTTGGAATAGCTCCTGGTATCGAAAAATTATTAGAAGAGGGGTTACTTATAAATCTTGCTTTTTCGTTGCATGCAGCAACAAATGAATTGCGAGATAAATTGGTTCCTATGAATAAAACATATAATTTAGATGTGTTAATGCCTATTTTAGATAAATATACAAAAAAAACAGGAAGGCGAATTTTTTATGAATATGTTGTTTTAAAAGGAAAAAATGATCAGCCTCAGCATGCACATGATTTAGGAAAACTTCTTCAGCATAGAATGGCTCATCTCAATTTTATTCCATATAATGTAAATCCAGAGTGTGGAGATGATTTAATCACTCCAGAAGAAGAAGAAATGCGTGTAATGCAAAACATCTTATTAAATGAGTATGATGTTCCATCTACTATCAGAATGACGATGGGAGATGATGTGGATGCAGCATGTGGACAACTGGCAAATAAAGAAGATAGACCAGAAAATAAAGGAAAAATTATTAGCGTTGCAGAGGGAAATTTTGAACCTGCATGTGATGTGATATAATAAAAATATAAAAATTTATCTTTTAATAAAAATCACATGGAAATGACAAATGAAGAACTAAAAGCACTTGTAGCAAGCTTATCTATAGCTCAAAAAGCAACAGATAAAATGCTATCTGCAAAATTTGCTGAAACCGATAAAATAGTGAAAGAACTCACAAAAAATATCCAAGGAGTAAATAAATCTATTGGAGAAGATACTGAAACATTTTTTTATACATCATTACAAA
>Ga0256914_1001760_pt1 | contig 18918 bp, 15 predicted proteins | sample HulkmetaG_FD_191571 | JGI IMG/M metagenome (GOLD analysis project Ga0256914, IMG submission 191571) | Hydrothermal chimney microbial communities from Main Endeavour vent field at the Juan de Fuca Ridge, Pacific Ocean - Hulk | ecosystem: Environmental > Aquatic > Marine > Hydrothermal vents ... | reverse complement strand
ATCGTAGTTGCCGGCCTCACCTGAAACGGACTTGACCGTTGTCATGGTATAGGGCCGGATCTTCCGGTTGTCCTTGAGACGTTTAAAGTTGATCTCCAAGCCACATGTCGGGGGACAAAGTTTGGGGAAATACTGATTGAGCTGGGCAACGCGGCCGCCGAAATACGGGTTTTTCTCGACAATATAGACATCATTGCCGACCTCCGCCGCCTCAAGGGCCGCGGTCAGACCACTGATACCACCACCTACAACCAGTACCGCACCATTTCCTGCAGTGTCACTCATGCCTAAACCTCCATTACTGCTGGTATTGATGAAAAAGGTTGATTTCTGGTTCAATTGACACGAAAAAACATATTTTTCGCGTCAACTCAAACAAAAAATCATGTTGATAGAAAAAATCTCCAGGCCCCATACGGAGCCTGGAGATTTCCAATCAGATCATCAAGTGATGATTCCTGTCATTTTACAGCCAGGGATCGGTCTCGATGATGTTGATGCACTCAACCTTCTCACACTTCCACTCACCGGCTTTCGGATCGTAGGTGGAGTTGACGAAACACTTCCAGTTCTCGTCATCACAGGTCGGGAAGTCAGACCGATAGTAGAAGCCCGGATAGCGGGATTCCTCACGGAACTGGATGTGACGGATGTGAGCCTCTACACACCAGATACGATGGTAGTTCTCCCATGCGCGCATCAGCTCATGCAGGTCGCCGGCTGCCATCTTCTCGGCATCCTCACGCAACAGCTGGAGCAGATCCATGCAGATACCCAGCAGCTTGCCGGAGGTCATGTAGTAGGTGGCAACACCACCACCATACTCATCGGTGGCCTTCATGAGACGCATCATCAGACCAGCAGGTTTGATGTAGTTGGGGTTAACATCCTGATGGGTGGTAGCGCCAACATGCTCATGATACAGTTTAACCGGTGCGTAGATCTCATCGGCCAGCTCCTGAGCGGACTGTGCCAGCTCGGGGGTATGGGACTTGTCGCGGCAGTACTTGACCATCTGCTTGGCAACAATACGACCCTCGGCATGGGAACCGGAGGAGAACTTATGACCGGAAGCGCCTACGCCATCACCAGCGGTGAACAGACCGTCAACCGTGGTCATACGGTTGTAGCCCCACTTGTACTGATGCGAACGGGGACCATCAACCTCGGGTACCCAGTCTTCCATCGGACCAGAGGTCCAGATACCACAGCAACCGGAATGGGATCCCAGCATGTAGGGCTCGGTGGGCATGATCTCGGAACCAACCTTCTCAGGCTCGATGTTCATACCGGCCCACAGACCAGCCTGACCTACGGACATATCGAGGAAGTCTTCCCAAGCCTCGGACTCAAGATGCTTCCAGAACTTCTTCACTTCCTTCTCATCCATGCCGGCAGCGCGCTTCTCATCGAGGAACGCGTTCAGGGCAACGTCGGTAGCCATGTAGATCGGACCGCGGCCTGCCTTGAACTCGTTAACCATCAGATGGTTACGCAGACAGGTCGGGGTAACGGCAGACTGTCCATAAGGCATGAACTTGGCCAGCTCTTCCTTAACGGAATCAGAGTTGGCGTAGAACTCACCAAGACCGTTCTGTACTTTGGCCTTGAAAAGCAGGAACCATGCACCAACAGGACCGTAACCATCTTTAAAACGGGCCGGGGTGAAGCGGTTTTCCATCATGGTCAGGGTTGCGCCAACCTGTGCACACATGGTGTAGGTGGAACCGGCGTTCCATACCGGATACCATGCACGACCCTTACCTTCACCGGTGGACCGCGGACGGAAGATGTTAACAGCACCACCACAGGCAACCAGGGCAGCCTTGCAGGTAAAGACGTGAACCTTGTTCTCACGGGTGGAGAAGCCCACAGCACCGGCAATGGTGTTGTCCAGGTTCTTGTCAAGCAGCATCTTCACGATGAAGACACGCTCCATGATGTTCTCCTCGCCCAGAGCCTTCTTGGCGGGCTCGGCAACGATGCACTTGTAGGACTCACCGTTGATCATGATCTGCCACTTACCGGTACGTACCGGGGTGCCACCCTCGCGCAGGGTCGGGGCAGGCTTGGCGCCGTCCAGGTTGTTGCCGTCGGCATCCTTCTTCCATACCGGCAGGCCCCACTCCTCAAACAACTTGACAGACTCGTCAACGTGACGGCCGAGGTCATAGATGAGGTCCTCGCGAACAACACCCATCAGGTCGTTGCGGACCATCTTTACGTAATCCTCAATGGCGTTCTCGCCAATGTAGGTGTTAATAGCGGACAGACCCTGAGCAACAGCACCGGAGCGCTCCAGGGATGCCTTGTCACACAGAATAATCTTCATATCATCCGGAGCCCACTTCTTGATCTCAAAAGCGGTTCCGCAGGCAGCCATACCACCACCAACGATCAAAATATCACAGCTGTGCTCTACAACTTCCGGATCGACTACGGCAGCAAGTTCACCTCTTGGCTTATTCGGTAATGCCATATTTCTATCTCCTAATATTGTTTTTAGAATAGATTATTAAGGTTGTTTCGTCAGCAATACCTGCCCTTAGGCCAGCTTGGTCGGGGTGGGCAGCTCTTTCTCGAGCAGCAGACGCTCGTCATCAAGATTCTCACCCTTCTCTCCGGGATACTCGTTGGCAGCGCCTTCAGCAGTTGTCCGGATTGGGAATTTGAAGCGTTTGACGTTTCCATTGCGGAACTTGACGGTCCACATGATGGAATCGGAAGAACGCATCGGATGCACCTGACCTCCGAGAGGTACAAAGTCATCATAACCGCGGACAGCGATTGCACCCTGGGGACAGATCTTCACGCAGGAGTAACACTCCCAGCATGCATCCGGCTCCTGATTGTAGGCCCTCATCTCCTCAACATTGAGAACCATCAGATCGTTCGGACAGATGTACATGCAGGCCGTCTTGTCGCCGCCCTTGCAACCATCACATTTTGAAGGATCTACGTAACTTGGCATTAAACTACCTCCTCACTTGGATTTTCCTTTATGGCACCGCTCATGCGGCACCAATTAACCTCAGCTTGTGCAGCACAGCCGACCAGCCACCCGCAACGATCATACCATATCGTAAGAGCCACCTGGCCACCTGTTAGCCGCAAAGAGCAACCATTTGTTTTTCCTGACTTTTTTTGCAGACATCCCGGCCATGGAAAAAATGAACAATCACTCATTTACAACCGATTGAAACATTTAATTTGTTACCCTGTCAATGTCAAGCAAAATCGTTCACGTAGGCCTTCTCAGAAATTCTTAAGCGACGCATCAGAAATACTCATATTTTTTTCAGGCCGGACTTGTTGATGCCCATGATTCCGGATAGATACCACGACGTGGACTTCAAATACTGAATGACTATTCACCGTATTGGCCACGGACCAGAACCTCACGCGGCCTCGAACCATCGGCAGGCCCTACGATACCTTCTTTTTCCATCATTTCTATCATTCGAGCGGCCCGGTTATAGCCGACCCTGAGTCGCCGCTGCACCATTGAAATCGAGGCCTGTCCGGTTTCGGTCACCACGGCGACCGCCTCGTCATACTTGGCATCATATTCAAGCTCAGCCTCATCTTCCCCGGCCTCGCCTTCTTCAACCACCTGCATAACCGATTCATCATATTCAGCTGATCCCTGCCCTTTCAGAAACTCGATCAACTGTTCAGTCTCCTTCTCGGAGATATAGGCACCATGAATCCGCTGCAGCTTGGCGGCCCCAGGCGGCAAGAACAGCATGTCGCCCATCCCGAGCAGATGCTCGGCCCCGGCACTGTCAAGAATGGTTCTTGAATCGACCTTGGAGGAAACCTTGAATGATATGCGGGCGGGGAAGTTGGCTTTGATCAGCCCGGTCAACACATCGACCGAGGGCCTCTGCGTGGCCAGAATAATATGCATGCCCGCGGCCCTGGCCATCTGGGCGAGACGGGCGATGGAGGTTTCCACATCCTTGGAGGCAACCATCATCAGATCGGCCAGTTCATCCACAATAATAACAACATAGGGCAGCTTCTCTTGGGCAACCCGGTTATAGGAAACAAAGGATTTAACCTTCATCTCTTCCAGGAGCCGGTACCTTCTTTCCATCTCCCGGACTGCCCACAAGAGGGCGCGACTGGCCATTTTCGGTTCAACCACCACTGGATGCAGCAGGTGTGGAATTCCCTCATACACGGACAGCTCGATCCGCTTGGGGTCGATCATCAGCAACCGCACCTCTTCAGGGGTAGCCTTGAACAGAATCGAGGCGATAAAGGCATTAATGGCCACCGATTTGCCGGCTCCGGTGGCCCCGGCAAGAAGCAGATGCGGCATGCGGGCAAGATCGGTAATAACCGGCTGGCCGACCACATCAAAACCAAGGGCAAGGCTGAGCAGGGAGGCTGAATCCTGATACTGCCTGGTGAGCAGAATATCACGCAGAAAGACCGTAGAGCGGACGGGATTTGGAATCTCTATGCCCAGCGCGGCCTTGCCCGGGATGGATCCGACCACCCGGACCCGATCAACCTTGAGGGCCATGGCAATGTCATCGGACAACCCTACAATTTTGTTGATTTTCACCCCCGCCGCCGGAGCAAATTCATAGGTTGTCACCACAGGACCGGGCGAGATGCCCTCAACCGTGCCCCGGACCCCGAAATCGGCCAGCTTGGCCACCAGCAGCTTGCTGACCTTGAAAAAATGTTCCTTATCAACCACCAGTGTATCCTGATCCTGCTTCTCAAGCAGGGACAGGGGCGGCAGCTGGTAGCTTCCGGGTTTGACCGGGCTGGGAGAAAAACTTTCCGGTTCTGCTGCTCTGGCCGGTTCAGGTTTTCTTACCAGTGGTTCATGGACCGTGGGCTTGACAACGGGCATGGACCGATCCGCTTCCGGTTGCGGGATGGATTCGGACGGCGACGATATCGGCGACTCCTCTCTTGTCTTCTTTGCGGCAACCGGTGTTCGCCTGAACAACTGACCGCTCATTTTCAGTCCGGCAAAAAAAATCCGGGTCATGGCGGCAGTGGTTCCGACCAGTGAGAGCCTGACCGTGGCCATCAGGGAAAAAAGAAGCAGCACCACAAGAACCAGGGCCGATCCGACATGGCCAAGCAGCATTGTGGCCGGCTGCCAGATTATGTGGCCAAGGTATCCACCCGGCCGGATGTGGTCAGGTGGGAACAGCGAGGGCTTCAGGCCGGCAAGCAGGGCGGATGCGGAAATAAGCAAACCGGTCAGACCGGCGACAACAAAGGGAAGCCGCTGCCTGGAATTCCCGGAAAAAAGTGTCTGGACCGCCAGATAGAAAAAGAGCAGAACAGGGAAAAATGCAGTTATGCCGAAAAAGGAAAAAAGATAATGGGCCACGTAAAAGCCAAAGGAGCCACACCAGTTTTCCACCGGCTGCTGGAGGACCGGCGGATCATTTCGGACAAGCGGCAGAGAGTACCCGAGCAGGGCCAATAATAAAAACAGGGCAACACTAAAAAAGGTCAGGGCGAGCATTTCCCTGCCAAAGTGATGCTCATTTTTTTTACTACTTGTTGAGGACATGATCCGGACCAGATATACCTTTGCAAAGTGTCAGCATGCTATTCATGCCGCGCCGGCCAGAGAACAATTTTGACAAACAGGGGCAAACAGAGTACAGCTCGACCAGACGACGCTCTTGGCGGAACCTGTCCAGAAGCTATGCTTTATACTGGATGATGGCCGATCGGCATCTACGGGAAGCAAGCACAAAAAAGCCAGAAAGACAAGACATGTCCGTAATTACCATTATGATTCTGCTGCTTGCGGCAGCCATCGGCGTATGGGCTGTCATCGCCCTTGTTTCCGCGCTGATCAGGGTCGGCGGTTTCCGCCCCCTTTTCCGGGCCTGGCGTTCCGCGCTCGGCGAGGATGAAAAGAAAAACCGCAAATTATAATCAGCTCTTTTTCATGCCGGCATGAAGGCTGTCCAGGATGCCATTGATGAATCCCACGGCATCAGGACTTGAATATCTTTTTGCTATTTCCAGGGCCTCGTTGATTGCCACCTGCAGGGGCACCTCATCATTATAGAGCATTTCCCAGGCAGCGATACGGAGCAGATTACGGTCCACGGCAGCCATCCGCTCCATCCGCCAGTTATGGGCATGACGGCTCAAAAGCTCATCAACCTCGTCCCAGTGCTCACATAACCCCGCAATAATCTCCTCGGCATAGGGCAGGCTCTTTTTGCCGGTATCAAAATTTGCCGTAAAGAGCTCAAGCTCCTGGCGAAGCGCTTTTTTGTCACATGTCTGGTCTTGAAAATCATGACCAAAAAAAAACTGCAGCGCCAGTTCCCGTGATTTTCTCCGCAGTCCCATGCCAAATAACGCCCCTTAACCGGGTTCAGCCGATATTTTCCATGAGGCTGATCATCTCCAGAGCAGCGACCGCCACGTCCGAACCCTTGTTGCCGGCCTTGGTGCCGGCCCGCTCTATGGCCTGCTCTATGGTTTCCGTGGTCAGGACGCCAAACAGAATCGGCACCCCGGTCTCAAGCATTACCTGGGCTGTTCCCTTGGCCACCTCGCCGGCCACGTAATCGAAATGGGGCGTGGCGCCACGAATGACCACGCCGAGGGTGATCACCGCGTCATATTTTCCAGATGCCGCCATTTTCTGGGCGATCAGCGGAATTTCAAAGGCACCTGGCACCCTGGCCACCTCAACATCATCTTCCGCCACCCCGGAGCGGACCAGCGAGTCCAGAGCCCCTTCCAGCAGCTTTTCACAGATAAAGGAGTTGAAACGCGCCACGATAATGCCGATTTTCCGACCCTGACCCTGCAGATTTCCTTCAATATATTTTGCCATCTAATCCTCTTTTATCTTGGTTCATCGCGCAATACTGCTTTCACCAATACTGCTCTGTTTTATGGATCTCGCCGGACAGATTTCATCGGCTCTTCACCATAGAGTTCCAGCAGGTGGCCCATTTTATCCCGTTTGCAGCGCAGGTAATGGACATTTTCCCTATCACCGGGGATTTCGATGGGCAGCCGTTCACTCACCTCCAGGCCATAGCCCTCAAGGCCGACAATCTTCTTGGGGTTATTAGTTAGAAGACGCATCTTACGAACACCAAGATCACGCAGGATCTGGGCACCGATGCCGTAATCGCGCAGGTCGGGTTTAAACCCGAGCTCCACGTTGGCCTCCACGGTGTCCAGCCCCTCCTCATCCTGGAGACGATAGGCGCGCAGTTTGTTGACCAGGCCGATACCGCGCCCCTCCTGACGCATATAAAGGACCACACCGCTTCCCTCCTGATCCACCATGCGCATGGCCGCGTGGAGCTGTTCACCGCAGTCGCAACGCGCCGAACCGAACACATCGCCGGTCAGACACTCGGAATGGACCCGGACCATGACCGGCCTGTCCGGATCGATCTCCCCTTTGACCAGGGCGACATGTTCATGCTTGTCCACATCATTGGTGTAGGCGATCACCTTGAACTCACCGGCGTGCTCGGTGGGCAGGCGCGCCTCGGCGGCCCGGTGAACGAGACGGTCCTCGCGCAGCCGATAGGCGACAAGATCGGCGATGGTGGCGATCTTGAGATCATGCTCTGCGGCAAATTTTTCCAGGTCCGGCATCCGGGCCATGGTGCCGTCATCCTTCATGATCTCGCAGATCACGCCCGCGGTCCGCAGCCCCGCCAGACGAGCCAGGTCAACCGAACCTTCGGTCTGACCCGTGCGAACCAGCACCCCCCCCTCGCGGGCACGGAGCGGAAAGATATGACCAGGGCTGATGATATCGCGCGGGGTGGCATCGGGCGCCACGGCCGCTTCAATGGTCCGGGCCCGGTCGGCTGCGGAAATGCCGGTGGACACGCCGGTACGGGCCTCGATACTGATGGTGAAACCGGTACCGTAGGGTGACTGGTTGTTCTGCACCATCATCGGCAGACCGAGCTGCTCGATGATGTCCGGACTCATGGCCAGACAGATCAGCCCCCGGCCATGGGTCGCCATGAAATTGATCGCCTCCGGAGTAATCTTTTCCGCGGCCATGCACAGGTCGCCCTCGTTTTCCCGATCCTCGTCATCGACCAGGATGATCATCTTTCCCTGCCTGATATCCTCAATGACTTCTTCTATGGGGCTTACCGCCATCGTGTACCTCATCTTCCGGGAAGGCGTCTTATGGGCGCCCCGCCCGCATGCTTGTTGATGATTTATATGAAAATCGCCACGAAGCACGGGAGCATCCATGCCGAAGTGACAGATTTTCATTGTTTGTTGTGGCCGGACAACTTGGTCCAGCCATGCTGGTTTATCCGAAAACAGCCCTCGAAGACGCAGTTTTTCGGGCTGTTTTCATGGTTCGTTGTGCCCGGCGCGCCGGGATGCTGGTTTATATGAAATCCCGGTTATGTCCGTTATCGAGGACACCGGCTTTCATCACTTGCTGTCCCGGTGTGCCGGGATGGTGGCTGTTGAGTGCCCTGGCCGGCTCCGCTCTCAACGCAGAAAGCCGTGCTCGGCGAGAAAGGCCGGGTTGATCCGGCCCGCGCCGTCACCCGGGGCTGCCTGTTCGGCAAGCAGCTTTTCCACATACTTGCCGATGATATCCACTTCGATGTTGACCCGCATGCCCGGTTTCAGCTCACCCAGGGTCGTCACGGCCAGGGTATGCGGAATGATCGAAACCGAAAACCGGTTGCCCGTACACGTGTTGACGGTCAGGCTGACCCCGTTGATGGTCACCGAACCTTTCTCAATAATATACTTCGACAGTCCGGCGTCAAGGGAAAAGGTGAACAGGGTAAAGTCACCGGCGGGCCTGCGCTCCTCGACCCGGCCCAGGGAATCGACATGGCCCGAGACGAGGTGCCCGCCCAGGCGGTCGGCCAGGCGCAGAGCCCGCTCGAGATTGACCTGGCTGCCCACTTCAAGGGCGCCCAGGCAGGTGCGGGACAGGGTTTCGGGCGAAACATCGACCAGGAAGCGGCGACCGGCAATCTCATAGGCGGTCAGGCAGGTGCCGTTGACCGCGATGGATTCCCCTTCCTCCGGATCGATCAGGTCAAAATCCGCCTCAAGACAGAACACCATGCCGCCGCCGGAGCTGCGCTTTTCGATCAGCCTTCCCCTGCCCTGGACAATGCCGGTAAACATGGCCTGTTACTCCTCGTCCAGGGCCTCGGCCCGGCGGGCGAATTCCTCGGCAAGCCGTTTATGCTTGAAGTTGGCATGGATCGAGGAAATGGTGCGATAGGCACCGGCGGCATCGCTGATCCGGTCCTGCTGGATGAACACCTCTGCCATCACGGTCAGGGTATCGACCGCACCCTTGGGGTTTTTGGTGAGCTGGTAATGCTCGAGCATGTCAAAGAGCAGCTCGAGTGACTCATCCAGACGATCCAGCTTGCGATAACAGACCGCCATCTTCTTGTGCAGGGCCAGCATTGAAAAAGAGTCTTCCTCCTGTTCACAGATCGTACGGGCCCGTTTGTAATGGTCCAGGGCCATCTCATACTCCTCCCTGGCCATGCAGGTATCGCCGAGCCGGTCCGAGGCATTGGCAATGCCAAGCTGATCCCCCTGCTCCTCGAACCCGCGCAGGGCATTGTGAAAGGAAATCGCCGCAGCCGCAAAATCCCCGGCCGTGTACTCTTCCCGGCCCTGAATATAATCCCGCCGGGCCGGATCCTTGATCTCGTCATCCTTGCCCGGGTTAACCGGGCCTATGGAATCAAGTGGTTGAATGGTTTCGCTTACCATGTTGTTCTCCTCTGCTGCATCCGCGGCCGCCCTTAACCTGCAAGCCGCAAAAACTCTGTTAGGCAGGCATGTTCTCGTCCTGCTGAATCAGGGCGATGGCTTCCCCTGCCAGGGCCGCCACCGTGGTTGTCCGTATTGCGCCATGCTCAAAAAAACTGCATTCGCTTTGGTCCTGCTGCAAACCCATGATCTGGAACAGGGCTTCCCTGGCCTGTATCCGGCCCAGCAGACGTACCATCAGGCCCCGGATCACCGGGCTGTCATGTTCGAGAAAATGAAAGGTCGAATAAAACGGCGTGGCCCGGATCAGATCCGGTCTGTCGGCCGCGATCTCCCCCATGCCCCATAACACCGGCTCCTGGGTGGAGGCATCTCCCATAAAGGCGAGCAGGTGCCGGGTAAAGGCGCCATAGATATCGGGCCGCTGGGCGATAATCGCACCGATGGTCTCCACCATGCCCCAGGGCATGGCTGCCGAATCGCTGCAGGCCTCAAAGAGACGGTGGAGAAAATCGGCAACCGGCCCCGGCTTGCGGTTGGCGACCCGGGCACAGACCTGGCCGATGATCCAGGCGATCCGATAACGCCGTTCCGCGTCCGGCTCATAGAGCAGCCGCTGCATGAAATGGAGGGTCCGCTTGTCGTCCAGGCACAGGGCCGCAAGTTCCTCGACCTTGCCCCGGTCAACCAGGGCCTTCACCTCCCGCTTGTTGGTCCGCCGGGGAGGAGTGCCGGCAACGGCTGCGGGCCCGGGCTCATCCGGCGAGGTTGCGGGCCTGTCTTCTGCCGGCTTGCTCTGCTGCTCCTGTTGCCTTTTTTTCTCTTTAAACCGTTCGGCGATCTCGGCCACCTCCTTGTGGAGACGAACGAAATAAAGCACGCCGCGCACGGCCCGGCCATCCAGGTTGCGCTTGGGCACGACCTGATGGGTCACATCATCGTAATTCTCCAGCCGGCCGGTGAGATAGTCATCCTCGGGGATCAGTTCCCAGGCCAGGTCCCACTCGTCATTACAGGCATAGACCAGACACTCGACCATGGCCGAACCCACGTTGTGACCGGTGGCGTCACAGACATACACCGCGCCGCAGGAACAGGTGCCGACCGGAAACTCGGTCATCTTTCGCTGGGCCGCTTCTGTTGGCCTGCCCACATCCATGCCGCAAAAGGGACACCAGGGCCTGGTCAGCGCTTCCGCCTTTGCCGCCATGCCTACCCCGCCAGTTTCTCTGCCAGCGCTTCCATGAAGCGCTCATCCACAGGATAGCCCTGTTCCCTGGCCTTGTCAGCCTGCTCCTTTGCCTCCTGATATGCACCCTTGAAGTAGAGAGCCACGGCCAGGTTGTTGCGGGCCATTGCGGAATCGGGCTCCAGGGTCAGGGCCTGGCGGGCCGCTTCGACGGCCTTGTCGTCCTGCTGGTTCATGGTATAGGCGCTGGTCAGGTTGATCCAGGCGGTGAGCAGGTTGGGATCGATCTGGATGGCCCGGTCATAACAGTTGATGGCCTCCTCCACATCTCCCTGCCGCTGCCGGATCAGGCCGATGTTGACATGGGCCTCAGCCATGTTCGGCGAGATGGCCAACGCCTTTTCATTGAGTTCAAGCGCCTTGTCGACATCGCCCTGGTCAAAACAGATCGCGCCCAGATTGATCATGGATTCAACGGAATGCTCATCCAGCTCGATGGCGCGTTCCAGTTCGGCCACGGCCTTGTCCACCATGCCGGCCTGACGATAAACCAGGCCGAGCTGATGGTGGGCCATGACGTTGTCCGGTTTTTCCGTGCAGATTTTTTCCAGTTCCGCAATAACGGTATTCAAATCCGCCTGTTGTTCACTCATGTCGTTCTTCTCCTTCTGCAAAATGGTTACAACCGGGCAGGATCATCCGCAACGATCTCTTCCGCTGCCACGAAAAAGAGGCGGCCGGCCCGGTGATTTTTTCTCTGTGTATTTCCTTCTCCCGGCAACAGACCGCCCGCTATCGGGACCACTTGTCCTCGCAGGAAAAAAGCTGTTCGTTTTCGGCATCACGCAGGACCTGCCGGGCAGTCACGATATCGAGCCTGATCTGGGCGATCAGCTCCTCGATCCGGTCAAATTTTTTCTCCCCGCGCAGATACCTGAGCAGGTTTATTTTAATGGGATGACCGTAAATATCACTGTTAAAATCAAAGATGTGGGTTTCCGCCACCAGTTTGTTCTCGCCAAAGGTCGGGTTGTAGCCGATATTGGACACGCCGCCGTATACCTGGCCCCTGTGAATGACCTGGGTTACGTAAACGCCTCTTTTGGGACAGAGATCCTCCTCACTCAGTTTCAGGTTGGCAGTGGGAAAGCCAAGCTCGCGGCCGCCGCGCTGACGGCCCCGCTGTACCTCGCCATGAATCTGATAGTAACGGCCGAGCAGGCGGCGGGCGTCCTGCATCCTGCCCTCGGTGACCAGTTCCCGGATCTTGGTGCTGGAAACCAGCATCCCGTTCTCATAATGCGCCTCAACCACCTTCACGGCAAAGCCCAGTTCCCCGCCGATTTTCTTGAGAAAATCAATGTTGCCTTCCCGGCCCCGGCCAAAGGCGTAGTCATAGCCGACCACCAGTTCCCGCACGCCAATGGTATGGACCAGAATCTTCTCGACAAAATCCCTGGCCGTGGTTGCGGCCAGTTCGCGGGTAAAGGGAAGGATGAGCAGATGTTCCACCCCGGCCATGGCAATGAGACCAATCTTCTGCTCGGTGGTCGAGATAAGCCGGATGCCGCCGGGCCGCAGCACCTTGAGGGGATGCGGATCAAAGGTGACGGCCACGCTTTGGCCATGCTGCGTATACGCCTTGCCGACCACCTCGGAAAACAGCATCTGGTGGCCGAGATGGACGCCGTCAAAGTTGCCGATGGTGACAAAGGGCCTGGCAAACGGTTGTTGTATTTCCTGTAGATCTCTATATATTTTCATGGACCAAATGTCCCGGGCTGCTTCTGTTCCAGCCGGTGAATCCAAGCAAAGGCATATGATGTAACCACCATCCCGGCACACCGGGACAACGAAGGGATGAATGCCGCTGCCCTCAAGACGGACTTGGCCGGGCTTTCATATAAAACACTGTAACACAGACTGTGGTAGAGGGCGATATGTACTCCACCTGGACAATTCTCGCAAACAGTTCCTTGTTCAGTATGTAATTTCAGCCTTTTCCGCACCCGAATCAGACGGCGGGACGCGCCAATACAACCATATTTTTCTCCTCTGTCGGCAAAGAAAAGCTTGACAAAAAAATGATTGAAGAGCATATTCTCCACGTCCGTGCCGAAGTGGCGGAACTGGTAGACGCGCTAGGTTCAGGGTCTAGTGGGCGTATGCCCGTGGGAGTTCGACTCTCCCCTTCGGCACCACATTATCTGTTCAAGGCACTGTTTCACCAGATACAGTGCCTTTTTTTCTTTCCCCCGCCTCCCGCCGATTGCGCGTATCCTTCTTCCATTCCGGCAGAACAGGCTTGCAACGAACTGACCTGCCCGCTTTTGCCTTTGACTTTTCCCCCTCTATTTTCCATAATATTTTGATGGATCAAATACTCCCGCGATCAAAACTCTGGCCAGCCATCTCATGGCGGAAATGATGAAACGGTTTTCAGGCCTGGTCATTCTGTTCTGCTGTCATCTTTTTCTGACAACGGCTCTCCATGCCATCCCACTGCAGAAAAAAAGGACTGTCCAGGTCGGGGTCTATGAAAACGCGCCTCTTGTTTTCTCAACCCCGGAGGGAACCTATAAGGGGCTTGGCATCGAGCTTCTTGAATATGTTGCCGAAAAAGAGGGCTGGCAGCTTGCCTACGTGCCGGGCTCCTGGCAGCAATGCTTGCGCAGGCTGCAGCAGGGCACCATTGACCTGCAGGTCGCCATTGCTTACTCGAAACCCCGCACCCGTCTATATGCCTTTAACCGGGAGCCGATTCTCAGCAACTGGGGACAGTTTTTTGCCCTGCCCGGTCATGCCCCCAACTCCATTCTGGACCTGGACCACAAGACCCTGGCCATGGTCAACGGCGACATCCATGCCGCTGCCTTTACAACTCTTGCCAAAAAATTTGACCTGCATCCGAACTGTATCCATGTCGATTCCTATGGCAAGGTCTTTCAACTTGTCGCAGACGGAGAGGCGGACGCCGGGCTCAGCAACCGGCTGTTCGGCAACCTGCGGGGTCCGGACTACGGGATCAGCAAAACGCCGATCATCTTCAATCCCATAGAAATTCATTATGCAGCTCCGCTACAAGGCAGACAGGGCTTGCTCGATGCCCTGGATCTGCACCTGAAACGACTCAAAAAAGACCCGGATTCGCTCTATTACCATGCCATCGATCGCTGGATCACAGTGGAGCCCACCACCTCTTTTCTGCCCGGATGGGTTATACCGACCCTCAAGTTCATGGCCGCCTTGCTGGTCATCATCCTGGTGGTGTTTTTTTATACCCAGCGCCAGATACGTATCAATACGATTGCGCTCCGTCGCCTCCTGGAAGACGAGAAAAAACTGCGCAACGAGCTGGCACGAAGTGAAGAAAAATTTCGCCTGGCCTTTCACCTCAGCCCGGATGCCATCACCCTGTCAGGAGAGGACGGCAGGCTGGTCGAGGTTAACCAGGGTTTCTGCGTCAGCACCGGTTATGACCGCGCCGAGGTCATCGGCCGGGATCCGGTCGAGGTCGGTCTCTGGAAAAACCCCGAAGAACGCATGCAGCTCCGGTCACAACTCCTGGATGCGGGCCGTGTGGACCTGAAGGAAATCGAATATGTACACAAGAATGGCCAAACCATTCAGGCACGGGTCTCGGCAGTGCGCTTCGAGTTTGACGGCCGCACCTATTTCCTGTCCATCTGCCATGATATCAGCAAGTTCAAGGCCCAGCAGAAAGCTCTGGAACAGGCCGAACAACAGTGGCGACAGACCTTTGATGCCATTACCGATCTGATCATGGTCCAGGACAGGGACGGCAATATCCTGCTGGCCAATAAGGCTGCCAGGGAGTTCTTTAAAAACAGGGAATGCAGCCACCCGGGCTGCCTGCGTCTCCATGCCTGCGAGGACACCCCCTGTCCCACCTGTCCCGTCAAGGAAACCTTCACCTGCAGAGTGCCGCGATCATCGGTCGTTCATCTGGAAAAAGAGGGCTCGTCCTTTTATGTGTCCACCCATCCCATTTTTAATGATCAGAAGGAACCTGTTCAGGTCGTTATCATAGCCCGTGACATAACCAAGGAAATTGCCCTGGAAAAAGAACGCAGCCTCCTGGCCGTAGCCATTGAGCAGTCCACCGAGGCTGTGATCATCACCGATCCCAGGGCCCGAATCCGCTATGTCAACAAGGCATTTGAACGCACCACCGGTTACACGAGAGATGAGGCCATGGGCAATAATCCCCGCTTTCTGCAAAGCGGAAAACATGACCGGATTTTTTATCAACAGATGTGGTCCACGCTTCTTTCCGGCAAGACCTGGCACGGACGCCTGATCAACAGGAGAAAAAATGGAGAACTGCTCGAGGAAGAGGCATCCATCTCCCCTGTTGTCGATTCGCAGGGAGAACTCATCAATTACATTGCCGTTACCCGAGACATCACCCATGAAAAAGAACTGGAACAGCAACTGCAACAGGCCCAGAAGCTGGAGGCAATCGGCACTCTTGCCGGCGGTATCGCCCATGACTTTAACAACATTCTCGGTGCCATCCTCGGTTTTGCTGAAATGGCCTCGATGCAGCTTCCGGAAAAACATCCTGCCCGAAATGACATATCCAGCATTATCAGCGCCAGCCATCGCGCGGTTGATCTCGTCCGGCAGATTCTCACCTTCAGTCGACAGGACAGGACTGAATTCCATCCTGTCAAACTGCAATATATCCTTAAAGAAAGTATCAAGCTCCTCACCGCGTCCCTGCCGGCGACCATCACCCTGCACCAGCAGATCGATAATCACTGCCCACCGGTCCTCGGTGACCCCACTCTCCTCCACCAGGTGATACTTAACCTCTGCACCAATGCCAAGCATGCCATAGGGGAAAACAAGGGCACAATCAAAATCTCCCTGAGCGTCTGTGAAAACAACGCTGACGCCGACCTGCCCTTAAGCCCGGCAATTGACGCCTGCGTGGTCCTTGAGGTGGCTGATGATGGCTGCGGCATGGACGCGGAGACCAAAAAGCGTATTTTTGATCCTTTTTTCACCACCAAACCCAAAAACAAGGGAACCGGACTGGGCCTTGCCGTTACCCATGGCATCATCCAGCAGCACGAGGGCACAATCCAGGTCCGCAGCGCCCCCGGACAGGGCACCTCCTTTCGGATCTTTCTGCCTCTCCTCGACCAGCCCGTTCTGCCCGAGGAGATGGATGTTCCCCTGGATCTGCCCCGCGGCGAGGAACACATTGTCCTGGTTGATGATGAAGAGCCCCTGGCCGATATTTTTCGTCGTATACTGGTTGACCTGGGATACCGGGTCACCATGTTCACCAGCTCGCCCAAGGCGTTTGGCTATGTGGAAGAAAACAGTGCCGATATCGACCTGCTCATCACAGACATGACCATGCCAGCCATGACCGGTATTGACCTGGCCTTACGGGTTCAGGAGCTCAAACCCGGTCTGCCGATTATCCTCTGCACCGGGTTCAGCGAAGCCATTGACCAGGAAGAGGCGACCCGACTCGGTTTCAGCGCCTTTTTGCTCAAGCCGATCAGTCAACACAAGCTGGCCCGGACCGTGGACCGGCTGCTGCACGCATCCTGATTCCATTCCCCCTCTTTTTGCCTGTTTTTTCGATAACAAGTCTGCTCCTTTACGCGCTTGTCCGCTCTTACTTGACAATCTGAATATCTATTCATATATTTAATTCATGTCGATCAGGAACCTCCCGCATACCCTGGAGCAGGATCGTTGCGCCTGCCGCTGCATTCATCCGGAAAAGATTGCTGCCGCAGCCCGCGATGCTCTAAGTGATGGAGAAAACAAAGAGATGGCCGTGCTGTTCAAGGCACTGGCCGATCCCACCCGCCTGCGCATCCTCCGGGCCCTGGCCGGGCAGGAGATGTGCGTCTGCGACCTGGCCCAGCTCGCCGGGGTATCCGAATCGGCCATCAGTCATCAACTCCGTCAACTCCGCCAGCTCCAGCTCGTCTGCAACCGCCGCTCCGGTCCCATTCTCTATTACCGGCTTGCCGATGATCATGTCACACAGCTGATGGAGGTTGCACTGGCCCATCTTCGAGAAAAAGAATAACGGGAAACAACATGCTCTCCTTTATTATCGACGCAACCCTGTCATCCTGGCTCCTGCTCCAGCAGGCGGCGCCCTTTATCCTGTTTGGCCTGCTCATCGGCGGCATGCTCAAGGTCTTTCTCTCGCCCGCCTATGTGGCCCGCCACCTCGGCCAGGGCCGCTTTGCCTCGGTCTTCAAGGCGGCCCTGTTCGGTATTCCCATCCCGCTCTGTTCCTGCGGAGTGCTGCCCGCTGCCGCATCGTTGAAGAAACAGGGCGCCAACAACGGCGCCACGGCCGCCTTTCTCATTTCGACTCCGGAATCGGGAGTGGATTCCATTGCCATCAGCCTGGCCCTGCTCGACCCGATCATGACCGTTGCCCGGCCGGTTTCCGCCTTTATCTCCGCCTTTGTCGCCGGAATCACGGAAAACCTGTTCAATCCGCCTCAAGCACGGACATTGATCCCGCCTGATACGGGCTGTGCCGTTGACAACTGCTGTGATGGCAGCACCCGTCCGCCGGAGGAAAATGCTCATCACCATGGCCTCATTGAAAAATTTTTCATGGGCGTCCGGTACGGGGCCACGGACCTATGGGATGACCTGGCCGGGTGGTTCCTGTCTGGCGTGCTCCTGGCCGGATTCATTACCGTCCTGGTTCCGGACAGCCTGGTCTTCAAATATCTCGGCGGCGGCTTTTCTTCCATGCTGCTCATGCTGGTGGTAGGTATCCCTATTTATATCTGCGCCACCGCGTCCACACCCATTGCCGCAGCCTTTATCCTCAAGGGGGTCAGCCCGGGCACGGCCCTGGTCTTTCTTCTCGTCGGCCCGGCCACCAACGTCACCTCGCTGTCTGTGCTGCTGGGAATCCTCGGCAAACGGGCCACGGCCATCTATCTCACCACCATCGCCTGTGTCAGCGTGCTCTGCGGTCTGGCCGTGGATGCGGTCTATTTCGGCCTGGGCATTTCGGCTACGGCCACGGTGGGCAGGGCGGCTGAGATGCTTCCCCACTGGCTGATGCTGGCCTCGGCCCTGCTGTTGCTTATGCTCTCGATCCGTCCCCTTGCCCGGATAGTTCGTAAATGGATGAGCCGGGAAAAAGAATCCTGCTGCTGCGGCGACGGGATGACCGACAGCCATATTGATCAACCCGCCGTTCAACCACTCAGCTCTCTTGGTACCGGCTGCGGCTGTGGTTGTAACAAGACTGAAACCGAGACCGGCAAATCTTCTCTGCAACCGCTTGCCAACCTGTCTGAAACATCATCCTGCTGCCACAAGGACAACGGCCCGCCACACTGACACCCGGGCAGCCTGCTCAGATCCGGACAGAACGCAGCCTGAGAGCATTGGCGACCACGGACAGGGAGCTGAGGCTCATGGCCGCGGCAGCGATGATCGGACTGAGCATGATGCCGAATGCCGGGTAGAGAACACCGGCGGCAACCGGCACCCCCAACCCGTTATAGACAAAGGCGAAAAAGAGGTTCTGCCTGATATTGGCCATGGTGGCCCGGGAGAGTGTACGCGCCCGGACAATGCCGCCCAGATCCCCCTTGACCAGGGTTATCCCGGCTGATTCCATGGCCACGTCCGTGCCGGTGCCCATGGCTATACCCACATCGGCCTGGGCCAGGGCCGGGGCATCGTTGATACCGTCACCGGCCATGGCCACCCTGTTTCCCTGCTCCTGAAAACGTTGCACGGTGCGCGCCTTTTCATCGGGCAGGACCTCGGCCACCACCTCGTCAATATCAAGCTGCGCGGCCACTGCCTCGGCCGTGGCCAGGTTATCGCCGGTGAGCATGATCACCCGCATGCCTTCTACGTGCAGTCTGCGAATCGCCTCGGGCGTGGACTCCTTGATCGGGTCGGCAACAGCGACAAGGCCCACTGTTTTT
>Ga0256914_1001759_pt1 | contig 18921 bp, 14 predicted proteins | sample HulkmetaG_FD_191571 | JGI IMG/M metagenome (GOLD analysis project Ga0256914, IMG submission 191571) | Hydrothermal chimney microbial communities from Main Endeavour vent field at the Juan de Fuca Ridge, Pacific Ocean - Hulk | ecosystem: Environmental > Aquatic > Marine > Hydrothermal vents ... | reverse complement strand
CGTTTTTCCATGGTCTCTTCCGCCCGGCTTCGATGGGAAATAGAAAAGAATAAATTGTTTGTATTATCAAACACCTATAATATTATCTCATAAATACGGCCAAGATTCAAATTTTTCCTGAAAAAAATCGGGATGAACAGAGGAGAGGCGGATTTTGACGCCTCTGAACGTTGACATATAAAATTATGATTTTATGGTGTGAGTAGGGCCCGCCTCAGGAACGGCGAGGATTTGGGTTCAGCGGCATGGGCTCCGTGCCCATGTCTTTTGTGGGGGTGACACCCCTGAATGCACAACTCAAAGGGAGGGACAGATGAACTTCAGTAATGTACTCGGTGCGGTTGTCCAGGCGGGTCTTGCCCGGGCAACCCAGGGACGGCTGCGGAATGTACTGGGAGCCGAAGATGACCGGGCCGGTGCCGGCGGCGGCCTGGGTGATGCGCTTTCCGGTCTGCTCGGCGGCGGTGAAACCGGCGGTGGTCTCGATGCCCTTTCCGGTCTGCTAGGCGGGCAGGGAGGTGGCGGCCTCGGCAGTATGCTGCAGGGGGTTCTGGGTCAGGCGGGCCAGGCCGTGGGAGACGGCAACAAGCTGGCCATCGGCGGCCTCGGGGCCCTGGCCGGATCGCTATTGGGCGGCAGCGGCTCCCGCGTCAAGGGCGCGGTGGGCGGCGGTGTCATGGCCATGCTGGGGGCCATGGCCTTCCAGGCCCTGAAAAATGCCAATGTGGCAGGTATGGAGTCCCGGGACGACGTTCCCGTGGGATTGCGCGAGCCGGAAAACGATGAGGAGAGCGCGGAGCTGGAAAAGGGCGCCGAGCTCATGCTGCGGGCCATGATCAGCGCCGCCAAGGCCGACGGAGAAATCGACCGCCAGGAGGTCTCCCGCATCATCGGCAAGCTGGAAGAGGCCGGTCTGGACGACGACGTTCGCACCTGGGTGATCCAGGAGATGCAACGCCCCCTGGATACCGCTCCCCTGGTGGAGGCGGCCCAGGATAATCCCCAGCTGGCGGCCCAGCTCTATGCCGCCTCCATGCTGGCCATCGAGGTGGACACCCCGGCGGAGAAACAGTATCTTGAGCAACTGGCTGCCGAGATGAATCTCGGTGCCGATGTCACGGCGCAACTGGAGCGGATGGTGGGTCTCCAGGCATAACGGATTCGGTACATTCCGGAGACAAAAAAGATGGGCGGACTTGGGTTGTCCGCCCATCTTTTTTTTTGTGCCGGTCGGCATTCACCTCCCGGTTCGGGACAGGGCCGGAAGGAGGCTGTTCCGGCAGGGCGCCGAAACAGCCTCGAATGCCTTGCGGCACGGGGAATGGGGGAGAGGAGAGATGCGCCCCCAAAACGCTGTTTGCGCTGTTATTTGATCTTGTCCAGCTGCTCCGGCGGCATCTTGGCCTTGCAGTCCGCCAACCCTTTGGCATCCTTGGCCTTTTCAACACAGGCCTTTTTCTTGGTCAGAAAGTCGATTTTTGCCGGGCTCGCCTTGAATTTCTCCATTTTGGCGGTGATCTTTTTCAGCATCGCCTCCTGGTCGGCCTTGAAGGTATCGGCAAAGGCGGGAGTGGTCAGAAAGGCGCCGGCAATGGCCAGTACGATAATTCTTTTCATTTTTTCCTCCATGAATGATACATATGGTTTGTGATAATGAACTCGCCCTGTGGAGTTCATTTGCTTGGGTTACCCCCTAACAGCAAGTGACGTGCCGGATGAGGGATTTTTTTGTTTTCCCATGGGGGTGTTTGCATAATTTGCCTGTCAAACCAATATGTTGTTACATTGAACTTTTCGGAATGATTCAGGGTGAAGGGGATGAAAGCAGGGCGGCTGCGGCAGGACATCACCCGGGAAGTATGGAAATGTTGCAGCCGGGAGACACCGGCGTTCCCTGTTTCCGGCTCATGCCCGGAGCGGACCGAGATTCCGGCTGTCTCCGAAAGGAGACTGGTTCGGAACCGGGGGGACAGGTGGAATGGCGGATGATAAATTTGACGCCGTGGGGTAAGATGCACTCCGGCGTTAGGCGTCATACTGAGCTTTCAATATCATGGCCCATGGGTGTCATGGCCAACGAGCGGTTTCGGAGAGTGAGCAATGGATCGGGGAGAGTATCGCCTGAGGAGAAAAATCGAAAATTTTGATCCCATCGATGATGTGGGTCTTGATGAAGAGATAGAGACCAGGGTTCCCACCCTGGGCGCGGCGAAAATTATTTCGCCCCTGAGTCGAAATTTCAGCCACTTCATTTCCGACGACGAGCGGGTGCTGCTGCGGCTCTCCGCCTCGGTGCTGGCGCAGCGTCTGGCTTCCGGGAAGCAGCCGCTTTCCTTCGAGTTTGCCGGGCCGCGGGAGAGAATCTACTTCGACCCGGCCAAGGCCCGGGCGGCCATCGTCACCTGCGGCGGTCTTTGCCCCGGCATCAACGATGTTATCCGTGCCATTGTCATGGCCCTGCACTACGGTTACCGGATCCGTTCCACCATCGGCATCCGTTTCGGCCTGCAGGGCTTTATTCCCGGTTACGGTTTGCCGGTGATGGACCTGACCCCCCGGGTGGTGGAGAGCATCCACGAGCTCGGCGGCACCATCCTCGGTTCATCCCGGGGGCCGCAGGACATCGACGAGATCGTCGATGCCATGGAACGGTTGGATATCAGCATGCTCTTTCTCATCGGCGGCGACGGCACCTTCAAGGCCGGTCAGAAGATCGCCGACGAGGTACGCAACCGCGGTCTCAGGAAGTCCATTGTTGCCATCCCCAAGACCATCGACAATGACATCTACCTGGTCTCCAAGACCTTTGGTTTCGACACGGCCGTGGAAATGGCCTGCCAGGCCATCCGCTGCGCCCATACCGAGGCGGTGGGTTGTCCCAACGGTATCGGGCTGGTCAAGGTCATGGGGCGTCATTCCGGTTTTATCGCCGCCGCCGCCACCAATGCCCTGCGCGAGGTCAACTACTGTCTCATCCCGGAGAGCGATTTCGACCTGGAGGGGGAAAACGGCCTGCTTCGAGATCTGGAAAGGCGGCTCGCCGCCCGGGGCCATGCCGTCATCGTCGTTGCCGAAGGAGCCGGCCAGCGATACGTCACCGGAAAGCGGCGGGAACATGATCCCTCCGGCAACATCAAACTGGGAGATATCGGTCTTTTCCTGCGTGATACCTTCAAGGGCTACTTTGCCGGGAAAAATATCACCTCCTTTGTCCGCTACATCGACCCCAGCTACATCATCCGCAGCGTACCCGCCAACATCGACGACAGCCTCTACTGCGCCAACCTGGGGCAAAACGCCGTCCATGCCGCCATGGCCGGCAAAACCGCCATGATGATCAGCCACTGGAACGACCGTTATGTCCACGTCCCCATCGTTGCCGCCACCAAACGCAGCAAAAAAGTAAACCTCAACAGCCGCTTCTGGCACAGCGTCCTGGAATGCACCGGCCAGAGCTCCCTGCAAAACAGCTAGGTTACGGATTCGGTCTGCATGGCCGACTAGAGGTCGGTCTTCCGGAAGACAAACGCGATTTCTGCAGGTCGATTTTAACGGGCTCGGGGATGCCAGCAGTATCCTGGCTGTTTTGCCCGCCGCCCGGGTGCCGGCGTGAAAGAAGCTATTTCGTTCCTCTCATCGTCTCTGTGGTGCGGGGCAGGGGGGTGCCGGCGGCTGTTTCCAGTTCCTGTTTCGCCAGCCTGTAAGCGGCCAGGGCCTGGGCCAGGCGGCTCCGGGTGGTGATGAGGTCCCGCTGGGCCTCGTTGAGGCGGGTAAGGGTGGTCTGGCCGGCCAGGTATTCCTTTTCGGCGAGGTTGCGGTTTTCCGTCACCAGTTCCACATTGCTTTGCTGCAGCTCCACCTGTTCGGCGGCGGCGGCCAGGCGGGCGGCGGCGCGGCGCACCTGGGCGGCGACATTGGTGCGCAGGTCGCGCAGCAGCCATGTTGCCTCCCGCTTGCGGGCCAGCAGTTCCGACCGGCGGGCCTCGTCGCCGCGGCCACGGAAGAGGTTCCAGCTGAGGTTGAGGGAGACGGCGGCGCCGAGATCGTCGGCGGTGAGACCGGGATCGTCGTCGGGTCCGGCATTGAGACCGCTGCCCAGGACCAGGGAGGGATAAAAGGACGCCCGCGCCTGCTTCAGGGAGGCGTCGATCTGCTTCAGCCGCAGGGCCGCCTCGCGGATGTCGGGCCGGTTGTCGCGGGCCGCGGCGATGAGGGCGTCGATATCGTAGTTGGTGGCCGGGGAAGGGTCGGTGTCCATGGGTTCCAGTGTCACTGTCTGGGGCAGCCGGGCCTCCTCCAGACCCAGCAGGGCCGCCAGGCTGTAGAGCGCTGCTTCCTGTTCGCGGCGGGCGTCCAGCAGGGTGGCGCGGGCGGCATTGAGACGGACGCGCATGGAGAGGACATCGCTGAGGCGGCCGCTGCCCGCCTGCTGCCTGGCCTCGGCATCCCGGAGCTGTTTTTGGTAAAAATCGGTATCCGCCGTGGCTATATCGATGCCGGCGGCGCCGAGCTGGGCGTTGAGATATGCGGCGGTGACCGCCTGAATGAGCAGCCGCCGACTGTTTTCCAGAGAGCTGAGCCCGGCCTTGTGATCCAGCCGGGCAATGGCGGCGGCCGCCTGGCGCCGGAAACCGTCAAAGAGCAGCCAGGAGGCGGTGAGCCCGGCCTTGTAGCTCTCCCGGGTTCGGTCCACGCCTGCGCCGGGCAGCGGGGAAAGGGCCAGGGCCTCTTCATAGTCGTTTTCCGATAACCGCATCAGGGAGGCGCCGGCGCTGAAGTCCAGGCTTGGCCACCAGGCTGCTTCCGCCCGGCTGATGCGGGCCCGGGCCTGGGAAATGCGTTCCCGGGCGGCTCCCAGGCTCGGATTGCCGGCCAGGGCGAGACGACGGGCCGTGGCCAGGTCCAGGGTCGTCAGGGTGTCCGGATCCGGAACATCATCTTCGGCTGCCCGGACCGTAAGCGGCAGCAGACAGCAACACAGCAGCATCAACAGGGTGGTCGGTGTCTTCATGGCTGTTCTCCGTGAGTGACGGGGGATGGGGTGGCGGTGCGGTGGGTCGCCGGTTCCACCTCTTCCCGGGTGGGCCGGAAGCCGTGGAAGAGGAGGCAGAACACCCGGCGGCAATCGTTGAGAATCACCAGCAGGCTGGGAATGAGCAGCAGGGTCAGGGCCGTGGCAAAGGCGACGCCCGCGGCCAGGGACAGGGCCATGGGAATGAGAAACTTCGCCTGCATGTCGGTTTCGAGAATCAACGGCGCCAGGCCGCCGATGGTACTGAGCGAGGTGAGAAGAATGGCGCGGAAGCGCCTGGCGCCGCCGTTTTTGATGGCTGTAAAGAAGTCCATACCCGCGGCCAGGTTTTCATTGATCCGCTCGATGAGGACGATGGCATCGTTGATCACCACGCCGGAGAGCGCCACCATGCCGAACATGCTCATCATCGACAGGTCGTAGCCCAGCAGCATGTGGCCGAACACCGCACCAATGATACCGAAGGGAATGGTGAAGAGGATGATCACCGGCTGGATATAGGAGCGGAAGATGGTGGCAATGATGACGAAGATGCCGAAAATGGCCAGCGGAAAGGTGACAAACAGCGAGCCCAGCGATTCCCGCATGTTTTTCTTGGCACCCTGCATGGCGATGCGAATACCCGGATAACGGGTTTTGAGCCGCGGGAAAAAGTCGCCTTTCAGGGCGCCGAAAACCTCCTGGGCATTGGCGCGCCGCGAGTCCACATCGGCGGTGACCGCCACCCGTCTGAGGCCGTCGGTGCGGATGATGGTGGAAAACCCCGGGCCGTAGTCGATATCGGCCACCGAGGCAAGCGGCACCTCGCGGCCCTGGGGCGTTCTGATCCGCATGGTGGTGAATTCGGTGAGGCGGGTGCGCATGTCGTGCGGGAAGCGTACCTTGATGCGGATATTCTCGCTGCCGCGCTGCAACCGGTAGGGTTCCAGACCGAAAAAGGCGCCGTTGACCTGGAGGGCAAGGTCGCGCACCGTCAGGCCCAGGGTGCGGGCCTCGGGTTTCAGGTGCAGCCGGAATTCGTTCTTGCCGGCGCTGTCATCTGATCGGATCTGGATGACTCCGTCAAAGGAGCGCAGTTTTTCCTTGAGCTCGCCAGCGGCCCGGCGCAGTTCCTCCAGATTGTCGCCCTGGAGCCAGACTTCGATTTCGGCGCCGCCCGGCCCGGCGGATAATCCCTCGAATGTCAGGGCCCGGGCCCCGGCAATGCCGCCGATCTCCTCTTCCCACTCCACCAGCAGCCGGTTGGAGTGAATGCCCCTTTTCTCGGAATCCAGCAGAATAAACTGGACGCTACCCAGGTGCGGCCCGGTGCGGCCCCGGCCCTCGCTCAGGGTCTGCCCCGCCAGGGTGAGCCGTTTTTCGATCATGGGATCGCCGGAGAGCGTCGGTGTGCGTTGGGCGATGCGCACAAAGGCTGCCTCGATTTTTTCCAGGGCCTGCCGGGTGACGCTCACCGGTGTGCCCTCGGGGAATTCCACCGTGGAGGTGATGACAAAGCCGTCGATCTTGGGGAAGACCTGAAATTTGACCAGGCCGCCGCGGATGATGCCCATGGTGAGGATGAGAATGGTCAGGGCCGTGGCAAAGGAGACGTAACGCCAGTTGAGGACGACATCCAGCAGGGGCAGGTAGCGCCGTTGCACAAACCGCTCCAGTCCCTGCTGCATGAAGCGCTGGAAGGCGGAAAGAGCGCGGCTTGCCGGGTTGTGGCCCGGCTTTTTGCGGTTGATGTCGGGCAGGTGGCTTAAGTGGGCGGGCAGCAGAAAGAGACATTCCACAAGCGAGATGGAGAGACAGGAGATCACCACCACCGGCAGGATGGCGATGAACTTGCCCATGATGCCGCCGATGTTGGCCAGGGGGATAAAGGCGACGATTGTGGTGAGGACGGCGGCGATCACCGGCATGCCCACCTCGCTGACGCCGTCGATGGCGGCGGTAAGCGGTGGTTTGCCCCGGCGGCGGTGCACGTAGATGGCCTCGCCGACGATGATGGCATCGTCAACGACGATACCCAGCACCATGATAAAACCGAACAGCGAGATCATGTTGATGGTCTCGCCCATGCTGTAAAGGATGAAGAGGGCGCCGGCCAGGGAGATGGGGATGCCCAGGCCGCTCCAGAAACTCAACCGCAGATCCAGAAAGACCCAGAGCATGAAGAAAACCAGCCCCATGCCCAAAAGGCCGTTGCGACTGAGCAGGTCGATCCTGGCCCTGAGCATGGTGGTGGAGTCGTAGAAAACGGAGAGATCGACCCCCGGCGGCAACCGGTGGCGCCGCTGGGAAACATATTTTTTTACCGTGCCGGAGATCTGCAGCGAGTCCTCCCGGCTGGTCTTGAAGATCATGACAAAAACTGCGGGCTTGCCGTCGATGACAGCGCTGATGGGATCCTCGGTGAAGCCGTCGGTGATGGTTGCCAGCCTGCCCAGCCGGATGAGTTCGCCGCCGGGCCCGGCCACCACCACGATATCGGCCAGCTCCTCGGCGGTGTAGCGGCGTCCCACGGTGCGTATTCTGATCTCCTCGTCCCGGGTGCGGATGGTGCCCCCGTGGAGGTTGAGGCCCGAGGCCCTGATGGCCGCGGACACCTGTTCCAGGGTGATGCCGTACTGGCGCAGGCGTTCTTCGGATATCTCCACCGCGATTTCATCTTCCCGGGTGCCGAACACCTCCACCTGGGAGATGCCGGGCAGCAGCTTCACCTCGTCGGCGATGTCGTCGGCCCAGGTCTTGAGCTGTTTTTCTCCCAGGTCGCCGGAAAGGGCCAGCAACATCACCGAGTTGCGGATAAGGATCTCGGTGATGAGCGGCTGTTCCGCGTCCTTGGGAAAGGTGGAGATACCATCGACGGCGGCCTTGATGTCGTCGAGGACGCTGCCGAGATCATAGCCGTCCTCGACCTCGACCACGGCCGAGCCCATGTTTTCCGCCGAGGTGGTGGTGTACTGCTTGATGCCCTCGATCGCCTCCAGCGCCTCTTCGATTTTGAGGACAATGCCCTCCTCCACCTCTTCGGGATCGGCGCCGGGATAGGCGACCTTGATGGAGATCATGTCCGTGGAGAACTGGGGAAAGCTCTCGCGGATCATGGACATGCCGGCAATGGCCCCGGCCAGAAAGATCATCAGCAGGACGATATTGGCGAAAACCGTATTGGAGGCAAAGGCGGCAAGGAGTTTTTTCATGGCACCGTTCCGGTGGCAACCTTCACCTGGAGCAGGCTGTTTTCCAGCGGATTGTCAAGGCGGGTGGTGATGACCAGATCGCCGGCTTTCAGCCCGGAGCGCACGTAGACCAGTTCATCGGAGCGCCGGAGAGTCTCCACCTGCACCGAGTGCAGCCGTTCATCCACGGCCAGGTGAGCGGTATTGGTAAAATCCACGGCGCTGCGGGGCAGGGCAAAGACCCCGGTCATGGTGCGGCCGGGGATCAGTACCCGGCAGAACATGCCCTCGGCCAGGGGAAAACCGTTGCCGTCCCGGGGGATATCCGTGAGGCTGATCGCCACCCGCAGCATCCTGGCGGCGCTGTCGTAATCGACGATCCGCTCCAGGGTGCCGTAGGCGGCCACCGAGTCGCCGTCCACCCATTCGACCCGGCAGCGTACCGGTTCGGGGCGGCCGAACCAGAAACCGCGGCCGCCGGAAGCATCGAGCCGCAGCCAGCGGTGGGCTTCGCGGCCATCCAGGGGCACCTGGATTTCCAGGTTGCTGTCATCCACCAGCACCAGGGCCTGGCGGCCCGGGGCCAGGTACTGGCCCTTTTCGATATCCACCTTTTTCAGCCGGCAGTCAAAGGGCGCCCGCACCAGGCTGCGGCTCAGCCTGATCTCGGCCAGCCGCAAGGCCTTTTCCAGCTGTTCAATTTGCGTCTGCACACCGTTGACGGCGCGTTCCAGTTTTTCCACCTGGGAGAGGCTGCCCACCCTGTTTTTGCGGAAGAGCTCCCGGGCCCGCCTGAACTCGCCCTCCGCCAGTTCATGGTCGCGCCTTAAGGTGACAAGGCGTCTCTTGCCGGTCTGGATCTCCACCTCCACATCACGGGTATCCTGGCGAAAGAGGAGTTCTCCGGCGTCGATGAGTTCGCCCGCCTCAAGCCGGGGATGAACCTCAACCACCTTGCCGGCGATCTCCGCCGCCACCGCCACCCGGGTGCGGGAGACCACCTCGCCGTAGCCGGTGAGGGTAACCGGAATATCCGCCGGCGCCACCCGCACCGCCTGCACCTTGAGACGCATCTCCTTCCGGGCCGCCTGCTGGGGCGGTTTTTTCATTTTTTTCAGCATCCGGAAACCGAAAACCCCCAGGCCGAGGATGAGCAGACAGGCGATGATGCGGACAAGGATGCTTGCGGAATTGCCGGACTGGTTGTCGTCTTCCTGTTTTTCTCTGTTTTTTTCGATGGGCGGCGCCATGGGAAGAGTTCCTCATCTGTGGAAAGGCACGGACTCAGGTGGTGCCCTATTCATCAGTCCACCTGTGCGGCTGGAGCGGGGATCGCGTCGAATACGCGGGAGCAGGAATCAGGAATAACAATTCAACCAAATCATGATCTTGTCAACTCCAAAATCATCCATTGCCGTTTTTGCACCAAAAAACCCCTTTGTACAAATGGATGGCAGTGGTATATAATACCATTCATCCATTGTGGGTGATGCCCACTCCAACACTCCTTTTTCACGGATGAAATTATGGATTCCCCTTGTCGTCTCTTCCTGTGCGCCATACTGATATGTTCCCTGCTGGCCGCGGACGGGCTGCTGCTCTCCCGGGGTCGTGCCTTCAACAAGTGGCCGGATACCGGTCAGCAGCTCTGCTACGATAACGAGCTCAAGGAGGATGGCAGTTACCAGGAGGATTACGCCTCACTGCCGACCTGCCCCGCCGCCGGTGAGCCCTTTTACGGCCAGGATGCCCACTACCCCATGATTCCCCGGGACTATACCAGGCTCAAGAACGGCGATCAGCCGGCGGCCGAGGGGGAGGCGTGGATCATGGTGCGGGATAACGTCACCGGCCTGGTCTGGGAGGTGAAGACCGATGACGGTACGGTGCACGACCGGGACAACACCTATAGCTGGTGCGATCCCGATTCCGAAACCAACGGCGGGGATGAGGGAAGCTGCGGCGACGGGACCGATACCGCCGATTTCATCGAAGCCCTCAACAACGATAACTTCGGCGGCCATAACGACTGGCGGCTGCCCACCATCAAGGAGCTTTCCAGCATCACCCATGCCGGTTACGCCGAGCCGGCGGTGGATACCGCCTATTTTCCGCAGACCGCTGTCTACGGCAGATACTGGTCGGCAACCACCAATACGGCCACCGCTTCCCAGGCCTGGTACTGCTTTTTTGCCCTGGGAAACACCTATCATTACGGCGAGAAAGATCAACTCTTTCATGTCCGTGCCGTCCGCGGCAGCAGCGACGAGGTGCCGGTGCCGCATTTTACCGATAACGGCGACGGCACCATCACCGACAACGCCACCGGTCTCATCTGGCAGAAGTGCTCCATGGGCCAGGTCTGGAATGGCGAAACCAACGGCTGCGACGGCACCGCCGCCTCCTATTCCTGGGAACAGGCCCTGGCGGAGAGCGAGCAGCTCTCCCTGGCCGGCAGCGATGACTGGCGGCTGCCCAACCGCAAGGAACTGCAGTCCCTGGTGGACTACACCACCACCTTTCCGGCCACCGCCTTTCCCGGGCCCACCGAGCCCAGCGGCTACTGGTCGTCCAGCAGCAATGTCTGGCACAGTTTCAGGGCCTGGTACCTCAACTTTGCCTACGGCAATGTCTACAGCTATTACAAGGTGGAAAACGGTTCGGAGACCACCTACCGGGTCCGGGCGGTGCGGGGATTTCAGTCGAGCCAGCCCTTTGAGCTCTCCGTCACCTGGAGCGGAGAAGGCAGCGGCCGCGTTGTTTCAACGCCGGCGGGCCTGGACTGCAGCGGCGAACCCTGCGCCGCCGAGTTTCCCTTCGGCACCTTTGTCACCCTGGAGGCGGTGGCCGATGCCGGTTCGATCTTCATGGGCTGGTCCGGCAATGGTGATTGTGGAGACGGGCAGGTAACGATCAACGAGGCAAAGAGTTGCATCGCCGTCTTTCGTCCCACCCATGAGATCACTGTCACGGTCCAGGGCCACGGCACTGTCGAACCCCCGGGCCCGGTGACGGTGATCGACGGTGAGGATCAGCTCTTCACGATTACCCCGGAAGAACATTTTCATGTTGTCGGGGTGAAGGTGGATGATGAGGAGAAGGGCCCGCTCCAGGAATATCGCTTCACAGGCGTGGCTGAAGACCACACCCTCGGTGTGGAGTTTGGGCTGGATTCCCATGTGTTGGCCGTGACCCTGGAGGGGTCGGGACAGGGAAGAGTTGTTGCCGAACCGGCGGGTATCGACTGTCCCGGGAGCTGTAGTGGTTCCTATGCCCATGGTACGCCGGTGACCCTCACCGCTGTTCCGGAAGCGGGTGCCGAGTTCACCGGCTGGTCCGGGGGCGGCTGCCTGGGGACCGATCCCTGTACCGTTATCGTCTCCGAAGCCGGGATCGAGGTGAGCGCCGAATTCACCTATAGATTCCCCTGGAGTATCTACTATCCGCTTTTTTTCTCCCGACCGCCTGCAGAGGAGGAAGAGGCGTCTCCGTGAGGCGCCCCTTCTCCCTGCTCCCCGTCGTCGTGCCTGTTTTCCGCAGGTAATTTCCGAATATAGATATCCTGCTTGCTGTAGGGGATTTCTATTCTTTCCTCGTTGAGACGTTTGTAGATTTCCTCATTGAGTTTGTCCAGGGTGCGGCCGCGCAGGGCCGGCGCCTTTGCCCAGCAGAGGAGTTCAAAGTCGATGCTGGAAGGACCGAAGCTCCGGAAGCGCACCCGCGGCATGGGTGATGCGCACACCAGGGATTCCCCGGTGGCGATCTCCATGAGGATGCTCCGCAGCCGATCGATATCCGTGCCGTAGGCGACTCCCAGCCGTACCCGGATGCGGAACTTCTCATGGGGGCCGCCGGACTGATTGGTGATCTTGGTGTTGCCCATGATCGAGTTGGGGATGGTGATCTCCACGTCGTCGCGGGTGAGCAGCCGGGTGGAACGCAGGCCGATGTGGGTGACCTTGCCCCGTTCACCGCTGGTGAGGACGATGTAGTCGCCGATCTTATAGGGGGCGTCCGCCAGGATGAAGACACCGGAGAAGAGGTTGGCCAGGGTGTCCTTGGCGGCAAAGCCCACCGCCATGCCGACGATACCGGCGGAGGCCAGCCAGGCGGTCATGTCGATCTGCCAGATCATGAAGATAAAGTAGAGGGCCAGGCCGAAGACCAGCACCCGGGCGCCGTTGTCGAAGAGGGCCAGGGTACGGGGCTGGATAATGGCAAAGCGACCGGACATCAGCGCCAGCCGTTTGAGGATCAGCGAGGCGAGGTGAAAGAAGAAAAAGGCCCAGACCAGAACGCCGATGGACTTGAAACTGCTGATGATGATCAGGTAAAGCCTGCCGGAAAGCGGCATCAGGGTGATGGCCGTGGACACTCCGGTGACCAGGAGGCTGTAATAGACCGGGGCCCGCAGGATGGCGGCGATCTGGTCGTCGAGGCTGAAGCGGGTGCGCCTGGTGATGGCCCTGACCACAAGGAAGATGAGCCAGGTCAACAGCGAGGCAAAGAGCAGGGTGATGGCGATGACCGCCGTGCCCTGCAGCCAGGGCCTGCCCACCAGCGCGGCCACAACCGGCCGCAGAAAGGACATGATTGTATGATCCATGGATTTTTTACCGGAACGGTGATGAAGGATTAATGAGTTGTTTTTCGGAAATTTCCAGAATGATGAATAATTGTACGCCCTGCTCCGTCCAGGGTCAAGACAATCCGCCGGGGTGCACCGTCGTTTCCCATTGACGATTCTCGTCCCTGTTCGACAATTTTGTCGAACAGGGACGAGAATCGTCGAGGAATGAATAGAGCGCGGCGATTTGTTTTGATAATATATTGAAAATAATTGAAATTAAATGACACGGTTTTTGGTGCGGCTTTTGCATAGCCAATGACAACCCTGTGAGTGATTACGATCCGGTGCGGTATAACAATATAAATTCCAAGGAGGAAACAATGAAGATGAAAAAAATCACCTCGTTGACCATGCTGGTATCCGGATTTTTGCTGCTGGTGACCAGTGTCGTTCTCTACATCGTCCCCCACGGCCGGGTGGCCTACTGGTCGGACTGGCGGTTGTGGGGCCTGTCCAAAAGCCAGTGGGGGGAACAGCATATCAACCTCGGATTTCTCTTTCTCTTGGCCGCCTGTCTGCATATCTATTATAACTGGAAGCTGATCACCGCCTATCTCCGGAACAAGGCCAGGGAGCTGAAACTCTTCACCGCCAGTTTCAATGCGGCATTGATTCTCACTCTGCTGGTGTGTGTCGGTACCTATTTCATGGTGCCGCCGTTGAGCACCATCATCAACTTCGGCGAGTCCATCAAGGACGCGGCGGCGGAGAAGTACGGCGAACCGCCCTACGGACATGCCGAACTCTCGTCGTTGCAACTCTTTGCCAAGAAACAGCATATCGACCTGGCCAAGGCCGGGAAGCTGCTGGATGCGGCCGGAATCAAGGTGCGCAGTGAGAAGCAGAGCCTTGCCGATATCGCCAAGGCCAACAAGACAACGCCGAAACAGCTCTACGACCTGATGAAGCCCGCTCTCATCCGGACCGACACCGATGCCGGGGAGGTCTTTCCCGACTCACCGCCTCCCGGTTTCGGCAGGCAGGTGCTGGCCGAGATCTGCGCCACCTATCATCTGCATATCCCTGCGGTGCTCAGGGCCTTGAAGAAGGAGGGAATAACGGCTGTCGTGGAAAAAAGCGTCAAGGAAAACGCCGAGGAAAACAATGTGGACCCCGTCCGGATTTTCGAGATTATCCAGGCTGTTGCCCGCAATCACTAGGATCGGAATCCTGCTGCTTTTCACCGTTCTTTTATCCGGTATTGCTGCAGCGGAGATGCTCACCGGCCGGGTGACCGAGCTGGATGACGCCAACCTCAGCTTTGTCCTGGAGCAGGCATGCAGCGAGGCCGCCGGCAAGGACAAGAGGCCGGTGGTCCGGCGCGTCATCGTCACCCTGGCCGCCGATTACCGCAGACCGTGCGGTAATCGGCGGCTCTTTCCCGGGTGCGTGCGGCCGGGAAATGTCGTGCGGGTCCGGGGGCGTTTCAGCGGGCGGGAAAAGGCGGCTGCCGCAGGGGAAGCCGGGATCTTCATTGCCACCGAGATCCGTGGCCGCGGCCCTGATGATCCCACCGGCGTCCGTTTTCGCATCGGCCGGGGTTGCCGCTTTCCCCGCCATCGGCAGGGTGCGGCCGCCAATGGTTCCGCTGCGGCCGGAAAAGGGCAGGGCGACACCGACGGCTTGGGCCGCAGTCGCTCCGCAGCAGGAGGGGAACGGTGAAGGGTTCATCGGTGCACTCTCCGGAGAGGAGCAATCGGGTGGGTAAAGTTGCCGTTCTTCTCTCCTGGCAGATCAATATGCTGCTCTTCGGCCTGCTTGTCGCCGTGGTCATTGCCGTCTTCTCCTGGCAGTTGCAGCAGCTCAAGGCCACCTTTCAGCAGCATGCGCTGGAGCGATCCCGGGTGGTGGCCGATGTAATCGAGGAAAACCTGAAGAATTCCCTCATCACCCGGCGGGCCCTTGATGAGATCGCCCATGATTTTCTGGAGAGCAGTGCCCGGTTTATCATCTATCTCGACTCCATCGAACCCTTCAGTGGTGAAGAGCTCACCGCCTTTGCCGAGGAGGCGGGCCTGGCGGGAATCGGCGTGGTGCGCACCGATAAAACGGTAGTCGTCGGCCCGCCGGGCTGGTTGCCGCCGGCTGTGGATTGCAGTCTGCCCTCCGGGAGCATCCACTACGATGGAGAGCGCAACCTGGGCCTGGCGCTTTTGCGTCCCGGGGATGCCGATACCCTGGACTGCGTGCTGGTGGGCCTGGACGCAACCCTGATCCGCAGCCTGCACCAGCGTACCGGCCTGACCGCCTTGCTCAGGTCCCTGCCCGCCCTGCCCGGTATCAGCTATGTGCGCATCGAAGACCGGGATAACGGGAAAAACGAGGCGGCCGCAGCCGGGGTGAGGCTGTTGCGGAGCGGCAAGGGCGATTTTGTCGCCGAGACCAGGCGGACTCTGGACAACGGCGTCCTGGTGGTGGGGCTCAATGCGGAGCAGTTGAGCCGGAGAATCAGCTCCCTGCGCAGCTATTTTTTCCTCTTCGGAATCATGCTTGTGGTGCTGGGCCTTTTTTTCTCCTGGCTGCTTTATCGGCATCAGCAGGCGGATCTGCGCCGCACCCGCGACTTTGAACGTCTTCTGGCCCGGGAGCATGAGGCCGCCGCTCTGGGCCGGGCAACGGCCACCATCGCCCACGAGGTGCGCAACCCGTTAAACGCCATCAACATGGGGCTGCAACGGTTGCGGCTGGAGTGGGACAACCTCAATCCGGAACAGGAAGAACTGGTGGGCGCCATGGGCGAGGCGGTGCGGCGCACCAGCATGATCGTCACGGAACTGCAACGCTTCAGCCGGCCGCTGAACCCGAAGACAACCGCTGTTTTTCCTCATCGTCTCCTCGGGCGTCTGCTGTCTCCGTATGAATCTTCCATGAACCGAGACAAGATCAGTTTTTCACGGGATATACGCTGTCGGGAAGCCGTGGTTGCCGACGGCGACATGCTCGCCGAGGTGCTGGAAAACCTCATCGGCAATGCGGTGGAGGCTGCGGCGGCCGTCGCGGAGGGTTTTGTGGAGGTGGCCATCCATGCCGGGGAGGGACGGATGATCATCAGTCTGCGCAATAACGGCTTTTTTCTTTCCGAGGAAGAGGGCAAACGTCTGGGCCAGCCCTATTTCACCACCAGGACCCGGGGGACCGGCTTAGGGTTGGCCATCAGTCGCCGCCTGGTGGAGGCCATGGGAGGGCGTCTGCTGATCCGGCCGGATTATGGCCGGAAAGAGATCTCCGTGAGCGTCGAACTGCCCCGGGCCAACGGCAGCCGGCAGCCGCATTTCGCGGCGGAGAGAAGTTCCGAAACAGTCGCCGATGACGGGGGAGGCCTTTCATGAATATTCTGATAGTCGATGACGAAGAGATGCAGCGCACCATGCTGCGGCAGTTTCTGGAAAAGCAGGGCTACCGGGTCTTTACCGCCGCCGACGGCGGCGAGGCCCTGGGGGTGTTCATGGAATATCCGGTGGAGCTGGTTCTGCTGGATCACCGCATGCCGGATATGAACGGCGATGAGCTCCTGGCCCGGCTCAAAGAGATTAATCCGGCGACGCGGGCGGTGATGATCACCGCCTATGGCGCGGTGGATACCGCGGTGCGGGTCATGCGGCTGGGAGCGGATCATTTTTTTGAAAAACCCATCGATCTCCAGGAGCTGCTGGCGGTGGTCACCAGGATCGAAGAGGAGGTGGTGGTCGCCGGCGAGGCGGAGGAGGTTGCCGAGACCATTGACCGGCAAAAGCTGCCGGTGCGGCTCATCGGCGAAAGCCCGTCCATGCAGCAGGTGCTCTCCGTGGTGCACCGGGTTGCACCGGCGCCGTGGACCGTGCTCATCGCCGGCGAGACCGGCACCGGCAAGGAGCTGATCGCCCGTCTCATCCATCTCCTCAGTCCCCGTAAGGCCGAGCCCTTTATCGAGCTCAACTGTGCGGCTATTCCGGAAAATCTCTTTGAGTCCGAACTTTTCGGTCACGAAAAGGGAGCCTTCACCGGCGCTGCCGCCCGCCGCCGCGGCGTCTTTGAGCTGGCCCACGGCGGCACGCTCTTTCTCGATGAAGTGGCCGAGCTGCCCCTGACGGTTCAGGCCAAGCTGCTGCGGGCCCTGCAGGAAAAGACCGTCATCCGCGTGGGCGGTGAAAAGGGGATACCGGTGGATGTGCGGATCATCGCCGCCACCAACCGCGACCTCAGGACAATGGTGAGCGAAGGCGCCTTTCGGGAGGACCTCTATTTCCGTCTCAATGTCATCGAGGTGGAACTGCCGCCGTTACGGAGACGCAAGGAGGATATTCCCCTGCTGGTTGATTTTTTCCTCAAACGTTACGGCCATAGCCGGGTCAGCTTTGATTCCCGGGCCATGGGACGCCTCCTCAAGTACAACTATCCGGGAAATATTCGCGAGCTGGAGCATATCATCCAGCGCACCATCACCCTGGCGCGGCGTCGGATCATTGTCGAAGGCGATCTACCCGAAGAGATTCGCGGCTATCGGGGCAGATCCGGAGAAGGCGGGCTCAGTGAACAACTGGCCGAATTTGAGCGCAAACTCCTCCTTGAAGCCCTGGAGAAGCATGGCTGGGTGCAGACCCGGGCCGCGGAATCGTTGGGTATCAGCGAACGGGTCCTGCGCTACAAGATGGAAAAGGCCGGGATCAGGAAACCGCGGTAATCGGCGGCGGACAGCGTCCGTCCGGCCGGGCCGCCTCTCAGGAGATCGCCAGGAAGAGGCGCAGCAGCAGGAAGCCGTAAATCCCGGCGATGACATCGTCGAGCATGATTCCCAGGCCGCCGTGGATGTGGTGGTCCACCCAACCCACCGGGAAGGGTTTGAGGATGTCGAAGAAGCGGAAAAGTCCGAAACCGGCAGCCAGGGCCAGGGGATTTAAGGGGCAGGCTGCGAGGGTGATGAGCTGGCCGACGATTTCGTCGATGACGACAACGCCGGGATCAGCGGCATCAACGATTTTTTCCATGCCGCCGGCCGCGGCAACACCGACCACAAAAAGAGCGGTCAGGACGCCGAGATAGCCCGGTATCGGTAAAAAAACCAACCCCAGATAGAGAAAAATCCCGAACAGGGAGCCCCAGGTGCCCGGGGCCTTGGGCAGGTAACCGCTGTACAGCCCGGTGGCGATGGCAATGGTGAGGTGGTACATTTTTTGTATCCGATCAAAGGTGCTGCAGATTTGTTTACATCTACCCCGGCCGCTATAGCCTATCTATGCGGGCAGGAAAGATTCAGTGAAGATGCGGTGGTCGTGAGTGCCTACGATTCACCACCCGGCAACGGCCCGGTAACCTTGGTGAAGCGCCCTGTGCGGACCCGCACGCAGGGTGTTGCGGAGGCCGGAGGAGAAAAACCCCGGCTACCCGATTCTGTTTATCTCAGCATGCTAATATATGGGAATCATTTTTTGGTTTTGATAAAAATGGATGAATTTTATCAACCTCCTCACCTTCTTTTTCTTTTATCAAATCAATGTCATACTGCAATTGAAGGCGTGAAAAATAGCCCTCTGATACACCAAAATATTTTGACAGGCGAATAGCAACACGAGGGGTAATATTTCTTTTTCCTCGGACGATTTCACTTATTGCCATGTTGGAGATACCGGTATCCTTAGATAACCTATAAGCCGTTAAACCAAATGGAACCATAAATTCTTCTTTTAAGATAATTCCTGGATGCTCTAACGGTATTAATTTTTCTGACATTTCGAATACTCCTCAGTTCAATGATAATCTACAATTTCAACATCATAGGCATCACTGTCAGACCAAACAAAACATATGCGCCATTGGTCATTTATCCGGATACTGTATTGTCCTTGCCGATCTCCTGAAAGCGCTTCAAGTTTGTTCGATGGTGGAATTTGCAAGTCGGTTAATGATGTTGAAATATCAATTGCTATGAGCTTCCGTCTTGCTCGAAGCTGAATATTTTGAGGAAGTTTTTTTGAAAATTTCCTCTGCCAAATTTTATGGGTTTCTCTGCACTTGAATGACTTTATCACGATTTATGCTTTATAAATTTAGCATCCCGGCAAAGGATATCGCCTCGCACTATTATTGTCAAGCGTTAATGCCGCTGTAATTCT
>Ga0256914_1001758_pt1 | contig 18924 bp, 22 predicted proteins | sample HulkmetaG_FD_191571 | JGI IMG/M metagenome (GOLD analysis project Ga0256914, IMG submission 191571) | Hydrothermal chimney microbial communities from Main Endeavour vent field at the Juan de Fuca Ridge, Pacific Ocean - Hulk | ecosystem: Environmental > Aquatic > Marine > Hydrothermal vents ... | reverse complement strand
CCGGGCCTTGCATATCCTCAACATCCTGATGGGCAACATCGAAATCAAGGGAGGCCTGATCATCCCCAAGGGGCCTGCGGACTGCGGCAAAAAGGGAATCCGGATGCTTGACTGCCCGAAGCCGGATATCAAGCGTGGCGACGGTGTTGGCTGGAAGTACAAGCATTTCGACAAGGGGCCCGGATTGGCCCATCTCTTCTTCGATGCCATGCGCACCGAGGATCCCTATCCCATCAAGGCCTGGATCGCCATGCGGCATGACCCTTTTACAGCCATGCCTGATCCGCAGCGGCAGAAACTCTTCTTCGATCACTGTGACCTTCTGGTTTCCATCGATACCCATTACAGTGAATTCGGCTGGTATGCCGACGTGATCCTGCCGGAATCCACCTACCTGGAACGGGACAATCCCATCTGCGTCCAAAAGGGGCCCAAGCCGCGCCTTGCTGTTCGGCGCAAGGCCGTCGAACCCAAGTACGACACCAAGCCTTCCTGGGAAATTTTCAAGCAGCTCGCGGAACGTCTCGATATCGGAGAACATTTTCCCTACAATACCATCGAGGACCTGTACGAGTGGCAACTGGAGGGCACCGGATATACCATCGAGGATTTCGAGGAAAAGGGTTTTATTCCCCTCACAGACGAGGTCATCATGTACGACCGGGACAAATTGGACGGCCAGTTCAAGACGCCTTCTGGCAAGATCGAGATCATCAGCCAGAAACTGGAAGAGGTCGGCCTGCCTTCGCTCAAACCCTACAAATCGCCGACCAAGCCGGCCAAAGGTATGTTCAGGCTGGTCTATGGCCGTTCCGCTGTCCACACTCACAGCCACACCATCAACAATCCGCTGCTCGAGGAACTGATGCCGGAAAACACCCTCTGGATCAACAGGCGGGCTGCGGCAAAACTTGGTATCGAAGACGGTGACCTGGTCGACGTCACAGCGCAGAATGCCAGTTATTCAGGAACTGTGCACGCCTACGTGACTGATTTTATCCATCCTGAGGTCGTGTATACGGTACACGGGTTTGGCAGGCAGGTGCCCCTGCAGACCCGTGCCTATCATGCCGGCGTGAGCGATCAGAAACTGATGGCCGGCAAGCTGGACGACTGGGACAAGGCAGGAGGGGCCATCAACCTCTGCGAGGCCTTTGTCTTTGTGCAGCGGAGTACACGAAATCCGAAAAGGAGGGTTGAGCTGTGAACAAGTACATGATTTATCTCAACTCGAGGCGTTGTATCGGCTGCCATGGCTGCGAAGTCCACTGCAAGACGAACAAGGGATTGCCGGTGGGGCCGATTCTCTGTGAAATCGATCACGAACCGTTGAAGTCGGTCAAGGGGGTGCCCAAGACCGAGTTTTCCTTCCGTTCCTGTTATCACTGTGACGATCCGTTCTGCGTGCCCATCTGTCCAACCCAGGCCATGATCAAGCGGGAGGACGGTATCGTTTACATCGACCAGGAGAAGTGCATCGGCTGCATGGCCTGTGCCGGAGCATGTCCCTGGAAGGTGCCGCAGCTCAATCCGGCGACCGGCAAGGCAGTCAAGTGCGACTACTGCATGGACCGTATTGACCAGGGCCTGAAGCCGGCCTGCGTTACCAAGTGCACCACCCATGCCCTCAAGTTTGTCCGTCTGACCGAGGTATAGGTGGCGAGCAGGGCAATCATCACCGGAACGGTTTTTTTCATGGGGTGGATCAAGTCCACCCCATTCCTGTTTGCATGCCGGGTGGTCTTCCTGCTACCGTATATCGAAGACTGGATGAGTGATCCGGACCGGGACTCGTACGATGGAACTGTTCAACGAGATCTGTGACTGGCTTTTCTACGGGATCATCGAACCGCTCTTTCTGGGGCTCAGCCGAGTCCTGAGCGGCCTGCTGCTTGTTCCCATGGAGATGGTCCATCTGCCTGTCTGGCTGCAGGTCAGCCTGGTGGCCATGTTCACGGCGCTGTTTTCCCTGGCTCTGCGCACCCTGCTTCGGGTGGATGAAAAGGTCCATCGCTTCAACGAGATCTTCACGGAGAAGCGGCGACGGCAGCAAGATCTTCAACTCATACCTGACAAGTACAGCCGGGATGCCCTGTACCGGGTCACGGATGAGGAACTCAACGAGATGTACAATACCTACCTGGCGTACCATTATGCCCGGTATGTCACCATCTACCTGCTCCCCATATTTCTCGTTCTAGCCTGGCTGAACAACCATTTTTCCGAGGCCGTGCTCCGCCAGCGCCTTGGGTCGGCAATGGTGATCCGGCTGCCGGAAAACGGTTTCGGCGTCCAGGGGCTTTCCGTTACCTTTATTTTTCTTGTTGTCTATATCCTCTGTCTTATCGCCGGATTTCGCTACCGCAGACGACGGGCTGGCAGGCTGGGACGCGACCGCTGACAGGGACAGAATCACGTTTTTTCCAGGTGTCTTGAAGCATTGGCTTCGGAGCTGGTTTTCAGTGAGTTTAAAATTATTGGGAATATCAGATAGATATTTCTATAAAAAATCTGATCTCCAGGTTTCCAACGAGGAACCCGCACTTTCAGAATGTCCGGTTGTCCATTCTATTTTTCTTTTTCTGCTTTCTTGTTATAATTTAATATTGTTACCCGGTTCGAGGTGGCCGGAGAGAAGAAATGCCGTGACAAGGCAGTGAGATGAATACAGAAAAAACAATGGCAGCCGCAAGAGGGCGGGACAGAAGGCGCTTTTCCAGGGTCATACTCGAACGAAAGGCCAGGCTGATGCTTGCTGATCGTCGGTACGACATGGCGAGGATCCGCAATCTGAGTATAGGCGGGCTCTTCCTGGAAGGCGAGTATCCTGCCGCCATGGGCGAGCAGTGCACTCTCGAGCTGCATGAGACTGGACGGAATTCCAGCCTGATCCTCAGGTTCGAGGCCCGGGTGGCCTGGATCAGCAGAGAAGGCATCGCTCTGCAGTTCATCCGCATGGAACCGGACAGTTACATGTTTCTGCAGACCATGGTCCTTTACGCCACTGATGACCCGTACGGAGTCGCCCTGGAATTTCTCGACGATTTTTCTGCTGTTGTCGCCGGAAGCTGCTGAGAAGTTTTTCGGAAGGTCCGGTTAGGGAGCCAGCGGCTTTCAGGGATGAATTGTCTTTTTTTAATGAAAATCTTGCCGGAATGGTGTTACGCTTGAAGACTTTTCTCCGAGCGAACCCCGGCCTTTCATCCACTGGCAAAGGCAGCTCGGCCGAATAGTCCTCCAGGGATGGGAAGCCGACGATACATTGCAGCGAACCGGACACGGAAAAGGAAGCGTATTGTCGATGCACGAATCTGCCGATTTTGGGGAAACACCATTGATACTCAGGCCCTTCTGGTTTCTGGGGGATGCCACCCTCTACCTGTTCAACGATCTGGGGCGCATGGGCATCTTCCTGTTCGCAGCCCTGGTCGGCATGTTTCGCCGGCCCTTCCGTCTCGGCGAGGTGGGCAAGCAGTTGCGTTTCATCGGCACCGGCTCCATCGCGGTCATTTTTTTCACTGCCCTGTCCTCGGGTATGGTGCTGGGGCTGCAGGGATACTATTCGCTGCACAAGTTCGGGGCCGAGGGCATGCTGGGTTCGGCTGTCTCCCTGACCCTGATCATGGAACTGGGGCCTATCCTGACAGCCCTCATGGTGACGGGCCGGGCCGGATCGGCCATGTGTGCCGAGATCGGTATCATGCGTATTTCCGAGCAGATCGATGCCCTGGAGTGCATGGCCATTGATCCGTTCCGTTTTCTGATCTCGCCCAAGGTGCTGGCCACCCTGATCTCGGTTCCCTTGCTGACCGCCATTTTCGACGTGGTGGGAATATTTGGTGGCTACCTGGCCGGGGTCAGGCTGATGGGGGTGAGCTCGGGCTCCTATTTCAACGGCATGATGCAGAGTGTCACCAACCACGATATCCGTCTGGGTATCATCAAGTCGTTTGTCTTTGCCCTGCTGCTGGTCTGGATCTGTACCGGTCGGGGCTATTTTGTGCAACAGATCCGGGGTGCCGGATTCGGAGCGGAAAGCGTCAGCCGGGTCACGACCCAGGCAGTGGTCCTGTCCTCCATCTCGGTGCTGATCTTCGACTACCTGCTCACCGCGGTGCTTCTGTGACCGGGGCAACAGGAAGGATGAGAAACACCGTGGCAGAACCCATCATCCAGTTCATCGACGTGAGCAAGTCTTTCGGCACCAGGGCCAAGAGACACACGGTCCTCGATCACATCAGCTTTTCCATTCCCGAGGGCAAGACGACAGTCATTGCCGGGGGCAGCGGCCAGGGAAAGAGTGTCACCCTCAAGCTGGTCCTGGGATTGCTGAAGGCAGACAGCGGCTCCATCATCGTCGACGGACAGGATGTGGTCTCCCTGGGCCGACGTGAGTTGCGGCAGCTTCGGACAAGGTTCGGTGTCCTCTTTCAGGGGGGGGCCCTGTTCGATTCCATGACTGTGTTCGAAAATATTGCCCTGCCATTGCGGGAACGGACACACCTGGGGGAAGAGGAGATCAGGGCCCGGGTCATGAAGACCCTGGGCGACCTCGAGCTACAGGGACACGAGGACAAGTATCCGGCCCAGCTCAGCGGCGGCATGAAAAAGCGGGTCGGCCTGGCACGGGCATTGCAATTAGAACCGAAGATCATGCTCTTCGATGAGCCGACCACGGGCCTGGACCCGGTGATGACCAAGGACATCTACGAGCTGTTTACCAGGACCCACCAGCGCCTCGGGTACACGGCGGTCATTGTCAGTCACGACATCCCGCGGGTGTTCGATCTTGCCGACCAGATCATTCTCCTCAACAGGGGAGAGGTGGATGTCTTTGCCGGAGTGGAGGAGATTTTTTTGTCGGAAAAACCATATATTCAGGAGTTCGTCGAGATGACGATGGGCCGGGAGGGACGAGGCTGCCCGGGAGAGGAAAAAGATCATGAATAATTCACGAGTTGAGATAACCGTCGGTGTCTTCCTGGTGCTTGGTTTTCTCGCCTTCGGCTGGTTGGCCCTGCAGCTGGGCGAGGTATCCTGGCTGACACCCGGAAAAAACTATATTCTCTATGCGGAGTTTGAAAATATTTCCGGTGTGAAGCCGGGATCCGAGGTGCAGATCGCCGGCGTCGTCGTCGGCACGGTCAAGGACCTGCGTCTCAGCGAGGATGATCTGGCCCTGGCCACCCTGCAGTTGGACAGGCAGATCCAGGTGCCGGTGGATTCCATCGCCTCGGTGAAGTCCAGGGGGATCATCGGCGACAAGTATATCCAGATTACCCTTGGCGGGGATGAGGAGTTGTACAGGCCGGGGGACAGTATCGTCGACACGGAATCCTCGGTCGATCTGGAGTCGCTCATCTCCAAGTTCGCGTTCGGTCAGGTGAAATAGTCTCAACTCTTCATGTCTGCAAAATCTTTTTCCCGCCTTGCGCTCCTCGGCCTGAGCCTGGTCCTGTTCTGTCTGTCAGGGGCGACTGTCTGTCCCCTGTATGGCGCAGAAGATGCAAGTGTGGATTTTCTCAGTGACGATTTCTACGAGGACGAGCCTGAAACCATCGAGGTCGGCGATCCCCTGGAGCCCATGAACAGGGCCATCTTCAGTTTCAACGACCTGACCTATACCTGGGTCTTTGACCCGGTGGCCCGGGGCTATGCCGGGGTGTTGCCGGAAGACGTCAGGAATTCGGTCTGGTATTTTTTCAACAATCTGCAGGAACCGGTACGGTTCATCAACGCCCTCCTGCAGGGACGGTTCAGGGATGCCGGCAGACTGCTGGCCCGCTTCCTCGTCAACTCCACGATCGGTGTCTTCGGCCTCACCGATCCGGCCGCCCAGGAACTCGAGCTGCCGCCCATCGAGGCGAGCCTGGGCGAGACCCTGGCAACCTGGGGCATCGGCGACGGTTTCTACCTGGTGGTTCCCTTCTTCGGTTCGTCTACCTTGCGGGATTTCAGCGGTACCGTGGTTGACGGGCTGATGCTCACTCCCTATTATACCTGGGCTGACTCCTTTGAAGAGATTGCGACCATCTATGTGGGCAAGGAGGTGAACAAGGCCTCCCTGCATCTCGGTGAATATGAAGAGCTGAAAAAATTGACCTTTGACCCGTACATCGCCCTGCGTAACGGATACTTTCAATACCGGAAGAAACTGCGAGATCATGGACCCGATGAAGAGTGAATGGACGAAAACATGTTGGATGACGACAGGAAGGATGCTGTTCAGTATCCTGCTGGCCTGCCTGCTGCTGGCCGGACCATCATCTGGTGGGGCTGCTGTCCCGGATCCCACCGAGCAGTTCAAGCCTTTCGTGGAAAAGGTGGTTTCCATCCTGACCAGCGAAGAGTTCAAAAAGGATGACAAGTGCCAAAAATGCCAGCGGATCATTACCGTGGCCCAGGAACACTTCGATTTTTACGAGATGTCCAAGCGGGTTCTGGGCAAGCAGTGGCGCAAGCTGAGCAAAGAGGAGAAAGACCAGTTTGTGACCCTCTTTACCCGGCTGCTGCAGTATGCCTATATCGGCAAGGTCGAGGATTACGCCAACCAAAAGATAGAGTTCAGAAAGCAGCGCATCCGGGGGAAAAGGGCGGAGATCCAGACCGTGCTCCTGGATAAGGACAAGGAGATACCGGTATCCTACATCCTGATTCTCAAGGGCGATAAATGGATGGCCTATGACATCATTGTCGAGGGTGTGAGCCTGGTCCGCAACTACATGGAGCAGTTCCGGGAGATCCTTCGCAAGGAACAGTATGCCGGCCTGGTCAAAAAGCTGGAGGACAAGATCGCCATGCTTGACAAGGAGGCCAGGGCGACGGATGGCGATTGATCCATCTTTTCCGTTCTTTTACAGGTAGTTAGCCATATAGTTCCTTCCCTCTTCCCGTCCGCCCGCACCTGGCGTCCCCACTTTTTTTTCTTGGCAGGTTTTGCTTTTTTTGTGTATGCTAATTTATTTTACTGAAATTTTTTGCTGTTGTCTTTCGGGGACCGGCCGTGAAGATCCAGTTTGCTGAAATATCCACCCAGGGCAGTCGGTATGCACTCCCTGATGCTGTCTGGTTTCCAGAGCAGGATCTGAAGCGGCGCGCCGACAGTGAGGCGGCCGCCCTGCTCACCAGGAAGAGCGAGACCAAGGTGGCCCTGTACGGCTATTTACGGACAGCCGTGGAACTGACCTGTGACCGTTGCCGCGGCAGCTATCTCCAGGAAGTCGATTCCGAGATGCACCTGGTACTGGAGTTCAGGGGAGCAGAAAGCTGGCGGTTGCGTGAACTGGAATACAGGATCGACGATCTCGATCTCATCGAGCTGGAACGCCCCGAGATAGATCTGGGAGACATCTTCAGGCAGCAGCTGTATCTGTCGCTGCCCCACAAGTGGTTGTGCAGTGTGGAGTGCCGGGGATTGTGCCAGCGCTGCGGCGCAGACCTGAACGATGGAGAGTGCGGCTGCTCCAAGGAGGTCAGGAATACGCCCTTTGCCGTGCTGGCCTGCCTGAAGAAGTAGGAGTAAGTAAACAGGCTGGAACGATCGGCAACAACGAAGAGAAAACGACTCAGCAATGGCCTGAACAATATCTGGAGGATACGAAGAATGGCATTACCGAAGAGAAGACATTCCAGGTCCAGGACCCGCAAACGGCGGGCCCATGATGCACTTAGGGCGCCGAACGTGGGATTCTGTCCGGAATGCGGCGAGGCCAAGATGCCGCACCAGTTGTGCGGAGGATGTGGAACCTACCGGGGCAAGAGTGTCATCCGTCTTGAGGATGAACTGGATTAGGTTGTGATTCGTGCGAGTTGCCCTTGATGCCATGGGCGGAGACCGTGGCTCTGATCTTCTGATTCAGGGTGCGCTTTCCGCAGTTGGCGAGCAGGAAGACCTGGAGGTGATCCTTCTGGGGCCTGAAGAGTTGCTTGCAGGACGACTGCAGACTCTGGCGGCGGGACAACAGCGGGTGCTGGAGCGGATTTCCATCGTGCATGCCCCGGAAACCGTCTCCATGCACGAATCTCCGGTGGAGGCAATCCGGAAGAAGAAAAATTCCACTATCATGGTCGGCTTTGATCTCGTTCGGGCCAGGAAAGCCGATGCCGTCGTATCGGCAGGCAACTCCGGGGCAACCATGGCTGCAGCCATCAGAAAACTCGGGCGGCTCAAAGGAATATCCCGTCCCGGCATCGCCAGCATTTTTCCGACCTTGAAACAGCCGGTCATGATCATGGACATCGGTGCCAATGTGGACTGCCGCCCCCAGCACCTGTTTCAGTTCGCCATCATGGCCGCTTCCTGCATCAGGGTACTGCTCGACATCCGGGACCCCCGTATCGGACTGCTTTCCATAGGCGAGGAAAGCGGCAAGGGCAACGGGCTCGTCAAGGACACCTTTGAGCTGCTTTCCGGCAGTCGCCTGAATTTCAAGGGCAATGTCGAGGGGCGGGACGTGTACCAGGGAGATGTGGACGTGATTGTCTGTGACGGATTTGTCGGAAATATTTCGCTGAAGATCAGCGAGGGGCTTGCCGAGGCGGCCATGCAGATGCTCAAGACCGAGATCATGAAGTCCCTGCGGGCAAAACTGGGTTACCTGCTGATCCGCAACGCCTTTGCCAGGTTCCGCAAACGGGTCGACTATGCCGAGTATGGCGGAGCGCCGCTATTGGGAATCGACGGAACCGGTATCATCTGCCACGGCACCTCCAGCGCCCGGGCCATCAGCAACGCCATCGGTGTCGCTGCCACCATGGTCTCCAAGGGCGTCAACCACTCCATTCTCCGTTCCCTGGAAGAGTATGCACCATCTCCGCAGGAGATGGCCCAATGAGCCGAGCCATCGTTCTTGGCACCGGCTCCTGTCTGCCCGAGCGGGTCCTGACCAACAGCGATCTGGAGCAGATGGTGGATACCTCGGACGAGTGGATCACCAGCAGGACCGGCATTCATACCCGGCGGATCGCCGGCAGAAACGAACAAAACTATCAGCTGGCCGCCAGGGCTGCCGGCCGCGCCCTGAAAATGGCCGGGGTTGAGGCCGAAGAACTGGACCTGGTCGTCGTGGCGACCCTGACACCGCACATGATGATGCCCTCCTGCGCCTGTTTTGTCCAGGCCGAGATCGGCGCTTCCAGGGCATGGGCCTATGATCTGAACGCAGCCTGCTCCGGCTTTCTTTACGGCCTTGACCTGGTTGATGCCTACCTGTGCAGACAGCCGGCCATGAAGATTCTGCTCATCGGCTCGGAGACCCTCTCGGCCAGGACAAACTGGAAAGACCGCAACACCTGTATCCTCTTCGGGGACGGGGCCGGAGCCTGTGTCCTTTCCGGCAGCGACGACGGCCGCGGCGTGGTGGGCAGCAACCTGCTTTCCGACGGCAGGCTCTGGAAACTCCTTTACATGGACAGTCCCAAAAGCCGCAACCCGGAGCTGGCAGACGATCAGCGTCAGGGATGCTTTATCCAGATGACCGGCCGGGATGTGTTCAAGTATGCGGTCCGGGCCATGGAGGAGGCGGTCCGCGGTCTGCTGGCAGAGCAGGAGGTCAGGGTGGAGGATGTCGATCTGATCGTGCCTCACCAGGCCAATATCCGCATTCTGAACAAGCTGATGGAGCGTTTGCAGCTGCCCCGGGAAAAGGTGTTCATAAACGTGGACAAATATGGTAATACGTCAGCGGCTTCCATACCGATAGCCCTGGATGAGGCCAACCGGCAGGGCAGGTTGAAAAAAAACGACCTGATCCTGCTCTGCTCCTTCGGGGGCGGCTTTACCTGGGGGGCACTACTGATGCGCTGGTAACAGAAGGAGAGAGATGTGGATTATTTTTTGACGGAAGAACAGCAGATGATCGTTGAGACCGCCTGGGAGATCACCAGGGAGAAGATCATTCCCCAGCGGGCCGAGCTGGACGAGAAGAACGAGTTCGCAACGTCCATTCTCGAAGACATTGCCAGGGCAGATCTGTTCGGTATCTTTATCCCCGAGGAATACGGAGGATTCGGCGGCGGCTGTTTTGAAATCGTACTGGCGCTGGAGCAGCTGGCCAGGGGGTGCGTGGGAGTGGCCACCAGTTTCGCTGCCAGTGCCCTGGGAATATTTCCGGTGCTCATCGCCGGCAGCTCCGAGATGAAGGAAAAATATCTCCCGGATATCGCCGAGGGCAAGCGGTGGGCCGCCTTCGGGCTTACCGAGGCCAATGCCGGTTCCGATGCCTCCGGCATCCAGACCACGGCCGTGGAAGATGGGGATTTCTGGGTACTCAACGGAACCAAACAGTGGATCACCAACGGCGGCGAGGCCCATGTCTATACCATTGTCGCCCTGACCGATCCCCAGAAGGGGGCCAGGGGGGCCTCCATATTCGTGGTCGAGGATGGTGATCCTGGTTTTTCCTATGGCAAGAAGGAAGACAAGATGGGTATCCGTTCATCCGCCACCCGGGAGCTGATCCTCAGGGACTGCCGGATTCCCAAGGACCGTATGGTCGGCCGTCGGGGTACCGGATTCATCACTGTGATGAAGACCCTGGATATCTCCCGGCCGGGAATCGCCTCCCTGGGTGTTGGCCTGGCCCAGGCCGCCCTGGACGAGGCGGTGACCTATGCCAAGCAGCGGGTCCAGTTCGGTAAACCGATCATCTCCTTTCAGGCCATCCAGCACATGCTGGCCGATATGGCCACCGAGCTCGAGGCAGCCCGAGCCCTGGTCTATGGCGCGGCCCGCCACATCGACGCCCATCCCAAGCAGATGAGCAAGGTCTCCTCCATGTGCAAGGTCTTTGCCACCGACATGGCCATGAAGGTGACAACGGATGCGGTCCAGGTCCTGGGAGGCTATGGCTACATGAAAGAGTATCCGGTGGAGAAGATGATGCGCGATGCCAAGATCCTGCAGATCTATGAGGGCACGAACCAGATCCAGCGCAACGTCATCGGCCAGGAGCTCAACAAGGAATACAGCAGATAATCAACCCGGTACCGGTAGACGTTTCATGGAAATACTCGTCTGTATCAAACAGGTTCCCGATGCCAAGGATGTCCGTCTCGATCCCGAGACCAATACCCTGGCCAGGGAGGGCGTGCAGTCCATCATGAATCCCTATGACCGGCATGCTCTGGAAGAAGGGGTGCGGATCAGGGAACAGCTGGGAGGACAGGTGACGGCCCTCTCCATGGGGCCGCCCCAGGCCGAGGAGGTCCTCCGGGAGGCCATTGCCTGCGGCGCGGACCGGGGCGTGCTGGTATCCGACCGGGCCTTTGCCGGCTCGGATACCTGGGCCACTTCCTATACCCTGGCCATGGCGGCCAGGACCCTGGGAACGTTTGACCTTGTCCTGTGCGGGAAACAGGCCATCGACGGTGATACGGCCCAGGTCGGTCCCGGACTGGCCTGCCGGCTGAACATGTCCTATGCCACCTGTGTTCAGAAAACCAGAGAGGTGGACAAGGAGGCCATCGTGGTGGAACGGATGATGGATGACGGTTACGATGTTCTCCGGTTGCCCCTGCCAGCCCTGCTGACCGTGGTCAAAGACATCAACGAACCCCGGGTGCCGTCGCTCAAGGGCAAGATGAAGGCAAAAAAGGCCAGGATCACCACCCTGTCGGCCGATGACATCGGGGCGGTCCCCGAGCACATCGGCCTGGCCGGTTCGCCGACCCAGGTGGTCAAGGTGTTCACTCCCAAGCCGCGGGGCGACAGGATGATCTTTTCCGGCACTGCCGAAGAGCAGGTTGAGCAGCTCCTGGAGCAACTGGAACCCTACCTGTAGATACCTGCCGCAAACAGGAGAAAGAGTATGCTGATCGTTGATGAGGAGAAGTGCATCGGCTGCGGGGTCTGCGAGGCGAATTGCAGTTTCGGCGCCATCTCGGTGGTGGACGGTATCGCCGTGGTCGGTGATGGCTGCACCCTGTGCGGCAGTTGCGTGGACACCTGCGAGCCGGAGGCCCTGCATATCGAGGCGACCGGGAAGACCGCAACCGTCGATCTGGACGAGTGGTCCGGTATCTGGGTCATCGTCGAGTTCCGTCACGGCACGGTGGCGCCGGTGGGCTTCGAGCTGCTCGGGGTGGGCAGACAGCTGGCCGATCAGAGGGGCGTACCCCTGAGTGGAATAATCCTGGGCGACAGGGTGGCCGAGACGGCTGGGGATCTGATAGCTGCGGGAGCCGATCAGGTCTACCTGGTCGAACATCCGGAACTGGCTCAGTATCGGGAGGATGTCTATGGCCGGGTCCTGGAGCGGTTGATCAGGGAGCACAAGCCCGAGGTGGTCCTGGCCGGTGCCACGGCCATCGGCCGGTCGCTCATTCCCCAGGTGGCCACTGTTCTGGGGGCCGGGCTCACCGCCGACTGCACCCAGCTTGCCATTCGGGAGGAGGATGGCATGCTGCTGCAGACCAGGCCGGCTTTTGGCGGCAATATCATGGCCACCATCGAATGTCCGTTTTCCAGGCCGCAGATGGCCACGGTGCGACCCAGGGTGATGGCGCCCCTGCCGAGAGATGCCGGCCGGAGCGGCGAGGTGATCCGGGTAGAGTTGCCGGAGGATATCTACCAGTCACGGGTGGAAGTCCTGGAGAATGTGATCAGTGACCAGGATGACGTCAACATCCAGGAACAGGAGATCCTGGTCGCAGGCGGCCGGGGCACGGACGGTGAGAAGGGCTTTGCCATGTTGCGCGAGCTGGCCGAGGAACTCGGCGGTGGCGTGGCGGCATCCAGGGCTGCCGTGGATTCCGGCTGGATTTCCTATCCGCATCAGGTCGGACAGACCGGCAAGACGGTCTGCCCCAAGCTTTACGTGGCCTGCGGTATCTCCGGTGCCATCCAGCATGCGGTGGGAATGCAGTCGGCCGAAACCGTGGTGGCCATCAACCGCGATCCGGCCGCGCCGATCTATGATATTGCCACCTATGGACTGGTCGGGGATCTCTTTGAAATCGTACCACTCTTGACTCGAAAACTGCGGGAGAAAAAGACATCGTGACAGTGGAGGGAAAAATCGCCCTGGTAACCGGCGGCAGCAGGGGTATCGGGCGGGCCGTCTGCCTGCGGCTGGCTGCCATGGGGATGCGGGTCGGCATCAATTACGTCAGCAACGAGACAGCGGCCCTGGACGTCCTGGCGGCCGTCCAGGAGGCTGGTGGTGACGGGTTTCTGTCCTGTTTTGACGTGGCTGACAGTGGTGCTGTCCAGGCAGCGGTCAGCGAGATAGGAAAATCGCACGGCGCAGTGGCCGTGCTGGTCAACAATGCCGGTATCACCCGGGACGGCCTCATGGCCCGGATGAAGGAGAAGGACTGGGACGCTGTACTGGATACCAATCTCAAGGGCGCTTTCAACTGCAGCAAGGCCGTGCTCCGTGCCATGATGAAACAGCGCTGGGGACGGATCATCAACATTACCTCGGTCATCGGTTTTCTCGGCAATGGCGGCCAGGTGAACTATGCGGCTGCCAAGGCCGGTCTGGTCGGGATGACCCGCTCAATGGCCCGGGAGTTCGCCCCCCGTCAGGTGACCGTGAACTGTGTCGCTCCCGGCTATATCGTCACCGACATGACCAGCGGCCTGGGTGAGGAGATCCAGGAGGCCATCCGGGCCCAGATCCCCCTGGGAACACTGGGGCAGCCAGAGGACGTGGCAGCGGCTGTGGCCTATCTGGCTTCAGAGGAGAGCGGCTATATCACCGGCCAGGTGCTGCATGTCAACGGTGGCATGTACATGGGAAATTGAGAAGCGTGGAATCGTTTGCCGCGGTGAACGGTTGCTTGGTGGTTGTTTTTGGAAAACACTGTCTGAAAACAATCTGTTCTACATCACTTACAAAAACAGGAGAGAAACCAAATGGCAATTGAAGACAAGATGGTCGATATTATCGTAGAACAGCTCAGTGTGGATAAGGACAAGGTTGTCCCGGGAGCATCTTTTGTCGATGATCTTGGTGCGGACTCTCTGGATCTGGTCGAGCTGATCATGGCCATGGAAGAGGAATTCGACGTGGAGATACCTGACGAGGAGGCAGAAAAGATCGCCACTGTTCAGGATGCCATCGACTTTGTCAACAAACTGCAGGGATAGTGGAGGGGAGCGACCGGACCGTGAGACGACGTGTTGTAGTAACCGGCATCGGCCTGGTGACACCGCTGGGGACCGGAACCGACAGGACCTGGGACAACCTGGTCAATGGTCGGTCCGGTATCGACACGATCAGCCGCTTTGACGCCTCGAACCAGGCATCCAGGATAGCTGGTGAAGTGCCGGATTTCGATCCCGCGAGATGGTTCGAGAAGAAGCAGGCAAAAAATCTCGATCTCTTTGTCCAGTATGGCCTGGCCGCTGCGGTACTGGCCATGGAGGACAGCGGGCTGGCAATTGATGACGGCAACCGTGAACGGGTCGGTGTCATCACCGGTTGCGGCATGGGCGGCTTGCCGACCATTGAACAGTATCACGCCGTCTACCTGGAACGGGGACCGCGTCGCATCACCCCGTTTTTCATTCCCAGAGTCATCCCCAACATGGCTTCAGGGCACATTTCCATGCGCTTCGGCGCCAAGGGACCCAACCTGGCCCTGTCCACGGCCTGCGCGGCAGGCACCCATGCCGTTGGCGAGGCCTACCGGCATATTGTCCACGGGGACTGCGATGCGGCCATCACCGGTGGCACAGAGTCGGTCATCTGTCCCCTTGCAGTGGGCGGTTTTTCCTCCATGAAGGCGCTCTCCACCCGCAATGACGATCCGGCGGGTGCCTCCCGACCATTTGATCTGGAACGGGATGGATTCATCATCGGCGAGGGAGCCGGTATGCTGGTTCTGGAGGAGCTTGAATCGGCCAGGAAGCGGGGAGCGAAGATCTACGCCGAGATGGCCGGTTACGGCCTGAGCAGCGATGCCTTTCACATCGCGGCTCCGCCGGAGGATGGGGAGGGTGCGGCCCGCTGCATGGCCATGGCCCTGCGGGACAGCGGCCTGAATCCTGACGATATCGACTATATCAACGCCCACGGTACCTCGACGCCGCTCAACGACCGGTGCGAGACCCAGGCCATCAAGACGGTGTTTCGGGATCATGCCCATCGGCTGGCCATCAGCTCCACCAAGTCGATGACCGGCCACATGCTGGGTGCGGCCGGTGGAATCGAGGCCGCCTTCACGGCCCTGAGCCTGTATCATCAGCTCGTTCCACCGACCATCAACCTGGAGCATCCCGACCCGGCCTGTGACCTGGACTATGTTCCCGGTACGGCCAGGGAAATGGAAATCCGGGCAGCCATGTCCAACTCGTTTGGTTTCGGCGGCACCAACGGGGTGGTGATCATGAAGCGGTTCAACAGTTGAGCCGGAGGGAGAGAGGATGAAGATAGCCATTGGCAGCGATCACGGCGGCCTTGAGCTGAAACAGCTCGTCACCGGGCTGCTGGAGGAACTGGACCTGGAGGTGGAGGATGTGGGCTGCCACTCGTCCGAGTCTGTCGACTACCCACATTTTGCCGATGCAGTCTGCGAACTGGTGGCAGAGCACCGCTGCGACAGGGGCATACTGATCTGCGGTACCGGTATCGGCATGTCCATTGCGGCCAACCGGCACCGTTCCATCCGGGCGGCGCTCTGTCACGAGGCGTACACCGCCAGGATGAGCAGGGAGCATAACGACGCCAATGTGCTCTGCCTCGGTGGCCGGGTGCTGGGGCCGGAGATAGCCCTGGACATCGTCAGGATCTGGGTGCAGACCGAGTTTGCCGGCGGTCGTCATCAGCGGCGTCTGGATATGTTGAGCTGAAATTCTTCTCCCGTGAGGGAATGCGCACGCAAGGAGGCCGGCATGCATTGGAAGAGGTGCTGCCGGTTTTTTTGTCGGCAGGAATCGAGAACATGCAACAGGGACAGGTAGGATGAGCAGCCTGCAGGAGACAGATCAGGAGATCTATCGATACATTCAGTACGAGCTGGAACGGCAGACCAACCAGCTGGAGCTCATAGCCTCGGAAAACATCGTTTCCCAGGCCGTTCTGGAAGCCCAGGGCTCCATATTCACCAACAAGTACGCTGAGGGCTATCCCAACCGCCGCTATTACGGCGGCTGCGACTATGCCGACGAGGTGGAATCGCTGGCCTGTCAGCGGGCCATGGAGATCTTTGATGCCGAGTACGCCAATGTCCAGCCCCATTCCGGCAGCCAGGCCAACATGGCTGTCTACTTCGCCACTCTCAAGCCAGGGGACAAGGTCCTGGGCATGGACCTGGCCCATGGCGGGCACCTGACCCATGGGGCAACGGTCAGTTTCTCCGGCAAGCTCTTCAACTTTGTCTCCTATGGCGTCGATCGGGAGACGGAAACCATCGACATGGAAGAGGTGGAGCGGATCGCCTTTGAAAACCGCCCCAAGATGATCGTCGCCGGCGCGAGCGCCTATCCCAGGGTCATCGACTTTGCAGGCTTCCGCCGCATTGCCGACCAGATCGGTGCCCTGTTCATGGTGGACATGGCGCATATCGCCGGGCTGGTGGCAGCCGGGGTGCATCCGTCACCGGTGCCGTATGCCGATTTTGTCACCACCACCACCCACAAGACCCTGCGCGGTCCTCGGGGAGGCCTGATCCTGGCCAGGGAAAAACATGCCAGGGCCCTGGACTCGAACATCTTTCCAGGTATCCAGGGCGGGCCTCTGGTGCATGTCATTGCTGCCAAGGCGGTGAGTTTCCGGGAGGCCATGACCAGTCAGTTCCGCACCTACCAGGAACAGGTGGTCCGCAATGCCCAGGTGCTGGCCCAGCGTCTGGCCGAGCTCGGTTTTCGTATCGTTTCCGGAGGAACCGACAACCACCTCATGCTCATCGACCTGCGCAGCAAGGATATTACAGGCAAGGAGGCGGAAGAGCTACTGGAAGACGCCGGCCTTACCGTCAACAAGAATGCCATTCCCTTTGACACCCAATCGCGGTTCGTCACCAGCGGTATCCGTCTGGGTACGCCGGCCGTGACCACCCGGGGGCTGAAAGAGGAAGAAATGATCCAGATCGCCGAGTGGATCGACCGGGTCATAACCAGCAGGGAGCCGAAAGAGATCGGGCTGGTTCGCCAGGAGGTCAGGACCCTGTGCGAGTCGCTGCCCCTGTACCCGGAAATGACCAGGATCGACGCCTGAGCCTGGAGGTGGATTCGTGAAGTGTCCCTATTGCGGTCACCTGGATAACAGGGTCGTTGATTCCCGCCTGAACAAGGACAAGACCATAACCCGCCGCCGTCGAGCCTGTGGTTCCTGCGGCCAGCGATTTACCACCTATGAACGGATCGAGGTCATGTTACCCATGCTGGTGAAGAAGGATGGCCGCCGCGAGCATTGGGATCGGGGCAAGATCGTGGCCGGCCTGGAAAAGGCCTGCGAAAAGCTGCCGGTGAGCATGGCGGATATCGACCGTTTTGTCGACAGGATCGAGGAGAAGCTGCAGGACGTCGGCGGCAAGGAGGTCTCCACCTCGCAGGTGGGCGAGTGGGTCATGGAGGCCCTGCCAGACCTTGATGAGGTGGCCTATGTCCGTTTCGCTTCCGTATACAGACAGTTCAAGGATGTGAACGAGTTCATGGAGGAACTGAAAAATCTGCTGGCCGAGCGGGATCGGAGGTGAAGGAGCGCGATATTCATTTCATGCGGCTGGCCCTGGCCGAGGCGGAAAAAGGATTGGGCCGGACCGCTCCCAATCCCTGCGTCGGAGCGGTGGTGGTCCGGGAAGACCAGGTGGTGGGCAGGGGATACCACCGCCGGGCCGGTACGCCCCATGCCGAGGTCAATGCCATCCGGGATGCAGGGACGGCCTGCCGGGGGGCTACCATCTACGTCACTCTGGAACCCTGCAACCACACCGGCAGGACGCCACCCTGTACCGCGGCCATCCTGGATGCCGGTATTCGGCGGGTGGTTATCGGTATGAAGGATCCCAATCCGCAGGTGACGGGCGGTGGAGCCGATTATCTCCGCAGCCAGGGACTGGAGGTGAGTTCCGGCCTGCTGGAAGAGGATTGCAGGCGTCTCAACTACCCGTTTCTCAAACATTCCACCACCGGTCTGCCCTGGGTGATCATGAAGGCCGGCATGAGCCTGGACGCCAGGATAAGCCGTCAGCCGGGACGCGGCGGAGCCATCACCGGCAAGGAATCCCGTCAATTCGTACACAAGCTGCGGGACCGAACCGATGCAATCCTCATCGGCAGCCGGACCGCCCTGGTGGATGATCCCTCCCTGACCACCAGGCTGGAGAAGGGCAGGGGACGGGATCCTGTGCGCATCGTCCTGGATAGCCGTCTCCGGTTGTCTCCCGGGGCCAGGATGCTTGGCCAGGAATCTAATGCCCCGACCTGGATATTCGCCTCTGCTGACGCTGATGCCGACAGGGCTGCCCGGTTGAGGGACCAGGGGGCGGTGGTCGTGTCGATGGAAGTGGATGAACAGGGACGGTTGCTGCTGCACCCGATCCTGGAATACCTGGGCCGTCACGATATCACCTCGGTCCTGGTGGAAGGTGGGGCTGCGGTGCACGGTTCCTTCCTCGGTCAGGGGCTCGTCGATCAGGTCTTTCTCTTCCTGGCTCCATACTTCATCGGCGACCAGGGTGTTCCCCTGGTGAGTGGCTATGGCTGCGATGTCCCCGGCATCTCCTGTCCGCAACTGGAAAAGATCACCCTGGAGCGCCTGGGCAGGGACATCCTCCTTCAGGGGTTGCTGAATACCTCCTGGTGCCGCATCCGAGGGCAGGATGCCGAATAGCTTGGGCGGCTGGGTCTTGCCTGCGGTTTCCTGTAGGCTGTAGCTTCCCGGACAAGAAGCGAAAAACAGTCGTTGGACAGATCGACACCATTCCATGTGTCGGGCAGATCAGGCTGACCGAGAGGTCTTGCGGCAGTGGAGTCCG
>Ga0256914_1001757_pt1 | contig 18925 bp, 11 predicted proteins | sample HulkmetaG_FD_191571 | JGI IMG/M metagenome (GOLD analysis project Ga0256914, IMG submission 191571) | Hydrothermal chimney microbial communities from Main Endeavour vent field at the Juan de Fuca Ridge, Pacific Ocean - Hulk | ecosystem: Environmental > Aquatic > Marine > Hydrothermal vents ... | reverse complement strand
GGCAACCCGTGGCTGTGGGCCAGGCGGGCCGCCTGCTCCAGGTCGGGGATATCCATGGCCGGATTGCCGATGGTCTCCAGGTAGATGAAGCGCGTCCTGTCGTTGATGGCCCGGCTCATGCCATCAAGATCCAGGGGATCGCAGAGGTGACAGGTGATGTCGTACTTGGCAAAGACCCTGGTGAAGAGCAGATAGGTTGACATGAAGAGCGAACGGCCGGCGATGAACTCGTCCCCGGCCCGCAGCAGGGCCATGCAGGTATTGGCGATCGCCGCCATGCCCGAGGCCATGTAGATGGCCCCGCCTCCGCCTTCCAGGGCAGCCACCTTCTCCTCCAGCACGGATACGGTCGGATTGGAGAGGCGCATATAGATGTGTGCCTGCCGCTGGCCGCTGAAGGTCTCGCTCAGGCTCTCGGCCGTCAGGTGGCGATGCGAGGCACTCTGAACAATCGGCGGCAGGGTCGCCCCCTCCCATGATTCCGGCTGCAGACCGTCATGGAGCAACCGGCTCTGGAACCCACTGTAGATCGTATCGTTCTCCATTCCGCTTCTCCTGAACAGGTGGTAATTGTGGTACCTGCTACCACCACGTAGCATATTTCTCCTGAAAAGAAAAGAAGATTATTCCGGCACCACCCAACCGCCAGGCCCCTCCAGCGATCCGGTTTTCCCGACAGGCGAAACTTTTCTCCCAAAGAGGCGGAATATTCTCCTTGCCGACCGGGAGAGGGAAACTTTATACTGGATATTTTTTTTTGTTGGCCTGATAATACAGTTGCCCTGCGTAAAACAGATCAGACAACCATCGCCGGATCAGACCCAACCGTATCGTTTGCAGCTCATGACAATGCTGGCAGGATTCCGTCGCAACTGTATCGAACCGCTCTACATGCTGAAAAGCGGCAGCCCCAGGCTGCGCTACTGGAAAGAGCTCGAAAAAACCCAATACCTGCCCCTGGAGGAACTGCAGGCAATCCAGTGGAAGCGGCTTCGTGGTCTGTGGGAGTTTCTGTGGGAGAACAACACGTTCTACCGGCGTCGCTTCAAAGAGGCCGGCCTGCGACCGGACTCTTTGCGCCATATCCGGGACCTTGCCAGGGTACCGATACTCACCAAGAAGGAGATCCGGGCCAATACACGATCCATGCTGTCAACAGGGTATACCACGGACAGGCTACTGCATTTCAAGACCGGTGGTTCCACGGGCAAGGCCCTGGACATCTACCTGACCGAGGAGTGCAGTGAACTGCGCAATGCCTGTGCCCGCCGCCATGACCGGTGGAGCGGCTGGGAGCCGGGAGAACCCATCGGCGCGGCCTGGGGAAATCCTGAGCTGCCAACCACCCTGAAGGAGCGGTTGTTCGACACCCTGCTCCAGCCCTTCATCTACCTCGACACCATGGCGGTCACCGACGCATCGGTCCGCGAATTCGCCCGTGCCTGGAAGAAGAGGCGGCCCACCCTCCTCTTCGGCCATGCCCACTCGCTCTTCATTCTGGCCGAGCACGTACGACGTCTTGGCCTGAGCGAGATGATCGTACCCAAGGGGATCATCTCCACCTCCATGATGCTCCTTCCCCATGAACGGCGGGTGATCGAGCAGGTCTTCGGCTGTCCGGTCACGGACAGGTACGGCTGCGAAGAGGTCAGCCTGATCGGCAGTGAGTGTGAATATCACGACGGCATGCACCTCAACATCGAGCACCTGGTCATCGAGTTTATCACGGATGAAGGGATGGCGGCCAAGCCCGGGGAACCAGGGAACATCGTGGTCACGGACCTCATGAACAAGGCCATGCCCCTGGTCCGGTACCAGGTCGAAGACGTGGGCGTGCCCAGGGCGGAGGCCTGTCCCTGCGGCCGGGGGCTGCCCATGATGGAAGGGGTCAGCGGCCGGCTGGCAGATTTCCTGATCAAACCGGACGGCACAAAAATTGCAGGCATCTCTCTCATAGAAAACACCCTGACCAGGATCCCCGGCCTGGATCAAATGCAGATCATTCAGGACGAACTGCACCGGCTGACTCTCCGCATCGTCCCAGGGGATGGATACAGCGAACAGAGCCGGGAGCAGCTCTACCACTATTTCCAGGACCTCTTCGGCGGGCAGATGGATATCGTCATCAAGACGATTGATACCATTCCAGCCGAAAAATCGGGAAAATACAGATTTTCGATCTGCAAGGTGGTCCCGCCGGCAGCGGCCTGACCATGCTGCCCGGCTCGCCGATCTTGGCAGACAGAATACTTTTCCGGCAACTTCAGCGACACGGATCATGAACAGCGCACACACCGGCAAGGCAGACACACCGCAGGTATCAGTGGTCATCACCTGTTACAACTATGCCCCCTATATCCGGGAGGCCATCGAGTCGGTTCTCGCCCAGACCTGGACCGATCTTGAAATCGTCCTGGTCAACGATGGCTCGACAGACGACTCAGATGCCGTTATCCGCACCTTTCTCCCCGATCCCCGCATCCGCTACATCGTTCAGGAAAACAGCGGCCAGGCACATGCCAAAAACCGGGGAATCGCCGAGGCAAGGGGAAGGTTCATCGCCTTTCTCGATGCCGACGACATCTGGGAGGCCGACAAGCTCGAAAAACAGCTTCCGCTCTTTGCCGACAGGGAGGTCGGGGTCGTCTACAGCCGGGCCTCCTATATCGACCAGCAGAGCCGGAAGGTGGCCTTCCAGCCAGAGGCCCCCTACCTGCAACCGAAATCCGGCTGGATCACTGCTGATCTCATCCTGGACAACTTCATCCCTTTTGCCTCCTCGGTTGTCCGGCAGGAGTGTTTCGAACAGGTGGGCGTCTTCGACACCACGCTGCAGATGGGCATTGACTGGGACCTCTGGCTGCGGATCGCTGCCAGGTACAAGTTCGATTTCGTGGACGAGCCGCTCTTCCGGTACCGCATCGGCCATCCCGGCCAGATGTCGAAAAAGGTCGAAGTGCGGCAGGCATGCAGCGACAGGATCATGGAAAAATTCCGCCGTCAGCATCCCGGCGCCGTGCCGGCTCTGCTCTGGAGAAAGGCCTGGGGCTACACCTTCACCAACCGGGCGGAACACTGTCTCGAGATCAACAGAAAGCTCATGTCCTGCAGGTACATCGGCAAGGCCCTGCTGGCCTGGCCTTTTTCGCTGCGTGCCTACAAGATCCTCCTGAAAAATCTCCTCTACCCGGTATATCGGCGCCAGCCCACCTGACCTACCGGGCAGAGCAAATTTTCCGGACGATCGCAGTGAAGATACTGCACATCATCGACAGTGGCGGCCTCTACGGCGCAGAGATCATGCTCCTCAACCTTGCCAGGGAGCAGATGGCGCAGGGACACCAGGTGGTCATAGCCAGCATCGGCACGCCCGGTGAACGAAGAAAACCCATCGAGACCGCAGCAGCGGACATGGCAATACCGGTGCGGGTGTTCCGCATGCGGCCTGGCCCGAACCTTGCCGGAGGACGGCGTATCCTTCGATATGCCCGGAAATATGGAGCCGAAATCCTGCATTCCCACGGCTACAAGGGGGATATTCTCTTCGGCCTCATGCCCAGGCGGATACGGGGCATTCCACTGGTCACCACCCTGCACGGCTGGACCAGCACGGACAGCTTCTCCCTGTTGCGGCTGTACGAGATGGCGGACCGGATCGCCCTGGGAAACGTGGATGGCGTGGTCATGGTCAGCAGGTCCATGGCCCTGCCCCGGGGGCTGAAGAAACGGCTCGGTCGGCGGCTGCAGGTCATCGACAACGGCATAGAGGAGAAAATCCCCTTGGCTGACAAGGAGATCCGGCGGGATCTACTGGATTTCTGCAGCAGGAAGCCGACCATCGGCGCCATTGGCCGTCTTTCGCCTGAAAAAGGTTTCGACCAGTTGATCCGGGCATTCAGGATCCTGCTCCGGCAGGGGTTGGACATCCAGCTCATCATCCTGGGCGAGGGAGAGGAACGGGATCGCCTTGAAGAGTTGACAGCAACAACTCCTGAAGGTAAAGAGAGGATTCTGCTGCCGGGTTTTATCGGCTCGGCAAGCCAGTACATGCCGTACTTTGACCTACTGGCCATGCCCTCGCTGACAGAAGGATTGCCCATAACCCTGCTCGAGGCCATGCGGGCCAGAACAGCTGTCGTGGCCAGTGCGGTGGGCGGTATCCCGGATATCGTCCGAAACGATGTCTCGGCCCTGCTGGTCCCGCCGCAGGACCCCGAAGCCCTGGCTGCCAGCCTGGGCCGCCTGCTCGGTGACAAAGTGCTTACAGGCAGACTGACGGAACACGCACACCAGGACTTTCTGAAACGATACACCAGCAGGCGGATGGCCAACCGCTACACCGAGCTGTACCGGCAGGCCTGCTCTGCAGGAAACAAAAAACGCTGAACAGCGGTTGGCATCATCCACAGAGGATTCGATGGGTTTTTGGCTCTACAATTTTTTCACCATCAGCTGGTTCACCCACCTGACCGCCCGCATACCCGCGCTCGGCCTGATCCGTTTCGACCTCCTCCTGGTTTCCATTCTCTTTGTCATCGCCATGCTGAGCCCTCCTGATCCGGAGGCACCTCCCGAGGACAACAAGGCAGGCAGACTGATCCTCTACATACTGCTCTTTTCCCTGGTCACGATTCCATTTGTCGAATGGCCGGGCAGTGTGGTCAAACGCGGCATTCCCCAGTTCATCAAGGCCGTGGTCTTCTATTTTTTCACAGTGAAATTCATCCGCACAGAAAGCCAGCTGAAAACCTTTGTGGTGATTTTCCTTGCCGCGCAGAGTTTTCGTGTCCTGGAACCGCTGTACCTGCATGTGACCCAGGGCTACTGGGGGTCGGCGGCCTCCATGGCCAACTGGGAAACGCTGGACCGGCTCTCGGGTTCGCCATACGATGTCGTCAATCCCAACGGCCTGGCATTTATCGTGGATATGCTCCTTCCCTTTTACCTCTTCCTGGCCCCGCTGAGGGCCTCATCCCTTGTCCTGTCGGCCGTTCTTGTGCCTGCTTTCATCTATGCCCTGATCCTGACTGGTTCGCGAAGCGGCTTCCTGGGTCTATTGACCATCTGCGCCCTGACGGTATATAAATCAAAGCATAAGTTGCTGCTCAGCCTACTGTTCTTGGTTGGTCTCGTCTTTTTTTCCGGACAACTTTCTTCCGACCAGCTTGACCGATACCTCTCCATATTTTCCAAGAACACAAAAAATGCGGCAACTGCTGTCGGCCGTTTCACCGTGGTTCAGGATGACTTTCGGGTTGCCATGCGCAGGCCGCTTTTCGGCCATGGACTGGGCACATCAAAGGAGGCCAATGCGAACTTTGGTATTCACGACCAGCCATCGCACAATCTCTATGTAGAGATTTTACAGGAAATCGGAGTAATCGGACTTGTCCTCTTTCTGTTTTACCTGAAAGAAGTATTCCGTTCCTTTTTCAAGCTGAACAAACTGCTTCAGGAGGAAGGAATCGGCATATCCACTTACAGCAAAAATCTCTGGACCGCATTGCAGGTCTTTCTTGGCATGAACTTTCTGTTCAGTTTTGCAAGCTATGGTCTATCCGGTCCGGAATGGTACCTTTTTCCCGGGCTCGTACAGGTGCTGGACACCCTGAACAGAAAGAGCGCCTGAGTTTCATAGCACCTGCTCCCTCATCACTTGCCTTGCAAAACACGGAACCAGCATCATCCCGGAACACATGAAAGGCAAGAAAAAAATTTCCGACATTGACAGCATTCTCCTGACATATCTCCGCAGCATCTCCATGCTGGTTATTATGTTTGGGCATTCAGGAGGATTTAGACTGTACAAACCTTACTCCGAATTTCTACATGCTTTTGTACCAATATTCTTCTTCATATCAGGAGTATTTTCTTACCATAGTTTCAACAGATCAACATCTGTTGTAAATTATTACATAAAAAGATACTCCAGAATATTAATACCTTATTATTTTACCTGCCTTATTAGCACTTGCATTTTTATTGTTCAAAATAAAAAATTGCCAGAATTAAATCTAATTAATATAATTATGTGGCTACAGATTACACCATTAGAAAATACTATGCCTTTTCCAATTGGCCAGGTATGGTTTATCCATACTCTATCATTAATAATTTTAATCTCTCCAATTCTTATAAAACTTGTTGATAATTATAAATTAGTTACCTTGATAGTCTTATTTCTTTTATTTATATTGTCAACTATCCAAATGATTATCCCAATCAATAGATCAATGTTTTTATACGGAAATAATTTATATAAGCCTACTATATATAGTATACTTTTTATTCTTGGTATTGTTTTTACTAGTACCACATACTTACAAAATAATATTTTTATTCTCTCATGCAGTATATGTTCTCTTATTTTATCAATAACAATTTATTATCTTTTTGATATAAATCCTGATTACGAATTTCACACCTATTCACCAGATATTTATTATCTTTCCGGCTCTCTCTTCCTGCTCTTTTTTCTCATTTTCCTGAAAAAACACCTGGTTGAAATAATCAACAGGCTTCCTGTCGTCTCAAAGGCTCTTTATTTTATTGACAAACACATCTACTCGATATTTCTCCTCCATTCGCTTGCCATCTACCTGGTCGAACAAGCCATCGGACCAGTTGACGAGATGGAGAAAACACTTTATTATGGCATGATAAAGTTCACATTGGTATTTATCATAACTATTGCCATCTCGGTACCGTTCAGCAAAATTACCGCAGGTGCTTCTCGACGCCTGATACGTGCTTTTTCCTGAAAAAATCTAACAGCAACAACGTATTCACCATTCCCGGAAATCCGGAACGATCAAACGAATATTCGGTTCGATTCTTGCATTATTCCTAATCAAACTGTGTCTACATTCCTTGGCTTTCATCCGGAATCTGTGATGAACAGCCAATGGAATCATACAGGTATGGCTGTCACAAGCATTAATCCATCCCTCTGCACCCATAACGAGGAGGCCGTTATGAATTACAAAATAGTAACTGTTTCATGGTTGGTAATTACACTTTCCTGGAGCGTGCCAATACAGGCTGCCCCGACCATTGACACCAAGCTTGCGCAGCTCAACGATGGATATCCGGTCACTGTCAGCGGGATGAACTTTGGAGACCATTCCCCAAGGGTGATCTGGCTCGGCGGAAAAAACGGCCTGATAGAAAATACAGGCAAAGGCAGCACACCCTCGGCTGACAACTGGCTTTTTGGTACCCAATGGGCCATCAGCACGGTGGACGACTCCCAGCATCACAGCTATGGCAAATCCATCAGAGTTGATATGGGAGGCTCTCTCTGGAATGGTGATATTCGGTACAATTATGGAAACCCAATTGGATACGACACTGACATCTTCATCTCCTGGTGGGTAAGACGGGTCCACTCCGGTTCTGGCCAGTGGAAGATGTTCCGTCTCTGTTACACCAACAGCATTGTCGATCCCGATGTTCCACAGCTCACCATGTTCAACCATGATCCTGACAACCAGTTTGTCATTCGCCCCGGACCAACCACCAGTGACGGCCAGATAGTCAACTGGAAGATGCCGTATCCAGAGGAGGACAACCGGTGGTACCGTGTGGATGTCCGCATACACACGGGCTCTGGACACAATACTGGAGATGGGTTGTACGAGGTAACCCTCTTCGACCCCAGTAGCAACACCCCTCCTCGCAGCGTATCGCAGACCTGGACGTCATTCAATTCATCCGGTGGTCAGCACGATTACTACCAATGGTTTCTCTGGCAGAATTACATCGGAAATGGTATTACTTCATCAACGGTATGGATGGATGACCTGTACATCCAGGTCGGTACGCAGGCACGGGTCGAGCTGGGCAATGCACCCACCTGGTCGGCCTGTACCGTCCGGGAAATACAGCCTGTGGTCTCCTGGCATGATCGTTCCATAACCATTGATGCCAACAGAGGATCTTTTGGAATCGGAGAAACCGTGTATCTCTACGTGGTTGATGGCAATGGAGTGGTCAGCAAAGGACAGCCTGTCACGCTCGTGGACAAGAAACCACCCCCAGGGATTTACCCCTTACTGGCACCCGATGACGTAAAGGCGGATATTCGGCGCTAAGCCTCAATACGTTCTGAGAAGACAGGAAATACCCGGTCGGCGGGAGACTCTGCCGCCTGTTGCCGCTATGGCAGGCTGAACGGCCCAGCCTGCCATAGGCAGCAGTTTATCCATGCCGAAAAATTTTCTTTTCCTGTTGTCAGACATGACATTCTCGTAGATACATCCCAGGGCCAGGGGAAACAGTATTGCGCCTTGGACCTGGCAATATTCCCTATAATGTAAAAAAGAGATCAAACGACAGTGGCAAGCACCTTCACCTGTTGTTGCAACGTATCCGGTTAACTGAACCAACCGTTGACCCCACGCTGCCGGACGATCATTTTGCTCTCCCCTAACGGTCGGAATCGACACAAGGCCTTTCCGGTCATCTGAGCAAGTCATGGACTACCACTGACATGGAGATTTCTCTTCTGTCCATCCGGAGGTTCAGGATGCTGTTCACCAGCTCACGGTACTCCCGGCTTGCCGGTTGCTGCTACGATCACCACCACCAAGGAGTAAGGTATGTGCGGAATTGCCGGAATCCATGACATCCAGGGCTACCGGAGGCAGCCCTCCCTTGCCCAGGCCATCGGTGCCATGTGCGATGCCATCGTCCACCGGGGACCGGATGACTCGGGTGTCCACGTGGAGACCGATATCGCCATCGGTATGCGCCGGTTGTCCATCATCGATGTTGCCGGTGGAAAACAGCCCATCAGCAACGAGGATGAAACGGTCTGGATCGTCTTCAACGGCGAAATCTACAACCATCTGGAATTACGACACCAGCTGAAAAAACAGGGACACCGGTTCAAGACCAGGACCGACACGGAAACCATCCTCCACCTCTACGAAGAAGAGGGTGTCGACTGCCTGCGCAAGCTGCGGGGCATGTTCGCCTTTGCCATCTGGGACAGCAGGAGGGAGGAACTCTTTCTGGCCAGGGACCGGTTGGGTATAAAACCCTGTTTCTGGACCATGACCGGGTCAACCTTTGCCTTTGGTTCGGAGATCAAGTCGCTGTTGACCCTTCCCTGGGTAGACCGACAGATCGACTGGAACGGCTTTGACGCCTTTTTCGCCTACACCTATATTCCGGCACCACTCACCATCTACCAACAGATCAACAAGCTGCCCCCGGCCCATTATATCCTGGTCAGCCGGGCCGGAGTGCGCGAACACCGGTACTGGGACCTCTCTTTTGGCAATAAATTTCCTGCCGACGAACGGGAGGTGGGAGAGCGGTTCCTTGCCCTGCTCGATGATGCCGTTTCCATGCGGCTGATGAGCGAGGTGCCGCTGGGAGCCTTTCTGAGCGGCGGCGTGGATTCCGGGATGATCGTCGCCCTGATGAGCCGGAACATGCAGGACCAGGTACGGACCTTCAACATCACCTTTGGCGGCAACAAGGGCGATTTCCTGGATGAACGTCCCTTTGCCAGGGAAATCGCCTCGAGATACGACTGCCGCCACCTGGAAATCGAGGTCCTGCCCCGCATCGACCAGGCCATCACTTCCGCGATCAGGGCCTTTGACGAACCATTTGCCGACGATGGCCTCATCCCCACCTTCCATATCTGCGAGGCGGCAAAAGACCATGTCACGGTCATCCTCACCGGCCTGGGGGGAGACGAGAACTTTGCCGGCTATGAACGGTACCTGGGGTTCTGGTTGAGCCGGTATCTGGAACGGGTCCCCGTCCTGCTCAGGGACAAGATCATCCGGCCCCTGATCATGTCACTCCGGGAACAGAAGGGCGGCCATTACAAGATAAACCACATCAAACGGTTTGTCGCCGGCAGCGGCCGGCCGGCCGGATCCAGGTACCAGAGCTATATCCAGACCATGCCGGCCGAGCAACGAAAGGAGCTGTACTCTCCCGAGATCGCAAAAAAAATCGACTTCAATCTGGTGGAGTCGCTGGGCCGGCTCCACTTCGAACGCCTGCAGGAGGGCGACATCCTGGACAGGGCCCTCTACCAGGACCTGAACATGTACCTGGCCGACGACATCCTGGCCCTTTCCGACCGGGTGGGCATGCTGCACTCCCTGGAGCTGCGGGTTCCCTTTGTCGATCACAAGGTGGTCGAATTCTGCGCCCGCATCCCGAGCAGGCTGAAAATCAGGCATCTGCAGAAGAAGTATCTCCTCTGCAGGGCCGGACGGCAACTCCTGCCGCCGTCCGTACTGAATCACCGCAAACAGGGATTCTGCGCCCCCATGGCTGCCTGGCTGCGCAATGACCTGGCCGGGAAGATCCATGCCGCCCTGGCCAGCGAGCGGATCGAGTCACAGGGCCTGTTCCGCAGCACCACGGTACAGCGTATCCTTGCAGACCATCACAGCCGCCGCAGCCTGAACGACAAGACGATCTTTGCCCTTTATGTATTTCAGAAATGGCTGGCCCTCGATTCCGGCAACAGGACCACCCTCTGAAACTCGCCTCATCCCTGACCCGTGCACCAGGCATAGCTGTTCTGGAACATCCTGAACCAGGGCGAAACATCCAGCTCCCGCATGCTTTCCGGCAGCCAGTGACACTGCCAGCCGAGAAAGGCCCGCTCCGGATGGGGCATCATGGCCAGATGGCGGCCGTCCGGTGAGCAGAGGCCAGCCATCCCTTCGGGAGAACCGTTGGGATTGAAGGGATAGCGCTCTGTGGCCTCGCCGCTGTCGTCCACGTACACCATCGGCACCAGTTGCTGGTCGCGCACCCGGTCGCGGACATCCGGATCAGGAAAGAAGAGCCTCCCCTCGCCATGATCGACATGGATGCCGAACACCAGGCCCTCCATGTCCCTGAGCATAATCGCCGGGCTCTGCTCGATCCGCACGGTGACCCATCGCGATTCAAACCGACCGGAACGGTTGTGCACAAACCGGGGCTGCCGCTCGGCTGCCAGGCCGAAGAAGGGGACCCAGCCCAGCAGGCCGAACAGCTGGCAACCGTTGCAGATACCCAGGCTGAAGGTGTCCTGCCGCTGGTAGAACCTGGTGAACATCTCGCGAAGATCTTCATTGAACAGGATGGTCGCTGCCCATCCCTTGGCGGAATCAGGAACATCGGCATAGGAAAAGCCGCCCACGGCGGCAAGCCCCTGGAACCTGTCCAGCTGCACCTTGCCGGCCAGCAGATCGCTCATGGCAATATCCCATGGTTCGAATCCTGCCTGATAGAAGGCAGCGGTCATCTCCCGGTCCGAGTTGGATCCCTCGTCCCTGAGGATGGCGACCCGCGGCTTTTCCGGTCTGTCCAGGATGTCTCCCGGTGTCCGTTGGGGAGCAAAGGGAACCCGGTATACCGGGCCTGGCCGATCATGGATATTCTCCTTTTCCTCCTCAGCGCAGTCCGGGTTCATCTGCAACCGCTCGATCTGGAAACTGGTTTCCTCCCACCAGGAACGAAGCAGAACCATATCCTCATCCAGCACCGGTTCGTCATTACACCTGATCCTGATTCGCCGCTCCGGCGTGGTGCTCCCGATCACCTGCCAGGAAAGTCCGTATCCGTCAAGACATCCGGCCACCTGATCCAGCCTGTCGGCAGCACACTCCAGGACCAGGCCGAGCTCCTCGGCAAAGAGACAGGCCAGGGCCCTGCCCTCTTCGACATCCAGGCAGATATCCAGGCCGCAGTTGCCGGCAAAGGCCATCTCCAGAACCGTGGTGACCAGGCCGCCGTCGCTGCGATCATGGCCGGCCAGGACCAGGTCCCGGTCCAACAGGTCCTGGACGGCCAGGAATGCCTTTCGCAGCATCCCGGGATCGTCCAGGTCCGGGGACTCGTCGCCGAGCTGGCCGAGGACCTGGGCCAGCGCCGTGCCGCCAAGCCTGCTCCTTCCGCAACCCAGATCGATCAGCACCAGCATGGAGCCGGGCTCCTTGATGTCCGGTGTCACGACCCTGGTGATATCCTCCATGGCGGCATAGGCAGAGATAACAAGCTGACGGGGAGACTTGACTGTTTCCTCGCCCACCATGGTGGCCATGGAAAGGCTGTCCTTGCCCCCATCCACAGCGATCCCGATTTCGATCATCGTATCCCGCATGGCAAGGGCTGCATCGTAAATGGCCGCCCCTTCGCCGGGCAGCTTGGGCGCCCACATCCAGTTGGCCGAGCATTTCACCTCGTCAAGGGAACGGACCCGGGCCCAGACCAGGTTGGTGAGGGCCTCGCCCACAGCCATCCGGGCGCCGGCAGCCGGATCGATGAGCATCTTGATCGGCTGCTCGCCGATGGCCGTTGCCCCGCCACTGCGGGAAAAGTGCGACTGCGCCACCACGGCCACGTCGGCCAGAGGCAACTGCAGGGGACCACAGCACTGCTGGCAGGCGATGAGACCGGTCACCGCCCGGTCCACCTTGCTGGTCAGGAACCGTTTCGATCCCACGGACACCAGCCGGAGGACATCGTGGAGGGCCTTGCGGACATCCAGATCCGGCGGCAGCTCGACAGCCGGGCAGCTCTGACGGACATGGTCGTCGGAAAAGGTCTTTCTGGGCAGGTCGCCCAGCAGTTCATCCAGTTCCAGGTCAACGGGCGTGGAGTCGTCCTCCTCGTCATGAACCACGAAACGGAGATCACCGGTCACCTCGCCCAGCACTTCGCAGGCCACCTTTTCCCGCTCGCATATCTGCCGGAACCGGTCGATGTTTTCAGGGCGGATGAGAAAACCGTTACGCTCCTGATACTCGGCTACATAGATCTCCAGGACCGACATGGTGGGATCACCCACCCTGATCCGGCGGATCTCGATCCAGCCCCCGGCATCCTCAACCAGCTCCTTGAGGACATTGGCCGGCCCGCCGGCACCCTGGTCATGGATGACCTCGATAAGGGTTTTGTCGCCCATCTCGTTGCAGGCCCGGATCACCCGGTTCATCTTCTGTTCCATCTCGGCATCGCCGCGCTGCACCGCGTTGAAGTCCAGCTCGGCATCCTGCTCGCCCTGGAGCATGGAGGAGGCGGCACCACCGCCAAAGCCAACCCGGTAGGCCGGGCCGCCGACCTGCACGATCAGCATTCCCTTGAGGGCCTGGTTCTTTTCCGTGTGACGGCTGTCGATCTGGCCGATCCCGCCGGTGAACATGATGGGTTTCAGAAATCCCCACCGTTCTCCGGAGGCCAGGCGCAGATCGAATGAACGGGTAAAGCCCTGGATCAGGGGTTCGCCGAACTTGTTGCCGTAATCCGAAGCACCGTTGCTGGCCTCAATCTCGATCTCCAGAGCAGAGGCCAGAGTCTCCGGACAGGGATACCGTTCCTCCCAGGGAAGGACATAACCGGGAATATGCAGATTGGCCACACAGTAGCCGGCTGTGCCGGCGATCACGTAGCCGCCCCGTCCGGTTCCCTGCACGTCGCGGATGCGGCCGCCGGTGCCGGTCTCGGCTCCCGGAAAGGGGGCCACGCCGGTGGGAAAGTTGTGGGTCTCGGCCGTGAACAGGATGTGGTAGCGGGCCTGTTCCATGACAAAGGGAGCAGGGTCGCCTGGGGTATGCGGTATGATGGTCTGGATGTCAAACCCCTCGATGACACTGGAGTTGTCCTTGAATGCCACCACTGAACCGCGGCTGTTCGCCTTCAGGGTATCGGTGACCAGCTCGAAAAGCGGTTTTTCCTGCTCCTTGCCGTCAATGACCTGCTTTCCTTTGAAAAATCCGTGCCGTGAATGCTCGGAATTCGCATTGTTGAGGTCCATGATCTCCACAATGGTGGGATTCCGGCCATGTTTTTTGACAAAGTAGTCATAATAGAAAGTACGGTCCCACTCGTCCATGGAGATACCGGGTATTTCCAGGAGGGCATCCGGTCCCTTGCCCAGCATGTCGACCTCGTAGACCGGCTCAGGCTGGATACCGGTCTCAAAACTGGCCAGTGGTTCGGGATAGACGCATTCGGTCATCCGGTCATGGTGGGCATCGACAAATTCCCGGACATCGGCCTGCTCCGGGACCACATACCTGCGGGACCGTTCTATCCTGGTGATGCTGTCCAGCCCGATGGCCCGGCAGATCGACACCATGTTGGAAGACCAGGCCGTGGCGAAATTCAACCTTGGCCCGATCTCGACGATGCGGCCGCCGGAAAGGGTCGACCCGGTCGACACCGTATCAGCGAGAAAACCGTCGGCAAGAAGCAGGCGCAGCCTGTTCCACTGGTCCTCGCTCAGCGCCTGCGCTGACTCGACATTGAAACAATACTCGAACCGGTCACTGATGTTCCGGTACAGCTGGCGGACAGTTGTTCCCATGGCCACATCTCCCCTTCCAACGGATCGCGACAAAAACAAAACCCCTTTGTTTCCCTATGATCTGCCACTTTACCCAACCAGGAACAATTTCTCTATGTTTTTTACCTGTCCTCAACAGTGACTACTGACCGGCAATGCATGGTGCATATGAACCACCAAAATTGGTTTATATGCACCATGACCCGTCCAGACATACAGACCATTCTGCAAAATACTTTGCTATCTATCTTTAACTCGGTCATTCACCACTTTGACTCAACATCGGCATACTGTTTGCTATTTTTTGAAAGAGGAAGAGAAACAAACAGCCCTGAGGGAGAATGAATAGTTCAAAAGGCCTGCTAGGTCTGGCAGGTTTGTTGCGCCTGTTACTGCTGACCGGAACGGTTATCCTCGTTCTGTCGATTTCGGCAGATGGTCTGGCAGGGAAGGATTCCGGCAACACAGAATCGCGGGCGACGCCAACAGGCCTTTTGGACTCTGTGACAAACGATCAATGGGGTGTGGGCATAAAATGGGAGTCTGGCACTCAGGACATGGCGGCATACCACTGGTGCGCCGCCATGGATCCTGATGCCGGAAATGGCACGATTTTCGGGGGGCTAAGTGTTCTCGACCAGGAGGGACGGGAACAGTCGACAGTATCACAGCAGCTTGTCCGTGATCCTCAGTCGGCAGGGCAATCAGCGGGAAGAAGAGATGAAGAATTCACCCGTGGACAAGAAGCTGCAGCAAGCCCCCCGGTTCCTGTTCCGGAATCGGCCACACTGTTGCTTTTTGGACTTGGGGTCACCGGGCTGGCGTTTCTCATAAAGAAAAACAGAACCTAGGTGCAAATTCACTTACCGGATCTGGTCGATGGAAGAAACGGTCTACGACGCTTTTGTTGTCATGCAGAAAAATGAACGGAGACTCTTCCCGCGCAGTCCCTTGAAACTGTCGGTCTCATTTTGTCCGGAAGAGGTACGTCAGGGGACAGAAGAATGGCATTTCGGCGAGATCAAGGATGCCAGCATGGGCGGATTGCAAATTCACTACTTTGCGCCGGTCGAACTTTCCGTTGACACCTATATCGAACTGTGCTGCATGCCCGCAGTGGACCGATACCGATCCAGACCGCAAAAGCCGGTCCGCATCAAAGGCCGTGTTGTCTGGCAATGCCCGGAGGAACAACTCCTGGGCATCTCCTATGTCTGACTGGTTCAGGTCACGGTTTCTGATCCCGGTTGATCATGTACTTTTTCATCCTGTAGCGTAGGGTATTCCTGGTAATTCCCAGGTGCCTGGCGGCCTGGCTCTGATTCCAGCCACACTTTTCCAGTGCCCTGAGAATCAGCTGCCGTTCCTGGGCCGCAAGATCGAACAGGGCCGTCCTGCCCGGCTGCTCCGGGGCATGTTCTGTGGCACAGCGGATCTTCTCAGGCAGGAGATCCTCTCCTATCACCTCTCCCCGGCAGGCAAGGCACATCCGCTCGAGGACGCTCTTTAATTCTCTGATATTTCCAGGCCAACGATACTGGTGCATGGCCTCGAGCGCCTCTGGAGCAAGGCGCAGTCTGGGTTTGTTCAGAGCCGCACAGAACTCTTCCGTGAAATGTTCGATCAATTCGTCCAGGTCACTGCCCCGTTCCCGCAAGGGCGGCAGGGAGATGTGAAAGGTGTTGAGGCGGTAATAGAGATCATTACGGAACTGATCGAGAAAGATCATCTTGTCCAGATTGCGGTTGGTTGCCGAAATGATCTTGACCTGCACCGTCCTGGGATTGGCGCCGCCCACCGGTGTGACCGATTTCTCTTCCACGGCGTGGAGTATCTTCGGCTGCAGCTCTAAAGGCAGGTCGCCGATTTCGTCAAGAAACAGGGTGCCCCCGTCTGCCCGAACAAAGGCCCCCTCCCGGTCTTCCACAGCTCCGGTGAATGATCCCCGCTTATGACCGAACAGCTCGCTTTCCAGGAGATTCTGCGGGATCGCCGGACAATTGACCCGGACAAACGGTGTATCCGGACGACCGGAGGCCTTGTGGATGGCCAGGGCCACCAGCTCCTTGCCGGTCCCGGACTCGCCGGTAATCAGAACCGAACTGCTGGTCTCTGCCACCATGGCAATATCCCGATAGACGCGCTGCATGACCGGCGAAGAACCGATCATCTCTTCCTGCCCTCCTGCGGAACGGACTGAGCTAACCGCCTGGTTGACAATCTCGATGACCTTGTTGTTGTCCACCGGCTTGGTCAGGAAATCGTAGGCCCCGTCTTTCATGGCAGCCACGGCTGTATCCACCGTGCCAAAGGCGGTCAGGATAATCAGGGGCACCTCGGCGAAATTGCGGTTGCGAAACCGCAGAACCTCCAGGCCGTCCATGTCCGGCATCTTGAGATCAGACAGGACCACGGCAGGCTGCCAGCGACTCCAGATGGCCACACCTTCCTTGCCGTTTCTGGCCGTCTTCACCGTATAGCCCTCTTCACTCAGCACCAGGGCCAGAAGACGGCGCATCCGGTCCTCGTCTTCGATGATCAGAATCTTCTCAGACATCCTCTTCTCACCCCTGCCTGACCATTTCCACCTGTCCCCGCCTAGGAACAGATGCCACCTTTTTCAGGCCCCGTCCCACGACCTTCAATGGCCTGAACGGTATGGTTATACATACTTCCACGCCACCAAACTCCATGTTCTTCAACCGGATATGGCCGTTGTGGGCCCTGACGATCTGCAGGCAGACCGAAAGTCCCAGGCCAAGCCCCTTTTCCTTGGTCGTAAAAAACTTCTTGAACACCTTGTCCAGGTCTTCCTTGCTGATACCGGGACCGTTGTCCCGGATCCTGATCAGCACGTTTTCTCCTTCTTCCCGGACATCGATCCAGATCCTGCCGCCGTCGGGCATGACGTCTTCACTGTTATGGATCAGGTTCAGGATCACCTGGCTCAACTGGCGGAAATCAGCATAGAGCACCGGCAGCCGGTCCGCCACCTGGCAATGGATCTCGACCTTCTGGTTATGTTCCCCAAAACGGATCCACCGTTCGATGAGGGCGGTGATGTCCTTGCGCAGGTCAATGGCCGAAAAAATCGGTGTCTTGTACCGGGCCAGCCCCAGGATATTGGTGACAATCAGGTTGAGATTGTCCACCTCGTCCATGATGTAATGGAGCATCTCGTGTTGCACCGCTTCCGACCGTTTGCCACTTGCCAGGTACTGAGCTGAACTGCGGATGATGCCCATGGGATTCTTCAGCTCATGGGCGAGCACGGTGGTCATCTCTCCCAGGGCGGCCATCTTTTCCGTCTGCACGACCTTGCCGAACAGGTCCTCCATCTGCTTCTTGCTGGCAGCCAACGATTCGTAATGGAGGGCATTCTCCAGAGCTATGGCGGCCTGGTTGGCAATGGTAGCCAGGCTGCGGATATCGTCGTCCCGGAAGAAGCGGCCGTCCTTTCGCGGCCCAAGCAGCAGGATGCCGGTGAAGAGCGAGCTCCCCCGCAGTCCGAACACCAGAAGGAAACCGGCATCCTTGATTTCCTGCAGCTCTCTGCTCAACTGGGGGTCGTCCTCCACAGGCTGACAGAAGAAATAATCCTCGCCCTGACGCAGCCGTTCGACGAGCCGGCTATCCACCCAGGGACGGGTCCCGAAACGCAGACGCTCGGGATAGAGCCGGCTCTTTTTCTCCTCGATCACCATGAGGGCCGTGGCGGTTATCTGGAACTCCTTGGGCAACTCGTTGACCACCACCTCGACAAGGTCCGGAAGATGCAGGGAAGAGGCGATCTTGCGGCTGAACTCCAGAAGCAGATAGCTGTCATCGGGGCGGTTGTGAAAGAAGTAGCTGTCAATGAGCCGTTGCAGCCTGCCGACCAGGGGATTGGAGACAATGACCGCCCCGATCATGAACAAGAGAAAGAGCTGTTCGGAAAAGATCTCCCTACCCCAGAAATATCGCTTCAGGAAAACGAGAATCACCGAATAACACAATGAAAAAACAATAACAAGAACCACATAGGCCATGGTCTTGCTGATCATCCGGTCCACATCGAGCAGCCGGTAGCGCAACAGGGCCAGCAGATAGGCAAGGGGAAGGACAATGGCTGTCAGAAGAATCAGGCGCAGGGAGACCAGCGGGTGATCAAAGAGGAGGTTGGGCAGATAATAGAGGAAAAGATAGGGGCCAAAGACCAGCCAGTAGGCTGCCAGGGAAAGCTTCAGCTGGTTCTTGGCAAACGAGGTCGGCAGGCTGAAGTAGTCGGCCAGATGCTTGCCCAGGGCCACGGCAATGATCATGGGTACGCAGAGATAGCGCATCCGCAGCAGAGTCCCCCAGAACAGCCGGGAATCATGGCTGGCCGCCAGGACACCCAGCAGGGAGACAAGGGGAGGGAGCAGATAGAACAGACCGATGGGCCACCGCTTTCTGGCGGCGAAAAGATCACGTTCGGCCGGAAACCTGCAAACAAAATGGGTCCAGCTGCCAAAGGCTACCCAGGAACTCGCCGTGGTGAGCACAAAGGAGGCCGAGATGACCGAGGGCTGCAGTATGCCGAGCTGGTCGGGAAGAAGGGCAGCCACCATGGTGGCAAAGCTGCACAGCATGAGA
>Ga0256914_1001756_pt1 | contig 18925 bp, 12 predicted proteins | sample HulkmetaG_FD_191571 | JGI IMG/M metagenome (GOLD analysis project Ga0256914, IMG submission 191571) | Hydrothermal chimney microbial communities from Main Endeavour vent field at the Juan de Fuca Ridge, Pacific Ocean - Hulk | ecosystem: Environmental > Aquatic > Marine > Hydrothermal vents ... | reverse complement strand
CCGCAGCCAGGTGCGTCCGGTGGCCCAGAGGGCGGCCACTTCGGTGCGACCCACCCCCGCGGCAAACGCGCCCAACCAGCCTTGGTGCAGCGTGTGGCTATCTGCGCCCAAGAGAATCTGGCCCGGCCGCACCAGCCCGGCTTCGGCGATCACTTGGTGGGAGATGCCCGCGCCGACATCGAAGAAGTGCCGCACCCCCTGGGCCCTGACGAAGGCCCGGATTTCCGCGTGGTTTTGCGCGTGTCTGGGGGTGGGCGGCGGCGCGGCGTGGTCCAACACGATGATGAGCCGCTCCGGATGCGGCACTTGAGCGCGCCCCAAGTCCTGACGAAAAATGCGGGCAATGGCCGCGGTGTTGTCGTGGGAAAGGAGCCAGTCGGGCGTTACCGTGACGATATCGCCGGCGCGCACTTCCCCTCGCCCGGCTTTCGCGGCCAAGAGTTTCTGGGCAAAGGTCATCGCCATGGGGAACCTCCACTCACGAGATGGGGCATGGTGCTACGCGCGGACCCGCAACGCGGCGCTGTGATTGGGCACGGCGTCGGGGGCGAGGTGTTCTTCGACGGGGAAGGCCTCTTGAGGCGGATGGGCGCGCTTTTGCAGACCGAATTCTTGGGCCAGATCCAGCAGCACCTGCGCCGGCGATGTGCCGGGTACTCGGTCGTAGACCACTTCTTTGAAACGCCGGGCCATGGCCCTGGCCGTGGCTTCGTCCAAGTCAAAATAGTGCACCTCGCCCAAAAAGTAGCGGATGATGTTCCAGCCCGAGAGAGGGCCCAGCAAGAGGTCCCGCTGGTTGACCCCAAACAGGGCCAAGGGGGTGGCCTCATAGGTGCCGGTGTGTTTGAGCACAGCCTGCTGATGCACGCCCGCGGTGTGCGTGCGATTGGTCAAACTCACCGGCTCTTTGAAGGGGACCAACATATGGAGTTTGTCGGCCACCAACATGTTGAGGGGGTAGGACAAATGAATTTGATAGGGGAGCACGCGCTCGTATTCGCCATCCAGGAACAGGTTGAAAAGGAGCGCGGTCATTGACGTGATACCCGAGCGTTCACCGATGCCCAGCACCGTGGTATTCACGAATTGGGCGCCCGAGCGCACGGCGGTCAACGCGTTGATCAGAGCGAAGCCCCGGTCGTCGTGAAAGTGCACTTCCAGCGGGGTGTTGGGATAGCGTTCGCGAAAGGCGCGCACCCGCTGGGTGACCCGCGCGGGCGTGGCGACGCCCACGGTATCGGGCATACCCAAGCGGTCCACATAGGGGACGATCGAATCGTACACCCGGAAGAGATCGTCCAGCGGGGTACGGAAAGCGTCCTCGCCGCTAAAGCGCAGCCACAGGTTGGGGTGATGGCGACGCAAGTCCTCCAGCAAGGCGCGCGCTCGGCGAGCCACTTCATCCAGGCCTTTGCCGTGGTTGTAGCGCTGCGCCATGAGCGACGTGCCCATGTAGATGTGCAGGCCGTCAAAGCCCGCGTGGATGGCCGCTTCGATGTCTTGCGGGTGGGCTCGCACATGGGCCACCAAGAAGGCGTAGCCGTGCTGGGGCGCGAGTTCATCGCGTATGGCCTTCAGGGCTTGAACGTCCTCGGCTTCACGCGGGCTTACCGTCGGCGCGAAGAGTTCAATGAACTTCACCCCATAGAGGATCAAACCGCGCAAGAGTTCCTGCTTGTCGCTCTGCGAGAAGTAATACTTTTCATAGTCGTGCAACAAGGGGGATTGCTGCCCCTCGCGTAGGGTCGTGTCTACGATTTCCAAGGGGCGGCCTTGGAAGGAGCGACCAGCCATGATGGGACCTCCCTGAATGAGATAAAAAAATCCCCCGGTCCACGACCGGGGGGCTTGAGCGAACGCGCGTTGGGGGTATGACAATGCCATTACCTTCCCCATTCCGGCCGGGCGGAGGGCGTGAGGACCTTGGTGCGGCTCTTCTTCTTGGGGAAGGCAAGGCTGATTTGCATGCTTCGCTCACTCCGTGAAAATCGCCCTCTTAGATAACGGAGAATGGGCCTTTTGTCAAGGATGAGGGGGCGAAAATTTCACACGGAGACTCGGGGAGCACAGAGAGTGGGGGGTTGCGTTTCCCTGGGCTTTTCTGTATAATGCCCGTGCCCACCCGGCCACCATGCGGGCCGGGCGTTTGCCGCTATAAGCGGCCGTGCATTTCGCGCGGAGATCCGCGTTGCAGAGGGGCACGACCCCGAGGAGTGCGTATGACAACGACTTACTTGACGCCAGAAGGCTACCGCAAGCTCAAAGAAGAACTGGAGTATCTGCGCACGGTCAAACGTCAAGAAGTGGCCCAGCGGTTGCACGAGGCGCTACAAGAAGGGGGCGACCTCATCGAGAACACCGAATACGAAGCCGCGAAGCAGGAACAAGCCTTCGTGGAGGGTCGGATCCGCGAACTGGAGCATTTGTTGGCCACCGCGCGGGTGATCGAAAAACCCACTTCCAACGACGAAGTTCAAGTTGGCTCCAAAGTGGTCATCCAAGACGAAGACGGCGGCCCCGAAGAGACCTACACCATCGTCGGCGCGGCCGAGGCCGACCCCGCGCGGGGGTACATTTCCAACGAATCGCCGCTGGGCAAGGCCTTGCTGGGGCACAAAGTGGGCGATGTGGTTGAAGTCCACGCCCCAGGTGAAACGTTTCGCGTGCGCATCGTGCGCGTCGAATAGGTGCGCGCACGCCCTCCCCAGCGCCCAACCGGTGCGACGCCGGTTGGGCTTTTTTTACCCCTCTGCCTATACGCGATTGTCTATATCTCTATGCAAGGATACGTGACGAACTTCACTGGCGATTGTATGAAAACGGGATGAAAATAGGGATGTCCTTCGACCGGAACAACCGGCATCCGACGCTTCGTTTCTTCGTGGAGAGGTCACCGTGAACCGTTCTCAGGCTTCTTGGCTCTTTCTCTTAGGTGGGATTGTGTTGTTCGTGTTCGTCCCCGTGGCCTTGTTCTTGCCCAAGGCCACGGCGGCCAACGACCCCTGGGCTCCTGTGCCGCAACGGCCCGCGCCCACCGACCACTCGAACCTGATGCCAGGGCCCTACGAGACCCCGCAAGAGGTCACGCGAGCCTGCTTAGAGTGTCACCCCAACGCGGCCCAAGAGGTCATGCAGACCAGCCACTGGACCTGGCTGAGCGAACCCATGCGGGCGCGGTGGCTGGGCGGTCAAGAGATTCAACTCGGCAAGAAGAACGCCATCAACAACTTCTGCATCGGCATCCAAGGCAACTGGCCGGGCTGCACCAAGTGCCACATCGGCTACGGGTGGAAAGACGCGGATTTCGACTTCGAAAACCCCGAGAATGTGGATTGCCTGGTCTGCCACGCGGACATGACCACATATGCCAAAGGCAAGGCTGGCCTGCCCGCCGATGGGGTGGATCTCACGCTGGCGGCCCAGAGCGTAGGGGGCCCGCCCACACGTGAAAACTGCGGCAAGTGCCACTTCAACGGCGGCGGCGGCAACGCGGTCAAGCACGGCGACCTGGACGAAAGCCTCTACACCCCCGACCCCGAGTTGGACGTCCACATGGGCCAATATGACCTACTGTGCGTCGACTGCCACACCACCGAACACCATCGCATCAAAGGCCAAGCCTTGTCCTTCGCGGTGGAATACACCTCGCAGGTCGCTTGCGAAGATTGCCACAGCCCCCGACCGCACAAAGACGACCGGCTCAACGACCACACCGACGCGGTCGCCTGCAGCACCTGCCACGTGCCCTACACGGCTCGCAAGTGGCCGACCAAAGTGTGGTGGGATTGGTCCACGGCCGGACGGGACGACATCCCGCAAAACCACTACACATATTTGAAGATCAAGGGCTCCTTCCGCTACGAAAAGAACATCGTGCCAGAATATTACTGGTGGAACGGCGAGGTCGCGTATCGCTACCAATTGGGCGACGAGATCGACCCCAGCCGCCCCACACTGATCAACCCGCCGGCCGGCGACATCCATGACCCCAACGCCAAGATCTGGCCCTTCAAGATCCATCGCGGCCGGCAACCCTACGATACCCAATACCGCATCTTGCTCCAACCGTGGACCGTAGGCGAAGGGGCCTTTTGGGACGCGTTCGATTGGGACGTCGCGCTGCGCGAAGGGGCCAAATACGCGGGCATCCCCTTCAGTGGCGAGTGGGACTTCGCGGAAACGTGGTTCTTCTACCCACAAGCCCATATGGTCGCCCCCGCGGACCAAGCCTTGCAGTGCAGCGACTGCCACGGCCCCGAAGGGCGGCTGGATTGGCAAGCGTTGGGTTATCCGGGCGACCCCGCGGAATGGGGCGGCCGGGAAAGCAGCAGCAAATAGACCGCGAGGCCGCGCCCATCGCGCGGCCCGCATCACGGCAGCGGAGAACGACCATGACGACTTTGTTGCGACGACCTTGGCTGTGGATGGTGTTGGGCGGATTGGTCTTGGCCCTGGCCGGTGCCCTGGCTTTCACCGCCTATGCCGCGCCGGCCCAGCCAGCCCCCGCGACCGGCGAAGGCTCCCCCATGCATCCGCCCGTCATTTTGCGTGACGCCGACGGCAAGCCCGTGGTCGAGACCGGCAACCCCGTCTCGACGGTGCAAACGTGCGGCGCATGTCACGATACCGACTACATCGTGAATCACAGTTTCCACGCGGACGTCGGGCTGCAGGCCTGGGGCCACACGCAACAGCCCCCGGCCCATCCGTGGGACCAGTCCCCCGGGCTGTTCGGTCGCTGGAATCCTTTGCTCTATCGCTATCTCTCGCCAGCAGGAGAACCCCTGGACTTGGGCACGCCCGAGTGGCTGATGCGCTTCGGCGGCCGCCACGTGGGCGGAGGACCCGCGCAGTTCGCGCGCGATGGCCGGCCACTCACCGCCTTGTCCCCCAGCGCAGACAACCCCGAAACGGCCGTGCTGGGCGCCGACGGCCAACCCCAGGCCTGGGATTGGACCGCTTCGGGCACGGTGGAAATGAACTGCTTCTTGTGCCACCTGCCCAACCCCGACAACGAGGCCCGCATCGCCGCGCTGCAGGCTGGACAATTCGCCTGGGCCAACACCGCCACGCTGGACATGACCGGCCTGGTGCGCTGGAACGGCGACGGCTATGAATGGAACGCCGACATGTTCTTGGCCGACGGCTCGGTGCCCCGGGAGGTGTTGCCCATTCAAGACCCCACCAGCCAGAATTGCGCGCTGTGCCACGGCGTCGTGCAGGCCAAAGGCGACAACGAGCCCCTGCTCATTCGGCCGGGCGACCTGCAGCAGTGGGAAACCGCCACCACCGGCCAGATCTTCGCCGCGGATCGCATCAGCGAAAGCGGCATGAACATCAGGGGCAAAAGCGACCTGCGCCGGGCGTGGGATGTGCACGCAGAGCGCGATGTGCAATGCAACGATTGCCATCACTCACTGAACAACCCGGCCTACAAAGAAGAATGGGAAGACAAACCCGAATACTTGACCTATGACCCGCGCCGCGTGGAAATTGGCGATTACCTGCTGCGCCCGAACCACGACTTCGCTCGGGGCTACAGCAGCCAATATTGGGTGGACCCAGAATCGCAAGGCACGGTCCGGGCTTGCACCGACTGCCACGATGCCCGCGCGTCGCATGAAGATTGGCTGCCCTACACCGAACGCCACATGCGGGCCTTGGCCTGCGAGAGTTGCCACGTGCCCCAAATCCACGCGCCCGCGCTGGCGCAAGTGGACTGGACGGTCGTGCTGCCCAATGGTCAGCCACGACGCATCCTGCGCGGCATCCAAGGCGGCACCGATCCTGTCCACGACGAAATCGTGGGCTTTGAGCCGGTGGCGCTGCTCAAGGCCATGCCCGACGGCAGCCAAAAGTGGGCGCCTTATAACCTCATCGGCGTTTGGTATTGGGTGTATGGCGATCCCCCGCGGCCGGTGCCGCAGCACCTGCTGCAGGCAGCCTACCTGGATGGCGGGCAGTACCGGGACGACGTGGTGGCCGTGTTCGACGCGGATGGCGATGGCCAACTCAGCCGCGACGAACTTCGGCTGGACAGCGACGCCAAAGTCGAACGCATTGCCCAAAATCTGGCGGACTTGGGCCTGGACGGCCCGCGCGTGAGCGGCGAGGTCATGGCCTTCAACATCAACCACAGCATCGCGGACCACAACTGGGCCGTGCGCGATTGCCAAGCCTGCCACAGTGAGACTTCGCGGCTGGCCTTGCCCATGCAAGTGGCTTGGTATGTGCCCGCGGGAGTGGACGAGCCCGCGCAGGTGTACAACGCCCATGTGACCTTCGCCGGCCGCTGGGAACGCACCGACGCGGGCTTGTTCTTCCGACCGCAGCCCCAAGAGGCGGGTTACTACCTGTTTGGGCACTCATCCTACCCGTGGATCGACATTTTGGGCGCGCTCATGACCTTGGGATCGTTGCTGGGCGTGGTGGTGCACGGCGGCCTGCGCCTGGTCGGGCATCTGAAGATGGCCCGCAAAGCCCAAGCCCACGGGCAGGTGCCGTTGCAGCGCGCGTACATGTACGGCTTTTATGAGCGCTTGTGGCACTGGGTACAAGCCGTGGTCATCATTCTGCTCATCTTCACCGGCTTGGTAGTGCACCGCCCCGAGACCTTCGGCGGCTGGATGAACTTCCCCTTGGCCGTGCGAGTGCACAACATTCTGGCCATCATCTTGGTCATCAACGCGGCCCTGGCGCTCTTCTACCACCTGGCCAGCGGTGAGATTCGCCAGTTCATCCCGCAACCGCGCGGCTTCTTCAACCAAGCCATCCTGCAGGCCAAGTTCTACCTGGGCGGCATCTTCCGCGGAGAACCGCACCCCTTTGAAAAAGACCCCCGCCGAAAGTTGAACCCCCTGCAGCAGATTACCTACTTTGGCCTGCTCAACGTGCTGTTGCCCTTGCAGATTCTCACCGGGCTCATCATGTTCGGCGCCCAATTGCGCCCCGATTTGGCTGACAAACTGGGCGGATTGCGCTTCTTGGCACCGTTGCACACCATCGGCGCGTGGTCCTTCGCGGCCTTCGTCATCATGCACATCTACCTGACCACCACCGGCCCGACCCCCACCGCGTACGTCAAGGCCATGATCACGGGCTGGGAGGAGATCGAAGCGCATCATCCGCCCACGACGACGGCCGCCACGGCGGACACCCCCGAGGTGGAGGCATAGGCGGCCACTCCGCGGTGGGGAACGGCCCGCGCGGAGCCGTTCCCCCCGCAACTCTCTCAGGAGGCAGTGCACATGAGCGCAACCCCTTCGGCGCAACCTCAGCCCAAACCCAAACCCCAGCCCAAACCGTACCTCAACCCCTATGTGGGCGGGCTGCTGTTGGGGTTGGTTTTGTTCCTTTCCTTCCTCATCACGGGAAGCGGCCTGGGGGCCTCGGGCGGCGTGAACCGCATCGCGGTGTTCTTCGAGGACCTGATCGTGCCGGGCCATGTCGACCGTAATCCCTACCTGGCCCACATGGCCGGTGGCGACGCCAACCCGCTGCTGAACTGGACGGTGTTCGTGTTGGTGGGCGCGATGGTCGGCGGCTTTCTGTCGGCCAAATGGCACCACCGGTGGGAAGTGGCCACCTACAAAGGGCCGGGCGTCTCGGTACGCACCCGCTGGGTGTTGGCGTTTGTGGGGGGCCTCATCATGGGCTACGGCGCGCGCATGGCCCGCGGCTGCACTTCGGGCCAAGCCTTGTCGGGTGGCGCGGTGCTCTCCGCGGGCAGTTGGGCCATCATGATGGCCATCTTCGGCGGCGCGTACGCGTTGGCCTACTTCTTGCGCAAATTGTGGAACTGAGGCGCGAACCGCGAAGGAGGTCGCGATGGATTTCCCTCTGACCATGGATGTGGTGTGGGTCAAATTCTTGATTCACTTTCTAATCGGCATCGCCTTCGGCGCCGTGCTGGAGATGTCGGGCTTTGCCATTTCCACCCGCTTGGCCGGACAGTTTTACTTCAAAGACCAAACCGTGCTCAAGGTCATGTTTGGCGCGGTCATCACCGCGATGGTCTTGATCTTCTGGTTCGTCGCCATGGGGTGGTTGGACTATGAGCGCATTTGGGTCAACCCGACCTACTTGTGGCCCGGCATCGTGGGCGGCCTGATCATGGGCGTGGGCTTCATCATCGGCGGCTTTTGCCCTGGCACGTCGTTCGTGTCTGCGGCCACGGGCAAGCTCGACGGCCTATGGTTCGCGCTGGGCGTGGTCGGCGGTGTGCTGCTCTTTGGCGAAACCGAGCCCTTGTTCCACGCTTGGTGGTACAGCAGCAACTACGGGCGCCTGACCTTGTTCGAGGTCTTTGGCACGTCGTATGGCGTGATGGTGGCCATCGTGGTCATCGTCGCGCTGCTCATGTTCTGGGGCGCGGACTATGTGGAGCGTAAAGTGGGCGGTAAGAACCCCGTTTGGAGCCGCACGGCCAAATGGGGCTTTGGTTTGGTGGCCCTGGCGGCTGTGGCCCTGCCGCTGTTTGGCGAGCCCACGGTGGACGAACTTTGGGCCCGGGTCGCGCCTGAGATGGAAGCCAAACTTCAGGCCCGCGAAGTGTACATCCACCCCGGCGAACTCATGGAAGCCCGCTACGATGAACGCTTCCGCACGGTGGTGTTGGATGTGCGCGCGGAGGCGGACTACAATCTGTTCCACATCCGCTGGGCGCACCGAGCCGACATGGACGACCTGCCCGCCTGGGCCCAACGCTTGAAGAAGGATCCACGGCTGACCGTGGTGGTGTTGGTGAGCAACGACGACCAGGCCGCGACCGAAGCGTGGAAGACGCTGGTCGCGTTGGGCGTGCCCAACGTGTACATCTTGGACGGTGGCATCAACCACTGGTTGGACTACTTCGCCCAAGACGACCCGCGCATCCATCCGCGTAGCCTCACCGGCGGCGTGAACACCGAGCGCCTGCGCTGGGATTTTGACTACGCGCTGGGTGAGGCGTCGCCCGCGGCCGATCCTGTGCCCGATTGGGATTGGCACGAAGAACTGCTCGAAGAGTTCCAACCCAAGATCAAACTGGAATTGCCGGCCGGGCCGTCGGGCGGTGGTTGTGGCTAAGCGCGCGAATGGGCATCCTCCTCCCAGAAACGCGGGGCCGAGTCGGTGGGCTCGACCCCGCGTTTTTGCACATCCTGCCCAGGGTGCGCGCGGACCGGGCAGGGCCCAAGTCCCCAGATCAGCGCGACCGGCCCATGCGGTCGCGCTTTTGCTGGTGCAGCGCGTCCAACCGGGCCTTGAGCGTGGCCAAGGTCGCGCCGTGCAGGGTGTAGGCGCGTAACAAAAACACGCCCGCGAGCGCGGCCAAGGCCGGCAAGCCGGCCATCATCCAGCGGAACGCCCACACCGCCCGCTCGGGCTGGGGCACATAGGCCACGCCCGGCGGCGGTGCGTGGTAGCCACCCCAACGCAACAATGCGGCCATGATGAGCCCTTGCGCCACAAACGCCAGCCGAATCACCAGCCCGTTGATGCCGAAATACATGCCTTCGCGGCGCACACCCGTGCGCAGTTCGTCCTCGTCCACCACGTCGGCCAACAGCAAATCGGTGAGCATCAGCAGCCCAGCCAGAGGCAAACCCATGAGCGCGGCCATGATCATGCCGCTGCGAAAGTCATGGGCCCAGAACAAACCCACCAGCACCCCCGCGGTCAACCCCAGCGCGACTTGCAGCGCGGTGCGACTGCCCACCCGCCGCGTCCACCAGGCCCAGGCCGGCATCGCCAGCAACGCCACCGCAAAGGCCACGCCCAAGAACGCGCTGGTTTGCATCTCGGGCGCCAGCAGCACGCCAGCGACTTGCACCGGCTCGACAAAACCCAACGCGTATTTGGTGTAGAACGGCGCGGTTGCGTTGAGCATCAAGAACACAAACTGCACCAACAAATTGACGGCCAAGAAGACGCGAAAATTCCCATGCCCGAACGTGGCCTTCAGCGCGGCCCAAAAGGGCAACGCGGCGTCCTCGCGGAATTCGGGGCGCTCGCGCGCGCCCAGCACCGTGAGCACGCCGAACACCGCGGCCACGGCCGTAAGCACGCCCGCCATCCACGCCCGGCGCTCCCAGTCCGCGCCGGCCAACACAGGCGGCAGGCCAATGCCCACGAACAACCCCACAATGGCGAACGCGTAACGCCACGCGTTCACCGTGGCCCGCTCGGCCAAATCCGCAAACATCTCCGGGAACACCGCGGTCCAATTGAGCGCGAAGATGGACCATAGCAGATCAAAGACCATCACCACGGCCGCGAAGTACAGCAGCAACCCCCATCCTCGCTGCGCGACCAAGCCGGCTGGCGGGTTCCACAGCCCATAGAACACCAACAACAGCGGCCCCAAACTGGCCGCCATCCACGGTATGCGCCGCCCCCAGCGGGTGTGGGTGTGATCAGACCAGTGGCCGGCCAACGGGTCGTTGATAGAGTTCCAAAAGCCATAGATGGCCCACACCGTGCCCACGGCCCGCGGGTCCAGTCCCAGCCGATCCACATACAAAAAAAGGATAAACGTCGTAAAGGCCCGATATGTCAGGCCGGTGCTCAACGCGCCAGACGCGTAGGCGATTTTGCGCCACCAAGGGGTATTCATCGCGCCTCCTGAAACCGGGGTCGTCACCCTTTACAACCCACGCGTGGGGCCGAGGGCGCGTTTTCGAGGGAACAGCGCCGCGCGCGGCCCTGGGCCGCCGCGGTCATAGTATAATCGCCTCGCCATGAGCGTGTTGTCCACCCCTGTACGCGCGGTGTTGTTCGACCTTGATGGCACCCTGCGGGAAACCGAGCCGACCCCACGGCAGGTATTCCGCCGGGTGCTGGAAGATTGGGGCGTTCGCCTGCCCGAAACGACCTGGCGCGACTTGTGGCGCTGGGAGCACGCTTTTTGGGCCGAGTCGCCGCAACTGCAGGCGCTGGAGGCCCGCTACCGCACCCCCGAGGGGCGAGACATCGGCTTTTGGTGGTCGTATCAAGCCCTGAAACTGCAGCAGTTGGGCTTCGGGCCTGCCCAAGCCACAGCGCTGGCCCCGGCCGTGGTGAGCGCCATGCAGCAGCACTTCGAAGACGCCGAGGACCGCCTGCGGCCCGCGGCTCGGCGGGTGCTGGAACGGCTGCGCGACCACGGCTATCGGCTGGGCGTGCTCACCAACCGCCGCGTGCCCTTGCCCGACGGCTATCTGCACACGTTGGGGTTGAGCGACTTGTTGGATCGGGTTTGGGTAGCCGTAGATTTGGGCGTATGGAAACCCCATGCCGAAGCGTTCTTGCGGCCATTGCGCGAGTGGGGTTTCACGGCCGAGCAGGTGGTCTATGTGGGCGACAACTACTACGCGGATGTGCGCGGCGCACGGCAGGCCGGGTTGCACGCGGTGCTTTTAGACCCCGACGACGTCTTCCCCGAGGTGCCCGAGCCGCGCGTCCGGTGCTTAGACGAACTGCCCGCGGTGTTGGCCCAATGGAACGGTGGCTGGACGCCCGCTTAGATGCCGCGGCAGCACGGCCGCATCCGCGCGCGGGGCAGCGCATTTCTGCCGCGTGGTTGGCACGCCCCGCGGTCGAGGTCGCGCCCGCGTTGTTGGGGGCGCGCTTGGTGCGCCGCGAGGCCGATGGCCAGCGGGTCAGCGGCATCATTGTCGAAACCGAGGCCTATGGCCCCGAGCACGACCTGGGCTGTCATTGCCGGGCCGGCCCAACCCCCCGGGCCCGGGTGCTCTACGGCCCACCCGGCCGCGCGTATGTGTACTTTACCTATGGAATGCACTGGCTGTTCAACGTGGTCGTGGACCAGCCCGGCACGCCGGCCGCGGTGCTGGTGCGGGCCTTATGGCCCGACGAAGGCGCCGCACGCATGGCCGCGCGTCGTGGCGGCCGACCGCGGCACCAGTGGACCGACGGCCCGGCCAAACTGTGCCGCGCCCTGGACATCGACGGACGGTTTCACGACGCCGACCTAACCGCCCCAGACGCGGCCTTGTTCTTGGAGTTCGCGTGGCAATTTCCCCCCTCGGCCGTGACCACCGGCCCGCGCGTGGGGTTAAATACTGTACCGGAGCCGTGGAAGAGCATTCCTTGGCGCTGGCGGGTCGTGCCACTGCGCAAGTGAGCCGGCCCGCGCTACCCTTTTCCCCAGGAGGCCCCCAATGGGATGGTTAGACGGAAAGACAGCCCTCATCTTCGGCGTTGCCAACCAGCGTTCCATCGCCTGGGGGATCGCCCAGGCCTTCCACGCGCACGGCGCACGCCTGGGGCTGAGTTACGCGGGCCCGGCCTTAGAACGCCGCGTGCGCCCGCTGGCCGAGCGCTTGGGCATCGACTTCGTCGAGCCCTGCGACGTGACCCAAGACGACCAAATCGAAGCCATTGCCGCAAAAGCCAAGGCCCACTTTGGCCAAGTCGACATCTTGGTCCATTCCATCGCTTTCGCGGATCGCGAAGACCTGGCTCGGCCCTACTATCAAACCAGCCGCCAAGGCTTTCTGCTGGCCATGGAAATCAGTGCCTACTCCCTGGTGGCTCTGGCCCGGGCGTTCAAGCCCCTCATGCCGGCCGGAGGCTCGATTCTGACCCTCACCTACTACGGCGGCGAGAAAGTCGCGCCCGGCTACAACGTCATGGGCGTGGCCAAGGCCGCGCTGGAATCGTCGGTGCGCTACCTGGCCTATGATTTCGGCCCCGATGGCATTCGGGTCAATGCCATCTCCGCGGGGCCTATTCGCACATTGGCCGCCGCGGGGGTGAGCGGCTTCAAGACCATGTACAAGATGTTCCCCTTGCTGGCCCCCCTCAAGCAACCCATCACTCAAGAGGACGTGGGCCACGCGGCCGTGTTCTTGGCTTCGGACTTGGCCGCCAAAATCACCGGCCAAGTGCTTTTCGTCGACAGCGGCATGAACATCATGGCCTTCCCCGACAAGGACACGCTAACCCAAGAGTTTGGCGCGTAACCTGAGAATCGCTCCGCAGAAGCGCGGCATTCTGGCGAATGCCGCGCTTTTTTGTCGCTTGCTTGCCCCTGGCCCACGAGCCAGCAGGCAGTAAATGTAGCCCGCGAGCCGAGGGCAAACGCCCGCGGGCCGACATGTGGGGGTGAATACGGCGCTCACGCTTGCCCTGTCGGCCTAAGGGGGACGCAATCTTAAAGTTTTTTGAAAGCATCTTGCCGCGGTATGAACGCCATGCTACAATATGCGCCCCTCGAACCCCGATATTTTCCGATCGCCCTCGTCACGACCCCTATATCTGGGGAGAGGAGCCGAGGAGTCTATGCGTTGTCCATTTTGCGGTTACGGAAAAAGCCGAGTCGTTGACACGACCCACGACGCGCACGGCAACATTCGCCGGCGCCGCGAATGCTTGCAGTGCCATCAGCGGTTCAGCACCTATGAACGCGTCCTACGCTCCAAGCCCATGCTGATCAAGAGCGATGGCACGCGCGAAGCCTTCGACCGGGAGAAGTTGCTGCGCGGCATTCGCATTGCCTGCTGGAAGCGCCCGGTGTCGGCCACGGCCTTGGAGCGGCTGGTGGAAGAGATCGAGACGCGCCTCCAAGCCATGGGAAAGCCCGAGGTGCCCTCTCGGGTGGTGGGGGACATGGTGATGGAGGGGCTCAAGCATTTGGATCAAGTCGCGTATATTCGATACGCCATCGTGTACTTGGGCTTGGACGACCTGATTTCCATCCGCGACGAAATCAACCGGCTGTTGGAAACCGACTGAACGGCCCAGGTAGCCAGAGTCAAGCAGGCCTGTGGCGCGGCCATGCGGCCGTGACCGCGCGATTCTTCCTTCGAGGAGGTCTTTCATGGGCGGTGCTGTTACCCCCCCCAAGCATGTCCTGCCCACGCCACCCGTGCCGGAGGATCTGCCCAAGATCACCTTCGCCAACGAAAACGCGCGCCTGGTGTTCTACAAGCGCTATGTGCGCAAAAACGTCGCGGGGGAACCGGCCGAGACGCCCGAAGAAACGTTTTGGCGCGTCGCCTATCACGTGGCCAAAGCCGAAGCCGAGTTCGGCGCCGACGACGCGCAGATCATCGAGCAGGCCAAGGACTTCTACCGCTTGCTGGCCGACCGTTTGTTCTTCCCCAATTCCCCCACCTGGACCGGGGCAGGAACCCCTTTGGGCCAACTGGCGGCGTGTTTCACGGCAGACATGCGCGTGGTGACCCGGGACGGGCTCAAACGGATCGTTGATGTTCAAGTGGGCGATTTGGTTCTTACTCATAAAGGCCGATACCGGCCGGTTATCGAGACGATGCAACGCCGTTACACGGGGCCTCTGTATCACATTAGGGTGAAAGGTATAGGGGTTACCTTGGAAGTTACACCCGAGCACCCCATATTGACACCCAATGGGTGGGTCGAAGCGCAACACCTTCAAGAAGGCGATTGGGTTGCCGTTGGCATGCCTCAGGGGATTCAAACCACCTCGGTATTCGACCTGGCTTCGCTGGAATATGCGCCCGACCTTGAAGTCGAAGTGACAGAGTCGGAAATCCGGGCGCGAAAGCCTGCTCAATATCAGCGTTCCGGCCGTTTATCCAGGTGGATTCCCCGTTTCGTGCGGCTTACCCCGGAACTCGCGCGTTTATGTGGATATTATGTGGCCGAAGGCACGATAGATCCTGATGAGCGTTACGTGCGATTTACTCTTGGAACAGATGAGCAGGAAATCCAGAAAGACATCATCGAATTGATAGATTCCCTCTTTGGCATCGAGCCCACAGTTATACCTTCTTCGCACGGAAGATGGGTGCAAGTTGATGTTTATAATCGGGTTCTTGCTACCTGGTTCCGTACCCACTTCGGGAAAGGATCTACTCAAAAAAGCCTCCCCCAGTGGCTGCTTTATGCGCCGCCTGAGGTCCAAAGGGCCTTTTTAGTCGGACTTTTCCGCGGTGATGGCCTATTTGTAGAATATGCGTATGCTGTCCCGCATCGTTCGCGCACGCATGTAAATCGAAGTTTGCGGCTTACGCTCGCCAATCCTTCGTTGATTCAGCAGGTTTGGCAAATTCTCCTTCGCTTGGGTTATGATGCGAATATTCGCCCTGTTGACACACGCTATGTAACCCCCAACGCGAGTGATACGGCTCAAGTCTCTTTGCCTCCTCTGTCTTCTCGAGACCTGGTTCAAGAGGCTTTCCATATCAACCTTCCCGCGCCGGATTCTCGCTATGTGCGTAAACATGTACTGCGTCAGAATGGAGAAGTTTTCTTCAAGATCGCGCGCATTGAGGTCGTGCCTTATCAGGGGATTGTCTATAACCTTGAAGTCGAAGAGGACCACACCTATGTGACGGAAGGGGTGGTCGTTCACAATTGTTTCGTATTACCCATCTCCGACGACATGGGGCGCAAAGATTCGGGCATTTTCATGACTTTGCGCAACGCGGCCCTCATCCAGCAAACGGGCGGCGGCAATGGCTTTTCGTTCTCGCGGCTGCGGCCGCGCAACACCATCGTGAAGTCGTCCGCGGGCAAGGCCACGGGCCCCGTTGGCTTCTTGCGGGTGTATGACAAGGCCTTTGGCGAGATCGCCCAAGGCGGCAGCCGTCGCGGCGCCAACATGGCTGTCTTGCGGGTCGACCATCCCGACATCGAGGACTTCATCACCTGCAAGACCGACGAAGACGCGATCACCAATTTCAACATTTCGGTCGGCGTGACCGACGCGTTCATGCGCGCGGTAGAAAACGACGAAGAGTGGGAGTTGGTCTTCCCCGATGTGCTGGCCCCCGAATACGAGACCTTCGACGGCACCTTGGAGGACGCTCGCGAGCAGGGCGTGCCCATCAAGGTGTACCGCAAGGTGCGGGCTCGGGAACTGTTCGACAAAATCGTGCGTCAGGCCCATCACAACGGTGAGCCCGGCTTGCTCTTCTTAGACACCGCCAACCGCGACAACCCCGTGCCGCACCAATATCGCCTCGAGGCCACCAATCCATGCGGCGAACAATGGCTGGGGCCTTATGAGAACTGCTGCTTGGGCTCCATCAACCTGGCCCAACACGCCACCCCCGAAGGCGGCGTCGACTGGGATAAACTGCGCCGTACTGTGGAGCGCGCGGTGCGCTTCTTGGACGATGTGGTCCAAGCCAACGCGTATGTGCCCGCGGTGCCCCAACTCAAAGAAGCCGCGCACCGCAACCGCCGCATCGGCCTGGGCATCAAAGGCCTGGCCGACCTGATGTACCGCAATCGGGTGCGCTACGGTTCGCCCGAAGCCCAAGACTTTGCCGCGCAAATCATGGAGTTCATCCGCTACCATGCGATGCGCACCAGCATCGCGTTGGCCCGCGAACGGGGGCCCTTCCCCGGCATCAAGGGCAGCATTTATGACCCACAAAATCTCAAGTGGAAACCTCCGGTTTGGCCCGACTGGTTGGGCGGCGGCCCGCGGCTGGATCTGCAGCGCCCCGCGTTGGATTGGGATGCGCTGGTGCGCGCACTCAAGCAATATGGCATCCGCAACGCCGCGCAAATGACCGTTGCGCCTACAGGCACCATCTCCACCGTCTCGGGCGTCGAAGGCTATGGCTGCGAGCCCGTGTTCGCGCTGGCCTATTACCGCTATGTGAACGACGAGGACGGTCAACGCATTCGCCTACGCTATGTCAGCCCGTTGTTCATGCAGGCCCTGGATGAAACCGATTTGGACGCGGACGCCAAAGAGGCGGTGATTCAGCATGTGCTGGAATACGGCACCATCCAAAATTACCCCGGCGAGTTGCCCGCTTGGCTGCGGGACACCTTCGTGGTGGCCCAAGATGTAAGCGCAGAAGAGCACGTGCGCATGCAGGCCGCGCTCCAAGTGTTTGTCGACAACGCGATCTCCAAGACCATCAATTTTCCCGCGTCGGCCACGCCCGACGATGTGGCCCAAGCCTTCATGCTGGCGTGGAAGTTGGGCATCAAAGGCCTGACCGTGTATGTCACCGGCTCGCGCGAAACCGTGGTGCTGGAGACGCAAGCCACGGCCAAAGAAAAAGGGCACGACGAGTCGGCCGCGGCCGAGGCCACGGCCACGACCCCAGCCCTGGCCTCACGCGGAGCCCCATCCCCCACCCCCCAGGAGGAGGCAGCCGTGACCCAGCCGCAACTGTGGCCCGAATACAAGAAACCCCGGCCTGAGGTCCTCAAAGGCTTCACATTCCAGGTCAACACGCCCTTGGGCAAGGCCTTCGTCACCATCAACGAAAATGGCGGCGACCAGCCCTTCGAGGTGTTCATCAATACGGCCAAGGCCGGCAGCGAGACCGCGGCCATCTCGGAGGCCATTGGCCGGCTGATCTCGTATATCTTGCGATTGAGTTCACCGGTTAAGCCCATCGAGCGGCTGGAAGAAGTCATCCGCCAACTGCGGGGCATTGGCGGCGACCGGCCTCTGGGGTTTGGACCGTATCGTATTCGCTCGCTGCCCGACGGTGTAGGCTACGCGCTGGAGAAGTACCTGCTCGCCTATCAGGAGCGTATGCAAGCCGCGACCAACGGCCAAGAAGCGTCGAAAGCCACGCTGGAGCCCACGATGCCGTCGTTGCCCTTGTCGGTAGGCCCCGACGAGGCCAACGGCGGCGCGACCCAGGCTGCGCCCGAAACGCCCAAGGTGTTTGCCGGCAGCGCGCAGTTGTGCCCCGAATGCGGCCAGGCAACGTTGGTCTTGGAAGAAGGTTGTGCCAAGTGCTATTCGTGCGGCTACAGCGAGTGCTGAAGCACCTCCCCGGCTGGGGGCGCGGTGCGGCCGCGCCCCCAGCCCCTCGGCCACAATCTGAACGACGCGGGGCGCGCCCCTAAGGCCCAGGAACACCAAGGGCACAACGCCCCCGAAAGGCAACGCGGCGTGCCCACCAGCGCCCCAACCCACCCACCAGCGCGCCGCTGGCCCCCCGTGGCAGGCTAAGCCCCCAACCCGCGCCACGTTTTCGTGCCCCACGCATGGGCCTGTCCGCGGGCCCATCCGCAGCGCTGAGCGGCACGCCCCTCGGCATCGCTCGCGAATAGAGAAAGCGGCCGATGCACCCCGACCTGCTTTGCCAACGTCCCTCCAAACCCTGGAGGGCATCCGCCCCCCCTTTGGGCTCGCCTTCCCTCCGTGCTCTCCGTGCCCCCAGGTGCAATTTTCGAACAGCCCCCCGCAAAGCCCTTGACACCCATCCCCGTGTTACTTATACTCGACCTAACGCCTCGGGCCGTCTGCAGGCGACGGCGATAGGAGAACGGAGATGCGGGATAGGAGGCCAAGACTTCGCCCCATTGGGGGGATGATCATGCTGGGCTTGCTGCTGCTTGGCCTGATACTGGGCTGAGAGGTGCGGCGGGCCCTCGCTGACTACACCGGTCCCAACCGCAGCACGCAGGGCGCATATGTGGCGACAGATGTAATCAACGCTTTTACAGGCCGGTATTCTTGTTCCTTCAAGAACGTTTGTGGAGACACCACAAACTGGGGCTTGCGCTGTTCAGCAGATTTGTGTCGTGACCTGGCCCTTGGGCTCCCTTATCTGACCCTGGTGCCGCAGTACGAGACCGTCAACCTGCCCCCAGCCACGGTGGCGGGCGAGGTGCAGTGCACTGGCCAAAACGGCTGGTGCCGGGGCAACGCAGTGGTGCACATCACGGGCCACGAACCTCTGAGCGGTTACACCATCACGGGCATCGAAGGCTTGTTGGATGGGGCGCAATTCGCCTGTCCGGGCGCGGTGTGCGACGTGCCGCTGGAAGGGAGCGGCACCCACACGGTGGTCTACTGGGCGCTGTCGAGTTATGGGGACACGTCGGAGCAAGGGACCCAACAGGTCAGGGTGGACGCAGACGCACCGCAGATGACTTACAGCGTGCAGCCTGGAGCGCCGGACGGGGCCAACGGCTGGTACGCCAGCACCCCCACGCTCACGGTGCAGGGCAGCGACGCCACCAGCGGCGTGGC
>Ga0256914_1001755_pt1 | contig 18947 bp, 17 predicted proteins | sample HulkmetaG_FD_191571 | JGI IMG/M metagenome (GOLD analysis project Ga0256914, IMG submission 191571) | Hydrothermal chimney microbial communities from Main Endeavour vent field at the Juan de Fuca Ridge, Pacific Ocean - Hulk | ecosystem: Environmental > Aquatic > Marine > Hydrothermal vents ... | reverse complement strand
AATCCGGATCCCTTCTGGCAGATTAAAATGGTCGGGAGACAGCTCAAACCGGCTTTTTCCTTCCCGTGCCCCTCTTAGGTCGATGGTTCCCCTTATCTTCCCTATCTCCATTTCTTTCAACGACGACACGGGACCTTCCAAATGGAGGCTCACCCGCTCAGCGCTAACCATCCTTACCTTCATCATCTTGGGTACATTTACAAAGGTCAGCGGAACGGTAACCAAAAGATTGGTTTGCCGCTCGCTTACAACGGAATACCATAACACGATGGCAAAACAAAGGGAGAGGAGCTTCAGGCCAAGATTTTTGAAAAAGAGGGAGCGTATCACGATTCACCCCTCCGAAACCCAGTCAAGGTATGCCGAGAGTTCTGAACAAAAAGGCGTTGAAGGACCTTTTTGATCCCTTTTTCATCCATTTTTCGACTCAATTTCCCTCCCACGGCAAAGGATATCTTTCCCGTCTCCTCCGACACCACAATCGCCACAGCATCATTCTCTTCGGTAAAACCAATGGCCGCACGATGCCGGGTTCCCAACTCTTTTTCGAGTGTCGGATCCTGAGAAAGAGGAAGGAAACAAGCGGCAGCAGCGATCTTGCCTTCACTGATAATCACCGCTCCATCATGAATCGGTGATTCTTTATGAAAGATGCTGACAAGGAGAGAGCCACTCAGCCTCGCATCCAAGCGAACACCCTTTTCAATGAAATCACGTAACCCCGTGTTTCGTTCAAGCACGATTAACGCCCCGATTTTTCGTTCCGCCAACGAGGAAATTCCACGGCTCAATTCTTCAATCTCCCTCTCTTCTCCAAAAAAATAGACCCTTCGAAAAAAAGGGGGTTGGCCCATATTCATGAGGGCTTTGCGAATATCGTTCTGAAAGATGACGATGATCACAAGAATGATAGAACTCAGAAAGCTCGTGAGAATCCAATGGAGGGTTACGAGATGCAGTTTTTGCGACAAAAGGGACGTCACAAACAAAACCCCGAGCCCCACTACCATCTGGACCGCTCGGGTTCCCTTGATTAAGTCGATAATCTTGTAAATAATAAAGGCGACAATGAGGATATCTAAAACATCATACCAGTGCAAACTAAAAAGAAATTGAGACATCCTACCCTACGGTTTCCTCGTTCAAATCCATCATCCGTTCCAACATCCGGACCACCCGAACGTTTTCTTTGACATCATGGACGCGAACGATATCCGCCCCCCGAATAATGCCGTACGCCGTTGTCGCAAGGGTTCCCTCCAACCTTTGATCCACGTCCGTCTCCAAAATCTCTCCAATAAAGGTCTTCCTCGACGCTCCCAACAAAATCGGTTTCCCCAAGACCGAAAGCTCGTAGAGCCGATTCATGATCGTCAGGTTATTCTCCAAGGTCTTTCCAAAACCGATTCCCGGATCTACCACTATCTGATCCGACGGAACCCCCGAAGCCAACGCTATCTCAACCCCTTCTTTCAGATACCGGATAATCTCAGACATCAGCGATCGATAGTGGATATCCCGCTGCATCGTTTTCGGCTTGCCCCGTGTATGCATAACAATTACAGGCACTTTATACTCCGCCGCCACTTTTCCCACTTCCAAATCCCAATGAAGGCCACTAATATCGTTTATCATTCCCGCCCCCGCATCGAGAGCTGCACGGGCAACTTCCGCCTTCGTGGTATCAACGGAAATGGGGACATCGATCCTTTTTGCCAACGTCCGGATAACGGGAACTATGCGTTCCATCTCTTCGTGAGCCCCCACCGGCTCGGATCCAGGCCGAGAGGATTCACCCCCCACATCGATGATATCCGCTCCATCCTCCACCATTTGACAAGCCCGCGCTACCGCATCCTCAACCCGAAAATGCCTTCCCCCGTCGGAAAAGGAATCGGGAGTCACGTTGATAATCCCCATCACCCTTGGCTGTCTCCCCACCACGAGGCGCTTATCCCCACACGTAAGAACCGTTTCCCGGTTTGGAATCCGGTCCAATACCCCCCCAATATTGGACAAGAGTCCCGCCACCTCTTCGTCCTCGACAGTTTTCTCCATAAAGGCCTTTAGCGGTGCGAGCAACAGTACATCTCTTTGGGACACATCCCCCAATTTCGAAGGATAAACCTCCAAAACACCTTGATTCCTCTGAACCCAACGATCACACGCTTCGACTAAAGACAACGGAATTTCTTCCACCAATACACTCACCGGCGTCATATTCCTTTGCCACCCATGGACGGACACATATCTCCTTGAAAGAGAAACAAACGTCATGTAATCCGGCATCCTAATCAACATGGTATCTCTCCCACTAAGGAACAAGCCAGCTCTTATATTTCATGTTTGCTGCGGAAATTCTTCACCATTCTGGTCATCGTTTTGAATCTCCGAGGGATTCTTAGAAGATTCTGTTTTTTCCGACAAACGTTCCTTGGCCGTCTCCGGCATCGTGTCGTCCTCAGGTCTTGTCTCCGCTGAAGGCTTTTTCTCCTCTCCCTTTTTCCTCTTCTCCGTCAACGGCAATCCTTTCACGATACGATCAATCTCCTCACCATCCAACACTTCCCGTTCCAAGAGCGTCTCCGCCAGACGGCGGAGGGTATCATTATTGTCACTAAGGATTTTTTTCGCCCGTTCGTAACATCGCGTAACGATAGAGGTAATTTCTTCATCAATCTCGACGGCGGTCTTTTCACTGTAATCCTTGTGCTGCGCAATCTCGCGCCCCAGGAAAATCTGCTCCTCTTTCTTCCCGAAAGAAAGGGGACCCAGTCGCTCACTCATCCCCCATTCACACACCATCTTCCTCGCCAGTTCCGTTGCCCGTTCAATATCATTACCCGCCCCCGTCGTCATGTGGTTGAAAACGAGTTCCTCGGCAACTCTCCCCCCCATCAAGACGGTGATGTTATTCAACAAATACTCTTTCGAGTAGGTATGTTTCTCATCAATGGGAAGCTGTTGGGTCAGACCCAAGGCGCGTCCACGAGGGATTATCGTCACCTTATGGATAGGATCTGTTCCAGGAAGGAGTTTGGCCACAAGGGTATGGCCCGCTTCATGGTAAGCCGTGTTCCGCTTCTCCTCCTCGGATATGATCATGCTCTTTCGCTCAACTCCCATCAGGACTTTATCCTTCGCTTCCTCAAAGTCCTCCATCTCTACTTTCTCTTTACCCTTTCTCGCGGCAAGCAAAGCGGCTTCGTTCACCAGATTCTCAAGGTCCGCTCCCGTAAATCCCGGTGTCCCCCGCGCGATCACGGAGAGATCCACCTCCTCGGAAAGGGGAGTTCGGCGCGTATGAACCCTCAGGATCTCCTCCCGTCCTCGGATATCCGGAATAGGCACCACGACCTGTCGGTCAAACCTCCCCGGCCTCATCAAGGCGGGATCCAGCACATCGGGACGGTTGGTTGCCGAAATAAGGATCACACCATCCGAAGACTCAAATCCGTCCATCTCCACGAGGAGTTGATTCAAGGTTTGTTCCCGCTCATCGTGCCCTCCACCGAGCCCCGCTCCACGATGTCGCCCCACGGCATCGATCTCATCAATGAAGATGATACACGGAGCATTCTTTTTTCCTTGCACAAACAAGTCTCTCACCCTTGAGGCCCCTACCCCCACAAACATCTCCACGAAATCGGAGCCACTGATACTGAAAAAGGGAACATTCGCCTCCCCCGCGATGGCTTTGGCTAAAAGCGTCTTTCCCGTCCCCGGCGCTCCCATAAGGAGAACTCCTTTCGGAATCCTCCCTCCCAACCGCGTAAACTTTTTGGGATCTTTCAAGAACTCAATGATTTCCTGAAGCTCTTCTTTCGCCTCCTCAATACCCGCCACATCCTTGAACGTCACTTTCTTTTTAGATTCCGAGAGGACCTTCGCCCGGCTCTTGCCAAATGACAAGGCTTTTCCTCCCCCCACCTGCATCTGTCGCATGAAAAAGATCCACACGGCAATCAGCAACAACATTGGAAACCATGAGATCAAAATGGATTGCCATAGGGGTGATTCCTGCGGTGGTTTCGCGGATATCTTCACCCCTTTTTTTTGCAGAAGTTCTACCAAACGGGGATAATTGGGGGCATAGGTTTTGAAAGTCGTCCCATTCGTCGTGGTCCCCTCGATCTGATTTCCCTGGATCGTTACCTCCGTCACGTCTCCTTGATTTACCATGTCGATAAAATCACTGAAGATAACCCTTCGATGGGGTGTTTGGCCCTTGTTGAAAACATTGAACATGAAGATCATAAATAAACTAATCAATAACCAAAAGGCAAGATTCCGGTAGAACGGACCCATTTTTTTATTGTTTCTTCTTTCCATTCCTCACTCTCATTCGTCTTTTATTGAAGGAAAATTATAACACAAAAGTTACGGATTTCCAAGAATGCTTTCTTCTTGGGCACTTAAACAATCGGAAGAAATATGGAAATCAAACACGCATCCCCGGTGCTTTACAACTCCCCAAACGGATGCCGCTTGATAATCGTCTGTTCACGATCAGACCCCACCGAGATAATATCGACAGGCACTTCCACCGTACGTTCAATATAGGAGATATACTGCTGCGCTTGAATAGGAAGATCTTCCCATCTTCGACATGAAGTAATGTCTTGCTGCCATCCCTCCAGTTCCTCGTAGACCGGCACCACCATCTCCAAATCCTCTGCCAGAGGAGGAAAACCGGTGATCTTTTCCCCCTCAATACGATACGCCGTACACACACGTAACGCGGAAAGATCACTCAAGACGTCCAATTTGGTCAGAGCGAGAGACGTGACACCATTTACTCGAACGGCATGCTTGACAGCCACGGCATCGAACCAACCACATCGGCGGGGACGGCCCGTGGTCGCCCCATATTCTGCCCCTTTGTCTCGCAGGGCCTGCCCCGTCGCATCGTTGAGCTCCGTCGGAAAAGGCCCTCCCCCAACCCGAGTCGTATAAGCCTTCAACACCCCAACCACCTCTTTCAGAGACCCTGGCCCAACTCCCGCGCCACATCCAACGTTTCCCGTCACCGTATTCGACGACGTGACAAAGGGATAGGTGCCATGATCCACATCCAAAAGCGCTCCCTGGGCCCCTTCGTAAAGAATCGCCTTCCCCTCTTTGGCGGCTTCGTAAAGCAAAAGGGAAACGTCAACCACGTAAGGTCGCAGCCGTTCGCGGAGCGCCTCGTCAAGGAAATCAAATTCAGCGGAATCGATAGGCTCGTTTCCTAAATATTGGGTCAATACAAAATTCGTCCATGCCACATTCTCTCTCAATTTTTGTTCAAAGATGTGAGGCGACATGAAATCGGCCATACGGATTCCTCGCCTTCCCACCTTATCCTCGTAAGCCGGGCCGATTCCCCTTCCCGTGGTCCCTATCTTCTTTCCGGAACGTGCCTCCCGAGCCCTGTCGAGATGCCTGTGGTAGGGAAGGATCAAGTGTGCCCGGGCACTTATCTTCAAGCGATCGGGCGTCACAGAAACACCCTCCTTTTCCAATGCCTCCATCTCCTCAAGGAGAATAAAGGGGTCGATCACCACTCCATTTCCGATCACGCACATTTTGTCTCTATGGAGGATTCCCGAGGGAATAAGGTGAAAGATAAATTTTTTCCCTTCCACCACCAATGTGTGTCCCGCATTGTTCCCTCCTTGAAAACGAACTACCATGTCCGCCTTCTCCGTGAGAAGATCCACGATTTTTCCCTTCCCCTCATCCCCCCATTGAATCCCTACAACGACAACTGACATTGTTCTCCCTTTACTTCTTTAACGATTTTTCTCTCACAGCCGAATGGACTTAACCGAAATGATATTGGGAAGCGTCAACAGTTCCTTCATGATCTCGTCACTTATGGGCATATCCAAATGCAACAAAGATATAGCCTGTCCTCCCATCTTGTCTCGGCCAAATTGCATCGTAGCAATGTTTATACCACGTTTTCCCAACGTTGTACCCAGATTTCCGATCACACCAGGACGGTCGAAGTTTTCCACCAATAGGATCTCCCCTTTTGGGATCGCCTCGATGATGAAATCGTTGTAGCGGACAATTCGGGGTTCCTTCTTACCAAAAAGGGTACCCCAAATGCTATGCTCCTCGTTCTTCCCTCGGATCCGCAAAACGATCAACGTGGTATAGTCTCCCGTATCCTCCACCTTCGATTCTTTGATCTTAATTCCCCGTTGTTGGGCCATGATCTTGGCGTTAACGAAATTGACGTCATCACCCATTAAGGGCGTCAAGAGGCCCTTGAGGGTGGAAAGGACAATCGGTTCTGTGTCTTTTTCGAACATCTCACCATGGAACTCTATATCGATCTCCTCGATTCCAAAAGAACAAACCTGAGCCAGGAATCCTCCCAGGTTCTCCGCCAGATCCAAGTACGGCCCGATCCTTTCCATCACCTCTTGACTAACAGCGGGTACATTCACCGCGTTCTGAATCGTTTGATGTAAAAGATATGCAATAACTTGCTCTGCGATAGCCGATGCCACGTTCCTCTGGGCTTCATTTGTGGAGGCCCCCAGATGAGGGGTTACCACCACTTGTTCCAGCTCGAAAAGGGGATTGTCTGTCGCGGGTTCCTCCTCGAAAACATCCAAAGCGGCGCCGGCTACCTTCCCCGAAACGATGGCATCATAAAGATCCCGCTCATTCACGATGCCACCCCGCGCGCAGTTGATGATCATCACCCCATCCTTCATCTTCGCAAAGGCTTCCTTATTGATAAGGTTCCTGGTCTCTTTCACCAAAGGGGTATGGACGGTGATGAAATCTGCCCTCTCAAACAAGGCATCAAGATCAGGAACCAGCTCGATCCCCATCTCTCTCGCCTTTTCTTCCGAGATATACGGATCATAGGCAATCACCCGCATCTTGAGCCCTTGCGCGCGATCCGCCACAATGCCTCCGATATTTCCAATCCCTATCACGCCCAGCACCTTATGATAAACCTGAACCCCCATGAACCGGTTCTTTTCCCACTTCCCCGCTTTCAGAGAGGCCGTGGCTTGGGGAATTTTTCGCGCCATCGACAGCATCATGGAAATGGTATGCTCAGCAGCGGCCACATTGTTCCCTTGGGGAGTGTTCATGACCACGATTCCCTTTTGCGTCGCCGCCGGAATATCTACGTTGTCCAAGCCGATCCCCGCCCTTCCTATAACCTTGAGCCTCTTCGCCGCCGCAAGGATCTCTTTCGTCAAACGGGTGGCACTGCGAATAATAATACCGTCATATTCTCCGATGATTTCTTTCAATTCCGCCGGAGACAGCCCCGTCTTGACATCCACCTGGATACCATCGGCATGAGAAAGTTTTTCCAATCCTGCTTCCGCCAGTTTGTCGCTCACCAAAACCTTCATGATGTCCTCCTACGCAAGTTTCTCCGCCAAAACCTTCAAACCGCTTCCCAACTCAATAGCGTATCCCATCGAATGCAGCGCCATCTCAAAGGCCCCTATGACTTGAAACATATCCATGGGATCAAAATATCCCAAATGGGCAATCCGAATGATCTTTCCCTTCACATGGTCCTGCCCTCCCGCCACGGTAATTCCATATCGTTCCAAGAAGGCCTTCTTCAAGGCAAGCCCATCGATCCCATCCGGAACGACGACAGCCGTCAAGGCATCACTGGGAGAGGATTTCGCAAACAACTCCAACCCCATCGCTTTGACGGCGGAACGGGTCGCGTCTGCCAAACGATGATGACGTCGGAACACCTCCTCCAATCCTTCGTCCTTGATCATAGCCAAGACCTCATGAAGGCCGATAATAAGAGAGATCGCGGGGGTATAAGGGGTTTGATTCTTCCGAGCCGATACCAAATGCTTCTTCAAATCGAAATAATACCTTGGAGTCGTCGATCGCTCCGCAAATCTCCATGCCTTTTCACTCAACGAGATAAAGGCCAGTCCCGGCGGCAACATCAGTGCCTTTTGTGAGCCCGTCACGACGACGTCAATCCCCCACGCATCCATCGGCATCTCAAAAACCCCCACCGCGGTTATCCCATCCACCACCAGGATTACATCCTCCCGTTTTGAGGTTAGCGCCGCAATTTCCCTGATGGGATGCATCACTCCCGTCGATGTCTCCGAAGCCTGAATCAAAATCCCCCTGATTCCCGGCCTTTTTTCCAGGATCTCTGAAATCGCTGCAACATCCGCCGGTTCTCCCCACGAAAAATCGGCAAAAGTCGGCACGAGGCCGTAAGCCTCCGCCAATTCTCCCCACCGTTGTCCAAACTTTCCCGCACGCACGACCAGAACCTCATCCCCCTTTGAAAAAAGGTTGGTCACAGCTCCTTCCATCGCTCCCGTTCCCGAGGATGTCAACATCAGAACCTCTTGCTCCGTTTGAAACAGGTACTTCAATCCTTCTCTCACCTCTTCGAAAACCTCTTCAAACACCTTTTCCCGATGATGCATAATCGGTGCCGCCATCCGCAACAAAACCCTCTCTGGAACTGGCGTCGGACCCGGAGCAAAAAGATAAGACTTCATACCTCCTCCTTTCCGTTATCGATTCTTCCTCGCGGTGGGTTCCCCTAACCGATTATCCAAAGGGGCCATCACTTCAACCACGGTTAGAAATTATAAGTCACCCAATTCACTCTGTCAATGAATTTTCTAAAACAGCGTTTATCATAAGGAAATCAGGCGTGGGCCTTTAGTGGGCCTTTATCGGACGCGTCCCCACAATGAGGACAAACACAGTGAGCACAACCAGAACCGAGACACCCGCCAACACCAAGAAAACAGCCTGAATCGACCAATGCATCTTTATCCAACCGATAATCTGGACAGCCAACGCTCCCATACCGAATTTCAGGACAAATTTCACGCCATAACCGGAATGACGAAGCCGATCCGGGGTATAGCGGGCAACCAATGTATTCTCAATGGGTTGTAATCCCATGAGAAAGAAGGTGTAAAAAATCGAAACGGCAATCAAGGATAGATCCGTAAGATAGGCCATGCCGAGCGCTCCAAAAATGGCAAACCCGTTGAAAGCGATATAGGCCCACCTCAAATCGTAATGGTCCGTCACATATCCCCCGAGATACAGCCCAGCGATTCCGATAATGAAGACCAAAGAGGTCAAAAGGGAGGCGGAAACGTTCGGAGAATGAAAAAAACTCACGACACCCGCCAGTGTCTTCAGCAACCCGGGGTTACGAAGCTCGAACAGAGATGGCAGCGTCACCGTGAGTCCCCGAAAGGTAATCCCCCCCAAAACCATGGCCACACACAGAATCACAAAGGCCTTCAACATCCCTTCGCCTCCCGATTTCTCCCCGACAGTGTCGGCTTCGGGATCGGCGACCTTGAAGAACAACATCAAGACAAATCCCAAAAAATTGAAGAATCCCAGCGCCCCATACGCCACTTTCGGCCCCCACTTCCAGTTGAGAAAGCCCGCCACCAAAGGGCCAAAGGCGAACCCCAGATTTCCCGCCATGCCATTAATCCCCAGCCCTTTCCCAATCTGTCGAACCCCCCGTGAGATCAGTCCAATACCCGCCGGATGGTAAATCCCTGAAAAAACTCCCATGCCAGCGAGAAAAAAGGAAAATTCTCTAGGAGAGGGGAGAAAAAGGGCTCCTAGCCACGCACAGATACTGGTTCCCAAAAAGAACGTGGCCATGAGGCGGCGTGCCCCCAGACGGTCGGTGACAATTCCCCACGGCAAAGCTGAGATCCCGTAAAAAAGATACATCAGAAAAGAAAGTCGAATAACCTGACTAAAGCCAAGGTTATAATATTTTGTCAAGGGAAGTACCAAGGCCGGAAAGACCATCATACTGAAATGGCTCATAAAATGCCCAAAACTCGTCACGATCAGGATACGTCTCTCCTCGGCATTCATACTACCTTTGTATAGACGTCTCAAGAAAAAGTAAAGAGGTGAAGGGTATCAACGAGCTAAAGGCACCGATAGTCGCGCGGCTTAAAATAGGTCTCCAATAGCTCCGGTTTCTCCTCGATCTCGTTAAGGAGCTCGCGCATAGCGGAAACCATTTGAGGCTTGTTTTCCGGGAGTTTTCCGTTCAAATCGACAAGGTTCGAGACGTGATCGGATAAAAACTCGCTTCGTACCTCCAGCGATTCCACCAGTGTTAGGGTCTCCTCCAAAATGGTCTTCGGCGACGCCGGAACGAACTCTCCCCGACTCACTTGATCGAAAATGGGAGTACCCGGATAGGGAACCAATGTTCGAACACGTATGAAATGAGGATCGATCGCATTCAGGACGTCGGCCGTATGCACCGCATGTGCCTGGGAACGTTTTTCTCCTCCAATCCCCAACAAAACATAAAGGGACAGCTCAAACCCCGCTTCTAAGGCCTTTCTGCCTCCCTCGATCATCTGTTGAGGCGTCGCCCCCTTTTTAATAAACTCCAACAGCTCGGCGTCACCTGTTTCCAAGCCCACGTGAAGACGAGTCAGCCCCGCCTTTCGGATCGCCCTGAGATCTTCCAAGCTCCTTCTCCGAATCGTCTTCGCCCTCGCATACATCGTGACTCGTTCGATCTCGGGAAACTTTTCGTACAGATACGCCAATACGTCTATCAAATCGGAGGGCTTCATCACCAAGCTATTCGAATCCCCAATGAAAACACGTTTAATTCCAGACCCATAAAATGCATGGGCTGCATCGATATCCTTCTTGATGCTCTCTACCGGTTTTATCTCAAACCGCTCTTCCTTATACATCCCGCAAAATGTGCATTTGTTCCACGGACATCCTCGCGTCGCCCGGATCAACACACTATACGCCTCACTTGGCGGACGGTAGGGAGGCATATCATAAGGTAGAAACACGTTTTTCTCCTTTTTTTCTTAAAACGTAATTCCCTTTCTAAATTGCGTCAAATCGGCGCAGGCTTTCCTCTTATCAAAGCCCCAATTCCTCGTCTATCTCGCACATGGCTTCAAGACTCAGAGCAGCGAATTCCGGCAAGGGAATATCGATTTTTTCGCAAAGACGAATCAGGTCCCGGTTCACACTTCTCGCAAATCCCTTTTCCTTCATCCGTTTGGTAATCGATTTGGGTTTCACACTCTTGAGTTTCTTGTCGGGGTAAACGAGGGCCGTCGCCGTAATCAAACCGGTGATACATTCCGAACAGGTAATCGCATAATCGAAACGTGTCTTCCTTTCAATCCCCAAAGCCTCCGCATTGTGCGCGAGTATGGCATCGATCATATCTTGAGGGAACCCCTTCTCCGAGAGAATCTCCGCTGTTTTCTTGGCGTGCTGCTCTGGCGTATCGTATGTCTCTTCGTAATCGAGATCGTGTAGCAGTCCGGCGATTCCCCATTTGTCCGGATCTTCCCCAAACCTCTCCGCCAACGCTCTCATAATGGCCTCAGTGGCGAGGCAATGTTTAATCAGATTCTCCTGATGCACAAAGGACTTCAACAACGCTAATGCTTCCTCCCGCGTTATAGGAACCGATGAATTTTCGTTTTCCATGGTTTCACTCCTCTTTTGACGCATGATTTAAAGCAATATTTTCATAAAGGACCGCCTATTCTATAGCATCATCGCCCTTCCGACAATTCCATGGACTCATCCGAATTCTGTAGGATCAGCCGCTTAATCTGTTCCTGAGTGTAATCTGCCACCGTATCCGCCTCTCCAATCAGATCCGCCCGTATCTTGATTGTCAGATTTGCCAAGCTTTCCAGCAACCTTCTTGGATCCTCTCCACTGATACTCCTATCCCGAGTCGCCATATTCAAAGCCTCTAAAAAATAATGATATTCTTCAAGAACCGGAGGGGAAGACGAAATGGCAAGACGATGGGTGATAAACTGAAACCTCACAATATCTTCATGGGTAATACGCTCCGCAAGGATAATTTCCTCGATCCGGTTGATGAGTTCTTCATAAGTCTTTCTTTTCAATTCCAAGAACTTGATGTTCTGCTCTTTTTGCACTTCAACCGCAGTTTGCTTATTTAGAAGTAGAGCCGTAATCAAAACCGTTGCCACCGTTCCCAATACAATCAAAACAATTTCCTGAGTAAAAGGCGTGCTATCCGTGACCTTGTAGGCATAGCGAAGAAAGGCGTATCCCCCTACGAACGTCGTGGCTGTCAAAAACAACAAAATAATATTTTTGATTTCCTTCATAAATCTCCTTCCAACTCCCATCTCATAGCTCCCCACAGCCGCAGGCAGTCCACGAATAGTATATCTTTTCTCGTCCTTTTTTACAATTCATTTCTACGCCTTCTCTTAAACACGTTTTCCTTGACACCTTTGGAACAAACATAGTAGAAAACAACTGAATTTCGGAGGAACTTCGCATGGAAACAGCGATAGGCCTGATAGTAGGGACGAGCCTTCTCTATAGCAACCTTTTGAAGACCCAGGAGATACAAACCATCAACACCCCTTACGGCCCGGCGGATATCGTCACCTTAGGGGGGGGCGTCATCGTGTTTCGGCATGGGAAAGAAGGAACTATTCCGGCTCACCGGGTCTCCCATCCGTCCAACCTGAAAGCCCTTCAAGAGAGGGGAGTAAAATACGTCATTGGTTTGCAATCCGTCGGAAGCCTCAAGGAATCCATCCCTCCCGGTAGCCTCTTGGTTCCCGACGACTACATTAGCCTCGTTTCGGTCCCCACCATCTTTGAAAGCAATCACGATCCCCATATCGTTCCATCCTTCGACGAAACGATACGAACAAGCCTTCTGCAAATGCTCCAATCCGAAAAAATACCGGTTTTCGAACAAGGGATCTATTGGCAAACGGTAGGGCCTCGTTTTGAAACACGCGCGGAAATTCGCCTCCTCGCCCATTTCGCGGACTGTGTGGGCATGACAGCGGCATCCGAAGCAACGGTGGCTCAAGAGATGGGACTGGGATACTGTTGCCTATGCAGCATCGACAATTTCGCTCACGGTATCGGATCCCCTCCCTTGACAGAAGAGGCTTTTCACGAAGTCGTGAAGGAAAATACAAAGAAAATGGAAACCATCCTGAATCTCATCCTCAGCAAAAAGGAAACACTCATATGTCCATCTTGATTCAAAACGTCCTCGTCAACGGGGACACGGGAGATATTCGTATCCGCGGCTCTCGAATCGAAGCAATCGCCCCCTTTCTCCCACCAGACCCCGAAGAAGAAATCATCGACGGCACAAACAAAGCGGCCGTTCACGGCTTCGTGAACGGACACACCCATGCCGCCATGACCCTCTTTCGCGGCTTCGCCGACGACATGAAGCTGAAGCCTTGGCTGGAAAAAAAGATCTGGCCGGCGGAAGCGAAACTGACGGAGGAAGACGTCTATGTGGGTACGCGGCTTGCGTGTCTCGAGATGATAAAGACGGGAACCACCCTTTTCAATGATATGTATTGGCACCTCCCCGGGGCGTATCGGGCGGTGGAATCGATGGGACTCCGCGCCGTTCTTTCCGCCGTCTTCATTGACCAATTCGATGAAAAGAAAAGGAAAGAACAGATCGAAGCCAACCTGAAATTCCTCGATGAGTTCGGCGGAAAGAACCCCTTGATCCAAATCGCGCTGGGCCCACACGCCATCTACACCGTCTCACGGGAAGCCCTCGAATGGATCGCTTCCTACTCCCAAGAGCACGATCTCTTCGTCCACATCCATCTATCGGAAATCCAGCGGGAGGTGGATGCCTGTCTCGACACCTTTGGCGTCCGTCCCACGGAATACCTGAAGGAAGTCGGCCTCTTGTCCAACCGTCTCTTCTGCGCCCATTGCAACCAACTGTCCAAACATGAGATGAAGCTCTTGATAGATGCTGGCGCCCACCTTGTTCATACCCCCGTCTCCAACCTGAAACTCGCCGCCGAAAAGATCTTCCCCTACGAAATCCTCAAGGTTTTGCAAGCTTCCATCATTCTTGGAACGGACGGCTGCTCTTCAAACAACAACCTCGATATGCTTGAAACGGCAAAGTTCGCTTCCCTCTTTCAAAAGTGGCAGTCGAGCGACCCCACCCTTCTACCTGCCGAAGAGGCACTAGACCTCCTTACAGGGGAAGGATACCGTGCTTTCAGGATCGGGAGCGGGAAAATCGAGCCGGGTGAAGTCGCCGACCTCGTTCTCATTGATCTCAATCATCCCCAAAACGTTCCCCTTTATCACCTCGAATCAAACCTCATCTACGCCGTGAACGGCACCGCCGTTTCAACCACGATCTGCAATGGCAAAATACTGATGAAGGATAACGTGGTGCCGGAGGAAGAAACGATCATTTCTGAGGCACGGGCGGTGGCAAAGAAATTCGCAAGGATGTTGTCTGAATCATGAAAGGCAACGTTTCCCAGGGAAAGGGCGCACGATGGTTCTCCCTCGACCAGATTGTCCTTTTCCTCAAGCTATTCAAAGATCCGGCCGTCCCCTGGACCCTCAAGCTGATTCCGATTCTCGCCTTTCTATACCTCCTTTCTCCTTATGATTTGATTCCCGATCTTCTCTTCCCCGGTATCGGGGAAATCGACGATATCGTCGTCCTTTTCTTCGCCATGACCCTTTTCAACCGGCTGGCTCCCGTGGATCGAATAAAAGCTCACTTGCGGGACATGCAAAAATCCAAGGGGGCCGAAATATGAAAACACAAACCCTCGTCATGGGAACGGCCGGCCACATCGATCATGGAAAGACGGCGCTCGTCAAAGCGCTGACGGGTGTTGACACGGATCGCCTCAAAGAAGAGAAGGAACGCGGGATCACGACAGAGCTAGGATTCACCCATCTGACTCTCCCCTCCGGTACCAACATCGGGGTCGTGGACGTACCGGGCCATGAAAAGTTCGTTCGGCACATGGTGGCGGGGGCCAGCGGTCTCGATTTCGTCCTGCTCATCGTCGCGGCCGATGAAGGCGTCATGCCTCAAACAATCGAACACGTCCAAATCTGCCGTCTTTTGGGAATTAAAAAGGGGCTTATCGCCATCACGAAGAAGGATCTAGTCGACGACGAGATGATCGAGCTGGTGAAAGAGGACATAGCCGATCTCGTCAAGGATACCTTCTTAGAAAACGCCCCCATGTTTCCTGTCTCTTCGCTTACCGGTGAAGGAATCCCCGCTCTCGTGGAAGCTATCGACCAACTCATCCAAGAAATCCACGGACGGGAAACGGATCAGATCTTTCGGCTCCCCATCGACCGGGTCTTTACGATGAAAGGATTCGGCACCGTTGTCACGGGCACCCTCATCTCCGGTGAACTCAAAACGGGTGACGAAATCGAAATCCTTCCCTCCCAAAGACGGTGCAAGGTACGGGGAATTCAAGTTCACAACCAGCCCACCGATGTCTCCAAAGCGGGACAGCGCACAGCCGTCAACCTTCAGGGGGTGGAGAAACGGGATATACAAAGGGGAGAAGTGCTCATCCATCCCGGCAGCATCACGCCGACACATCGCCTCGACGCCTATCTAACTATGCTTCCAACGGCCGAACATCCCGTCACACATGCCTCCATCCACCGTTTCCACATCGGCACCTCCCTCCACTTGGCCAAGATCTATCTTCTCGACAAGGAAATCCTCGAACCCTCCCAAGAGGGATTCGTTCAATTCGTCTTCGAGGATCCCGTGATCGCCCTTCCGAAAGACCGGTTCGTGATTCGCGGTTCCGGAAAGATCCAAACGCTGGGGGGAGGAGAAGTCCTTTTTATCCATTCACCCCGTCGCAAGCGAAACGCCAAGGAAAGCTTGGAAACACTGCGGCTCCTCAAGGAGGGATCAGAACGAGAAAAGGTCCTTTTTTTCGTTCAGGCAAGCGGACTCAAAGGAATTACCTTCTCCAAACTTCTTGAATCCACCAACATGCCGCGTCATGAACTCGAAACGATTCTGGAGGAAGAGGAAAAACAAGGCACCCTCGCGCGCCTTGCCCTTACCCCCCCTGTCTACCTACATAAAAAGCAGATCGCTACCCTTTCGCAACAGATCGCCCAAAGCCTTGAAGCGTTTCACGCCGCGAATCCTTTGAAGGAAGGAATGGAAAAAGAGGTGCTTCGCAGTCAACTCGTCCCAGACATGGACAAGAAGTTCTGGGATCATCTTCTGAATCTCTTATGCGAAAAGGGTCCCTTCGAAGTTCAGCAAGACACCCTTCGCTCCACCCAACATACCCAAAATATCGATCCGGCCTTTCAAAAAGCGATCGAAGAAGTAAGAAGACAACTCCGAAAAGGCGGCCCCCACCCCCCAACGCTCAAAGAACTCACATCCCACCTGAAACGGCCAGCGACGGAAATCAAAACCATCCTCAACTTCCTACAGAAGGAAGGTGAGTGTGTTAAACTCACTGAAGAAATCTACATGGACATCGGCGCCTTTGAAAAAATAAAAAACGACACCATTATCTTTCTCAACGAAAACGGAGAGATAACGGTGCAGTCGTTCAAGGAGTTGACGGGACTTTCGAGGAAATTTGCCGTCCCGATACTGGAGCTTTTCGATAAGCTCCGTATCACGCTTCGAATCGACCAAAAACGCGTCCTGAGGAGTTGATACCATGTGGAGAGAAGGCCATCTTAAACCGTCTCTCCTTCTCAACGCCACGTTCGAGCCCATTGGCATCATCTCTTGGAGAAAGGCCATCCTACTCACCTTTCTAGGCAAGGCGGAGGTCGTTCACGCCTATGAACAGGTCGTTCATGCCATCTCTACCTCCATGAAACTTCCCGCGGTATTGAGATTGACCCGTTACGTGAAATACCGGAGAAACGAAGTCAAATTCACACGGCGAAACATCTACGTTCGGGACAAATATCGGTGCCAGTACTGCGGCAAGACCTTTGAGCCAAAAGACCTAACGTACGACCACGTAATCCCCCGTTCCCGAGGAGGAAAAACCACGTGGACCAACGTGGTAACCTGCTGCCACTCCTGCAACCGAAAGAAAGGAGACCGCACCCCCAAGGAAGCCCACATGCGTCTCCTCGCCAAGCCCAAAGAACCTCGCTGGCACCCCATGATCCACTTCACCATGGACACTCAACAGGTACCTTCCTCCTGGCTCGACTACCTCATCTGGCATCCCGCCTATCGCCCCCCCGAGGCCTCTTTCGGGGTAGAACCCGAAGAATAACTCTTACTTTTTCAGTAAAATCCGAATGATCTGGCCTTGAAGCCTCCTATCTTTGGGGCTTACCACATCAAACATGACATTCTTCCGTACGGCGATAAGGCGATGGAACCGATCATCCCTGACCCAAAACGCTTCATCGCCCAAACTTTCGACCGCTTCCACTTTTGCAACGGTGGAAAAATTGTTCCGCATCGTCTGAAAAACGGAGTGGGCCTTCTCTGAACGACGAAACACGTAAACCACGTAACTAATCGATTTGAGGAAATTGGATTTCGAACGAAAACGATAACTGCACGGCGGGATTTTGTAAGTCTTTTTTTTCTGATCATCGGGAGACACACCTTTTGGATAGGCGCGGAACGCCAGATCATCAGGCGCCACCTTCAAAATCCTCGCCGCCTCTTCATTTGAAATACGATAGGGACACGCCCCTTGCTCCCCTCCCCACACAAGGCCCGAAGGCCACATCATTACCACCCAACATAAAAGTATCACCCAGCTTTTTCGACACATACGCATATCCTTTCTCCTTTTAAGTTTCCAGGGAAAAATCCTTTTTCTCTTTCCTAGTCCACCCACCCCCATCACACCTTTTGTCCACGCCACCTTATAGCACTTCTATCACACACTTCAACCGGAACCAATACGCCCGCCCCCTCTTTCCAAATCACCTATCGACTGCTAGGATAAACTCAAAGGAAAAGAGAAAACCATGACTTTGGAAGAAAACACCTCCGTTTTGCTCCTTATTGACATACAGGAAAAACTCTTTGCCGCCATCCACGACCGAGAACGCCTCAAGAAAAATGTGGAACTCCTCGTCCGGCTCTGTCAGATCATGAACATACCTCTCCTGGTAACGGAACAATACCCCAAAGGCTTGGGGAAAACGATTCCCACTCTCATTCATCTTCTTCAAAAAGAATACTTTCCCATTGAGAAAACGACTTTCAGCTGTTTCGCCCACGAAATCTTCGTTCACAAACTCGATACCCTTTTCAACCGTGGAAGAAGACACCTTATCGTCTGTGGAATCGAAACCCACATCTGTGTGTATCAAACGGTGAGAGATCTCCACAGACACAGGGAGTGGACGCTCCACGTTGCCGCTGACGCAACGGGAGCGAGAACGGAATTCAACTGGAGATGGGGCTTAGAATTACTCCGGGAGGAAGGAGCCTCCATCAAACCGACCGAAACCCTTCTGTATGAACTTTTGAAAGAAGCAGGAACCCCTACCTTCAAGGCCATGCTACCCTTTATCAAATAACCCTGTCTATCTTTTCCCGTCATCGAACTTTCAAACAGCGTATCTCTTGACAAAGAAAAATCCCTCCATTATTATGTGTATAATGTAAAATTATATTTTGCATAGTAAAATCAAGGTGGGATCCGAACAGCAAAAATGGCCGAAAAAGTGAAGACAGTGCCGCGGTACCTCATCAAGTCGCTGCAAAAGGGATTAAGGATTCTGGAGGTCCTCGCAAGGTCTGCCAAACCAATGACCTTGCAGGAAATCGCGGAGACCGTGTCAATCAACACCCCCACCATGTTCCGGTTCCTTCACACCCTGGAGAAGACCGGCTTCATCGAAAAAGATGTGAAGCAAAAGACGTACCGTCTGACCCCCAAGGTTCTCACCCTCGGGTACGCCGTCTTTCATTCCTCGGATTTGTGGCAGACGGCCCACCCCTACCTGGTCAAGGCCTCCAACCGGCTGAACGAAACGATGAACATGGCGATCCTGGACGGGACGGACATCCTCTACATCGACCGGATCAAGACCCAGAAGATTCTCCAGATCAGCCTGGAGATTGGCTCCAAACTCCCCGCCTATTG
>Ga0256914_1001754_pt1 | contig 18949 bp, 17 predicted proteins | sample HulkmetaG_FD_191571 | JGI IMG/M metagenome (GOLD analysis project Ga0256914, IMG submission 191571) | Hydrothermal chimney microbial communities from Main Endeavour vent field at the Juan de Fuca Ridge, Pacific Ocean - Hulk | ecosystem: Environmental > Aquatic > Marine > Hydrothermal vents ... | reverse complement strand
TTTGTAAATGTAAGAAGCAAAAGATCTTGCGGATTGACACCCTTACTTAAAAGATAACCGATTCTAGCGACTATCGTCGATGTTTTTCCCGTTCCGGCAGACGCGATGATAAGATTGTTCCCATAAGAAGCAGTAGCCGCGGCATACTGCTCTTGGTTTAGTTTTGATAAAGGCATGTCGGACTTTGTGTTAGGATTGGATAAATTGTAAGATATTTGATTCTATGTCATCTTTATCAACGACATCATCATGAACGATCTTTTTATCAAAAAGCGACTTAACACTCGGCGTTATCTCTATATTTAACTTCTTGGAAAATTCCCTCAAAGCTTCTATATCCGGTTTTTTTTCATCGCTTTGCTCCAAAGCCATAAGCATCGTCGGAGCGAATTTCGTCCACTCCGCCGTAGAACAGATAACCGTTTTCAAATCTTTTTGTTTCAAATTTTCATAAGCCCTAAAACATGTCGCGGTGTGCGGATCGAGAACATATCCTTTTTTCGCATACTTTTTTATGATTTTTTGTCCATATTCGTCATCGCTGTCGATAGCGGCAAAATCTTTTTGTAAAGAGTCGAGTTCATCTTTACTTAGAGTATAGATACCGTTTTTGTTAAGATCGTCCATCATCTCTTTAGTTCTCTTCGCACCGTACTTGTCGAACAACACCCTCTCGACATTCGAAGATTTCAATATATCCATAGCCGGAGAGTTCGTAAGAATCAACTTTTTATCTCTTATGTCGTAAACTCCGTCGTTTATAAGTTCGCTTAGTACATTGTTGGCATTTGAAGTTATGAGTATCTTCTCCACAGGAAGCCCCATCTTTTTGGCATAGTAAGCACCAAGAGCGTTTCCGAAATTTCCGCTTGGAACGGTTATATAAATCTTTTCACCCTCTTTTATCTCCCTCTTTTGCGATAATGAAAGATAGGCTTTTATATGATAGATGATCTGAAAAATAATTCGTCCGAAATTTACGGAATTCGCAGCACTTAAAGAGATATGACTCTTTTTTAACTGCTCTTTGAAAGAAGAAGATGCCAAAAGACGCTTTAGAGCGCTTTGGGCGTCATCGAAGTTTCCTTTTATCCCTATAACTTTTAGATTCGGCGCACTTTCGGTTACCATTTGAAGTCGCTGAACATCGCTCGTTCCGCCATCCGGATAGAGACAAACCACTTGAATATTCTCCTTGTTTGCAAAAGCTTCCAATGTAGCCGGCCCCGTATCTCCACTTGTCGCGGCGAGAATGAGATACTTTTTTTCTATCTTTTTAGCAAGATTTGAGAGTATGTAGCCAAACGGTTGAAGAGCCATATCTTTAAAAGCTCTTGTCGGTCCATGATATAGCTCGTTTACGAAAAGATCGTTTTCGATTTTCACAACCGGCGCGACATCTTTGGGGTCGTCGAACTTATCATAAAGCGACAAAGCTTCATCGATCACGCTCTCATCGATATCGATCTCAAACATTTTCAATATCTTATATGCCAATTCTTTATAAGAAAGTTCCCTGTTTTCGATAAAAAAAGCCTCTTTCAACTTCGGCAGAGATTCAGGAGCATACAACCCGCCGAAATCGGCACCCGGATTTAGTATCGCCGTAGAAAACGGTACACCTTTTTCGGACTCTTTTTCATATCCCCTTGTCGGTATAAAATTCATTTCATCTCCTTTTTGATCACGGTTCCTATGCCTTCACTCGTAAAAAGCTCCAACAGTATCGAGTGCTCGATGCGACCGTCAATGATATGCGCTTTTTTCACACCGCCCTCTACCGCTTCAAGACAAGCATCTACTTTTGGAATCATACCCCCGTGGATAACACCCTCATCTTTTAATCTTTTGACATCTTCCTCGCTCAAAGTGGAAAATAGATTTTTGTCGTTATCCAAAACTCCCAGTGTATCGGTTAAAAACATCACCTTTCTAGCACCTATGCTAACGGCTATTTTACTAGCCGCGAAATCGGCGTTTATGTTATATCCGGGTTCGCCTATCTTTTGAGCGGAAGCTATCGGAGCGATAACCGGTATAAATCCCTCTTCGATTAGGTTTAAAACGATCTTTTTATCAACCTTAGTTATATTGCCCGTATATCCGAATTTTCCGGCATCTTTTGGTTCCGCCTTTATGAAGTTAGCATCTTTACCGCTTATACCGATCGCCTTTACACCATGATGATTTAAAAGAGAGGTTATCTCTTTATTTATACTGCCGCTTAGAACCATTTCGACAACTTCCATGTTCTCTTTACTGGTAACTCTTTGTCCATCTTCAAAAGAGGTCTCTATGTTCAGTCTCTCTAAAATGTTATTTATCTTTTTACCACCGCCATGAACTATGACCGGCTTTATACCAAGAAGAAACAAAAAGGCTATATCTTTTGCGAATTTCTCTTTTAAAATCGGATCGCTTTGTGCGGCACCACCATATTTTATGACGATTATCTGGTCGCGAAAGAGCTGTATAAAAGGAAAGGCGTCTATCAGCGTCTTGACGGTATCTATCTTTTTTTGAGTCGGCATATCAATCCTAAAATTTTTAGGAGATTTTACCAAAATTTGCTATATATTCCTTTACGCGCTCAACTATCTTCTCGGACAAAACGATTTCAAGCTCCAAAACCGAAAGATCTACTCTAAAATCTTCCATCTTCACGGCATCTTTTTGAGTCGTGAGAATCGAGTCGGCATTATGCTCTCTGACTATTTTTGCAAGCTCTCTTTCTTGAAAACGATAATGATCGGGGAAAAATACCCTCTCTATAAAAGGAGGAACAAACTTTTCAAGTCTTTGAGGTCTTGATATGGCGGTAACCAAGACCATTCTGTCGGTTTTGTTGACAATCTTCACCTCTCTTGTAAAATCAACATTTTCAACCGCAACAAGATCCGCTTTTTTGTAATTGGAAGGCGGTTCGCGAAAAGGACCCGCCGGCAGGCAGAACTCATTTGTAAAAACCATTGAAGGTCTTAAAAGTATATCGAATTTCTCTATCCCCACCTGAGAATATCCGTCATCCAAAAGTACGACTTTCGCTCCTAAAGATTTTGCTTTTTCTATCCCAGAAATTCGATCTTCGCTAACTATGACCGTTGCATGCGGAAGTGATCTTGCCAAAAGCATAGCTTCATCTCCGCTTTTTGAAACATCGGACATGATCACACCGTTTTGACTAATCACTTTAAGCCCTTTTGACTCTCTACCATAGCCTCTAAGAACAATCGCCACATCTTTTAACTCTTTGGCAAGAGCTATCGTAAAAGGCGTTTTCCCGCTTCCTCCTACTATGAGATTTCCAATACTTACAACCGGAATTTGCAAGTTTTTAGGTTTTACCGACTCTCTTTTAAGAACAACAAAAACACAATATAGTAAAGATACGGGATATAGAAGAAAAGAGATAAATCTTTGTGCTCCGTCAGGGTTGAAGAGATATCTCTCCACCCAAAAATATATACGATTTCTCACCCTCTATTAGCCGATATCTCTTTTATCTGATCACAAATATAGTACACCTCGTCATCACTCAATCCCGTATAACAAGGTAAAGACAATATCTGCTGATAATTCGTCAACGCGACGGGAAAGTCGTTCACTCTAAGCGAATATTTATGTTTATAATATGTCAAAAGATGTAGAGGTACGAAATGAAGCCCCGTATATATTCCTTTATCTTTCAGCGCTCTAGCAAAATCGTCTCTATTTTTATCCACTTTGATTATATAGAGGTTGTAGGTGTGCTCGTTAACCTCAGCGGGCAGAGTTATATGAGCCACTCCGCTTAAACATTCGTTATAGATTGAAGCGATATGCTTTCGTCTTTGAATCTGTTCGTCAGCCTTTTGCAGTTGTCCTATACAAAAAGCGGCATCTAGTTCACTACTTTCGTATCCGATACCTATATCGACAACATCGTAAACATAACCGATATTTCCATATTTATCCCACTCTTTGGACTCAATTGCATGATGACGTATGAGTTTAGCTCTCTCGTAAATATTTTCATCGTTAGTAGCTATGATTCCGGCTCCGCCGATAGAGTTTTTCATTTTTGAACTAAATCCGAATGTTGTTATGGTCGAACCGGTAGTTCCTATCATTTTTCCGTTATATTTCGTACCTAAAGCGGTCGAAGCATCCTCAATCACTTTTATGTTGTATTCGTCAGCAATTTCGTATATAGCATCCAAATCACTGCTTTGCCCGCCCACATGAGTAACTACGACCGCCTTTAATTTTTTATGATAATGTTTTTCCAACGCCTCTTTGAGTCTTTTTGGATCCATATTGAAGCTTTCACTTTGGATATCTACAAATATCGGCTCGGCGTCAAAATGTCTAACCGCTTCCGGAACAGCCGGATGAGCGTTTACCGAACATAATATTTTATCGCCTCTTTTAAGTTCCAACGCAAACATACTAAGATGCATAGCACCGCTCCAACTTGATGTAGATACGGCATATTTACAACCGATATACTCACACATCAAATCTTCAAGCTCCTCGATTTTAGAAGCGCCTTTTAACGATAGAACCTCTTGAATCAGATTTTTCTCGTTCTGATCGATAGAGGGCAGGTAAAATGGAATCTCTTTCATAACAACTTCTCCTTCTTATAGTTTAATATCTCTTGGGTATAAAAAATCATGCCCGATAGTTCGGGATGTAAGCTTTGCGATAACGGGCGGCTTTCGTTTGAACTGATTTTGGTATATCTTTTTAATAATCATATCTATCATCTCAATATCAAATCCTTTTTCGATCAATTCTTCACGAGAGAGCCTGTTTTCCACAAACTCTCTCAAAGCGCGATCCAATACGGCATATGTATATCCGAGCTCCTCTTCGTCACTTTGCCCTTCCCACAAATCAGCCGAGGGAGGTTTTTTTACGATCTCTTCGTTCACGCCAAGGTAATCGGCAAATTCGAAAATCTCGCTTTTATAAAGATCTCCGATAGGATTTATAGCCGAAGCTAAATCACCGAAAATTGTTCCATATCCCAAAAGTAACTCACTTTTGTTGCTGGTTCCAAGAACCAGAGCCCTCTCTCTTGCAGATATGTCAAAAAGTATCGACATACGCATCCTTGCGGAAAAATTTCCTATTCGAAGCGCATCGGCATTTTCAAGTTCTTTATAACTTCTAATCAAATCGGCTATAGGCTCCACAATATAATTTATATCGAATTTCTCACATAAGATTTTCGCATCTTCCACACTAGCGGAACTAGAATAATAAGAAGGCATCATGACACAAAGTAGCCGATCTCCAAACGCCTCTTTCGCCAACACGGCTACCACCGCCGAATCGATCCCCCCACTTAATCCCATAACTCCGCCGTTAAGCCCGGTTTTGAAAGTCTCCTCTTTTAGAAACTGTATCAGATACTCTTTAATTCGTCTATATTTTTTAGACATGTTACCTCTGTTCAATATAAAAATCAGATAAAATTAACTTTAATCAACCGCAAGACCGTAATTACTTAAAGTAAAATTATATTAATTTTAACCTTAATTAACACTTTTATATTTACAAAAATCGCTTAAGTTAGTTATAAATTAAACTATTTAAAAAAATATTAATTAAAATAAAATAAAAGTAAAAAATAATATTTGAAGATGAGAATAAAAAGTTAAATATTTTTTAGTTTCTGTATGCAGTAAAAAAAGGGGATCAAAAATCCCCGTTTTTTCTATATTAGTTTTTAACCGCGGACGCCATATCCCACATAGGAAGGAATATCCCAAGAGCAAGCATAAGAACCATACCGGCGATAAAACCTATCAAAATAGGTTCGATATAAGCTGAAAGATTCTCTATGATATCGTTGAAACGATTGGCATAATATTCACTCACTTTCTCAAGCATTTTATCAAGTGCGCCCCCCGATTCGCCGGCTTTTATCATTTGGATAAGCATGCCTTCGAAAAGTCCCGTATCTTCAAAAGCTTCCGTAAGGTTCGCTCCTCTCTCGACAGAGAGTTTTACCGAAGCTAGTTTATCTTTTATCTCTTCGTTATCTATCGTAATAACCGCCGTATCCAAAGCTTCGGCGATGGGAATACCGGCACGAACAAGCTCCGTAAAAATCAACATAAAACGACTCATAGATGCAAAAAATATAACATTTCCGATAAGATAAACTTTTAATATATGTTTATCTACTTTTCGTTTATAATTGTCATTAGTTTTATATTGATATTTATGGAAAGAGATTATAGCAATCAATCCTAACAAAATAAAATGACCGTAAGTATTTAAAGAATGTTCCAAAAATAGTAAAAGCTTCGTAGGTGCGGGCAGATCGGCTCCGAGCTTTTCGAATATCTCTTTAAATTTTGGAACGACATACATCATAAGTATTGTAAATGCGATCGCGATCGCAACTATGACGGTTATTGGATACCTCATCGCGGATTTGAGTTTTTTGGCGTTTTCCATCATCTCTTCCAAAACCTCGGCAAGTTTTGTCAAAGATTCCGACATATTACCGGTATTTTCACCAAGTTCTATCATAGCTATCGTCACATCACCTACCTGATATTTATAAGGCATCATAGCTTCGGTAAAACTTTTACCGGCATTTAGATCTTCGTCAACCTGTTCGAAAATCGCTTTTAAATCTTTATCGACGGTTGATTTGGTAACTTCACGAATACTATCATGAATAGAAATACCGGCATTCGTCATAACTGCAAGTTGTCTGATTGCAGATATCAAAGATTCGGTTTTGATCTTCTTTTTGCTCATAGCGCCGAAAAAAGTCTCTTTCATATCCTCAATACGATTTTCAAGAGGTGCAGAGACTTCATAAGCCTTAAGAACGGTACCGTTTGGAATCTTCGCCTTAGCGATTAAAATAGCTTCTCTTCTACTTACGGCCTTTATGAGTTCTGTTCCTCTTTTTCCCTGCTGTATAAAATTAACTTCAAAATATGTCATGATTTAGCCACCCTATATACCTCTTCTATAGTAGTTTTGCCGTTAGCCGCACGAACGGTAGCATCTTTGAACATAGAAATGAAACCGTTTTTATCGGCATAATTGGAGATATCCTCTTTTGAAGCTCCTCTTGCGATCATACTTTGGATGTTGTCGTCAACGACCAATACTTCCGAAATCATTTCACGCCCTAAATAACCGGTATTGTTACATTTATCACACCCTTTGGCTTTATAGAACTGATAGTGATCAGGAAGCATTGGACTTAAATCTTTTAATACATCTTCGGGAAGCTCCGTTTTGATTTTACAATGAGGACATATTTTTCTTATAAGTCTTTGTGCCTGGATAGCAACTAAAGCACCACTGACAAGATATGCTTCAATTCCCATATCTACAATTCTTGTAATCGCACTTACAGCATCATTTGTATGAAGTGTCGAAAAAACAAGGTGTCCTGTCAAAGATGCTTCGATAGCAATTTTAAGAGTCTCTTTATCTCTTACCTCACCGATCATAATGATGTCCGGATCTTGTCTTAGAATCGATCTAAGAGCAGTAGCAAAAGTAAGATTCGCTTTTGTATTTACTTGAACTTGCTGAATAAGATTCATCTGATACTCTACCGGGTCTTCCACCGTAATCATCTTTTTTTTGACGTTTTTTATGGCATTCATACCGGCATAAAGCGTCGTAGTCTTACCGCTTCCGGTAGGTCCGGTTACAAAAATTATCCCATAAGGAGCGTTCATAGCGTTTCTAAACTTTTGATAATTCTCAGGATGCATACCTAACTCTTCAAGTTTGATCATGACCTTCGATTTATCCAAAATCCTCAAAACTATCGATTCACCGGTCATAATGGGAAGAGTGGAAATCCTAAAATCATAATGCTTTTCCATCACGGTAGCTGAAAAACGACCGTCTTGCGGTTTTCTCTTCTCAGCTATATCGAGATTTGCCAAAAGTTTTATACGCGAGCTAAGCGGCGGGTAAATATCTCTGTCAAAAACGAATATCTCTTTTAACATTCCGTCGATTCTCGATCTTACAATACAACTAGTCTCGGTCGGTTCGATATGAATATCGCTTCCCCCGCTTATGATGGAAGTTTTTAAAATGAGCTCTATCAGCTTCAATATACCCGAGCTCTCTTCAACATCCGTCGCCGATTTTGCGGTAAACTCCTGTCTTATATCGGCGATAAGATCTTTAACGCTTTCGCTTATCTCTATATTGTGAAGATGTTTATCTATCTGATCGGGGTTTGCTATGGCGATTTTTATAAGTTTATTTCTAAAGATTCTATGAAGCTGCTCTTGTAAGGATATATCGAAAGGATCTTTCACCGCGACATAGATATTTATATCATCCTCTTTATAAGGAAGTATTCCGAGTTTACTTATCTTCGCATAGCCGGCTTTTGCTCCGAGAGTATAATTTACTTCCTGAGAATAAAGATCTACGAAGTCACTCTTTGTACTTTTAGCGAACTCTTCCAAAAATTTATCAAGATCGATCGAAAAATTTTCATAAATATCTCCAAGAAGAATCAATCCGTTTTTAAAAGCTTCTATAAGAAGAATATTCAAGGTCTCCGTCGTAACAAGACCTCTTTTGATCAAAATCGATCCGAGGTCATCACCGCTGTTTTCGAACTCCTCTTCGATCTGTTGAACGACATCTTGTGTTATAATTCTATTCTCAAATAAAAAATCAACGACACTTAGTGCTTTTCTCTCTTTCATAACACCCTTCTTTAACTGGACTGAAGCTGTTTTAACAACTTTGACGCCTCTTTCGATTCATAGATTTTCAAATAGGCGTTAAGAATATTGATCGCATCCTGCTTTTTACCTATTTTCATTTTACTTTTTGCAAACAACATCCAGCTTTGCGCCTTCTTTTGATCCACTTCATTGGCTATAAGAGACCATTTCATAGCTTTTTCATATCTCTTCGCATCGTAAAATCTTTGCGCGATCATTAAAGCGTATCTTGCATTATTTGTTTTATAAAACTTCTGTTTCAGCCTCTTTATGGAAATTTTAGAACCGCTTTTACCTCTTTTGCTATCCACAAAAGTAATCTCAATAGCTTTTCTCTTTTTTGCAACAGGCTCTTTTATTATCGGCTGTATCGCGATATTGTTTATATCCGCCGACGGTTTACGGCTCTTTTGCAACTCTCTTAGATCTATCTCCGCAAGATCGCTAAAATCGTCTTCAAGCATTTCAAGGCTTATGACATTGCCGTTTATCTCTTTCTCAACCGCACTTAAAGATACGGAAGATTTGTTCGTACCGGCAAGAGAAAAAGAGGATAGATCATTTACTCTGTTGACGCTATGGTATATCAAAAAAAGTGAAATAGCGATTATCAACGACAACAATAAAGCAAATGTCTTGACAAATGCCTTGTCGTCGAAAATAGTGTTGTTATGATCCGTAATTTGATTAATTCTCATGCCCTCTTCCTTTAACCGTTAATATTTGATTTTTTCATAACCCAGGTCTTTTAACGAGACCGCGTTATTTCCTTTTGTTCTATTTTTTATGATATGAGGCGTAATTATGACAATCAACTCTTCCCTGATTTCACTAACCTTTTTTTGCTGAAACGCATATCCAAGAAGCGGTATGTTTCCTAAAATCGGCACTTTACTTGTTTCAACACCTTTTTTTGTATTGATAAGTCCGCCTAAAATCACTTTCTCGCCGTCTTTTAGTTTCACAACCGATGAGATCTGCTTTTTCATAAGATCGGGTGGAAGTCTTCTAACTCCCGATTCATCCGTTTTGACTCTGCTTTTAACCGAACTAATGGAAGGATTGATTTTAAGTATAATCTCATCATCATCGGTGATTTCGGGAGTTATATCCAAAAGTATTCCCGCAAAAACAGACTTTACGACCTCATTGTTATAAGTCTCGGTCGCCGCGTTTGATCCCGTTTGTCTTGAACTTGACGAGAGTTTATAATAGAGTTGATCACCCGAACTAAAAACCGCCGGCTGATTGCTCAAAGTAACGACTTTCGGATTGGATACCGCCGTTACATCACCTTGCGTTTTCAAAAATTTGATAACATCCGCTATACCCGTATTACCGCTTAGACGCATAAATGTCGCATGAGCTGACGGATTGGAGTCGCCGAAATCGGTTATCTTATCATTTGAGAGATTACTAAGGTTATTTGTATTTAAAATCTCATATGCCATTTGCATATTTTGAAGCTTATAGATTTCACCCCAGTTGATTCCGGTTTGTCTTGAATTATCAAGAGTTACAGAAAGTATTTTTACATCTATCAAAACCTGTTTGTGAAGTCTATTCATGATCTGATGCAAATACGCCGAAACTCTGTTAATCTGCTTTGTCGTACCGCTAACCGTAACAAGACCGGCTTCTCTATTTATGATCGGTGCCGGAGCTTTGAATTTATCTTCAGGAGAGTTTAGTATGGTTTGTAACTCCTGTTGCATTTTCTCCCAAAAGCTAAAGCTATCCTCCGATGTAATCGTAGCACCGGTCGAGAGGCTACCTCCCTTGCCGTCGCCACCACCGTTACCTCCGGTAGAATCACCGGTCTCGCCGGTCAGTGAAATATCCGTACTACTCGTACCGCTTCTTTTTGTATTTACATAATCTATCTTGAAAGTTTTCGTTTTAAGTCCACTAATGGTCAAAAGCTTACCGTCATAATCATAGTCCAAGCCTTTAGAGGAAATTAAAACATCAAAAATCTCTTCGAGACTCATCTTTTTTATATTTATACCGAATAACTTATCCATAAGTTTCTCTTTCGCATAAGAATCTTTCGTTATGAGACTGAAACTACACTCGTTACTGAGTTGATTGAGGATTTCTGATGTAGTCACCTCTTCGGAAACTTTGATATTAAAAGAGCGATAATCACAACTTTTTGCTTCCAATACCGTAACAGTCGTTACACTCATCATTAAAAATCCGGCAAGAAGACTTTGTCTGATTCTATTTGATACTAATTTTTTCATTTTTCTTCCTCAAAGTTAATCTTTTTTTAAACTCGTTGTTTTTCAAAAACACACCATTGTTTTTAATTGATGAGAGGGTAAAATCCTCCACCTTCTCGCCAAGTTTATACCACTTTCCGCTGATTTTCGCACGATTATTTACAATGGCCTGCAATTCGTATTTTGGTTGAATAGCAACTTTCGTGCCATCAGGTTTTACTTTGACAATCCGTTTCTTCTCCTCTTTGGTGAGCCTTACAAAAGGTGGTCTGACGGATTCTATTTCGCTTTGTGCGGCACCCACACGCTTTTTACCGATTCGCTCGAACATCATCTTGTAATCTTTTATCAAAGCTATTTTTACATCATCTTCCGGTATCTGTAGTGCGCTTAAAGAGACCGCACCTATCGCCAAGTATGTTAGTATTACTCTTTTCATTAGTATTTCATCCCCCATACGGCTATTTTAAATTTGCTTAATATTCTATCGTCAGGTTTGCTCATTTCGATTTCGTTGATATCTATCACCAAAGGAGACTCCTCGATTTCATTTAGAAATTTCATCAAATTGGTAAATTTAGCTTTTGACTTAACCTCTATTTCGACCACATGCGTAATTTTCTGAAACGTCGGGTTATAAAATTTATTACCGATCTCTTTTATCTCCACATGATGTTTTTTTGCCAAAGCCGCGATATCATCGACAAACTGAGCCCAACTCTCATCATCAAAAAGCAGATAAGATAACTCGGTAAGCGTGTTATCGACATAACTTATCTTATAAATAGTGTTGTCAAACTCTTGCTTTTTACTTTTTACAAGCGCTCTAAGCGCCGCTAATTTTTGCGGTGTGTTTTGCTGAAGATAGCTTTTTTGCGTATTTATCTTTTGCTTAACTTGCACTATTTCGTTTTCCGTACTTTTTAACTTCTTATCCGTCTCAAGATAGACGAATTGATAGATCGCATAAGCTATCGCTAATGCGGCTACGAAATAGAACATTTTGACTTCGGACGGTTTTTTATTTACAAAAAACTCGTCAATTTGGCTGAAAATGTCTTTTTTATTGATATTAGAACTGGCCATTTAATCCTACCTTTATTGAACTCTCGTAGTAAGAGGCGTTGTCATCTTTTTTGATCAACTTCGTACTGACATCATAATGTTTACTAAGCGCCATATCCTGCATAAGCTCCGTAAGATATTTATCTTTCGGGCTTCTTACGGTTATATACATAGTGCTGTTGCTCTCTTTGGTCACCACAACTTTAGCGTGATGATTGTTGATCTTTTTAAATAGATCCGTAAGTACTTTCGCCTTCATCGGATAGTTGACTTTTTTATGGTATATCTCTTTTAAAAGATTCGTACGAAAATCAAGATCTTTGCTTTTAACGGATAACTTCTTCTCGATCTCCTTCTTCTCTTTTTGTACTTTGCTCATTGCGGCTTTCATGCTGTTGCTTTTTTGAGTAAGCCTACTGTTTTGTGCCTGTAGATCGTTTAACTCTTTTTGTAAAAAAACACTCTCATACACGAACTGATACGCGGGATAAGAGATAGATAGTATAAAACTCGCAGCTATAGTCTGAAGCAATTTACCGCTTGCTCTTTGTTTGAGCGGCGGGGGTCTTTTGAAGATCGAGATATTTTGAGTATCGTCCATCGTCTCACTATATGCAACAGCCGACTCTATCATAACGGTATGAAGTGGCTCTATCGAAAGCTCATTGGCGTTTTTGGATATCTTAAAATCAAGATATTTAGTCGAAAGGTTTATATAATTGTAACAAAACTCCTCTATCCCGGCTATCTTTCCGATCTCCGTTCCTAAATATACTTGATCTATATGTTCAAGCCTATACGCTCTTTTCGCATAAAGGATTACATCGTTTATATATACGAAAATCTCTCCGAAAATCTTCATCAACTGCTGTTGATAAGCACTGTTTTCATGCTGCATTCCGGACTTTTTAAGCATAGAGAAAAAGCCTTTTTCATCGATTCTTTTTCCAAGCTCTTTCGCGAAAGTATCCGAAATATATCCCAAAGAGTATTTAATCGACTTTGAAAAGACATATTCTCCGTCTCTATAGATTGCCACAAAAGCGTCATCTTTGTGAAAATAGATAAAACAGTCCGTCTTATCGGAGGTGAGAAGATTTTTTGTATAAAGTGATTTTAGTAAAAAAGGAGCCGCGGTAATATAGTCAATATATTTTATCTCTTTTAATTCACCGAAAATATCACTTAAAACCGTCTTATCTATCGCAATAACGTTGAAGACCCGAAATTCTCCATCGTTTCTGCTTGATTGAAAAGAGAATATAGAGTAATCCTTATCGCTTTCAAGTCCGAGTTCATCATACGCTTTTATCTCTATCGCACCCTGTAACTCTTCGTCACTTACGCCTATTTCTATATCGACCGTTGAAGAGATAATATCTTTTGTTTGAACATAAGAGATATAAAAAGCTCTGTCATCGAATTTTTTGATACTCTCTTCGCTTATTAAATTATCTCTGTACCGATAGGACTTTAATGAATAAGGATCAAGCGTAATAATACTTTTTTTACGCTTTTCTATGATACTCTTTTTTAACATCTGAAACTACCTATTATAGAATTAACAGGGTTTGGAATGTCTGTTCCTAGAAGTTGTAACCAAGCTCTCCTAAAGATTTTTTATCTTTCGTCCAGCCATGCTTTACAACTACAAAGAGCTTTAAAAATGTCTTTTTACCGTTAAGACGTTCAATAGATTTACGCGCGGCGTGTCCGATTCGCCTTAAAGTCTCACCATCTTTACCGATGACAATACCTTTTTGACTCTTCTTTTCGACCACGATTTGTGCGTAAATCTTCTCGATCTCCGGCAGCTCTTCAACCCTTTCAATGACTACATCGGAAAAATAGGGAATTTCTTTAGAGGTTTTTTCAAATATTGACTCCCTGATCAACTCTTTATAGATATCTTTCATTTTATCCGTCGTAAGAATTTCAGGATCAAAATAGTGGGGATGAGCAGGAAGATGTTTACAGATCGTATCAAATACATAGCTTTTGTCGGTCCCCTTTTTTATGGAAACCGGTATCAACTCTAAAAATTTGTCTTGATACTTTTGAAACTCAAGAATTTTTTTTAAAATATATTCATTTTTCACCTCGTCCGTTTTTGTTAAAAGAACAATATGGGGAATACTCTTTTTGTTTAATCTCAAAAAATTTTCATACTCTTTTATCGAATCGGTAACCGGTGAGAGAAAAAGAATCAAATCGGAATCACCCATAGCCTTTAAAGCCTCTTCGAGCATAAATTTGTTCATAAGCCTCTCACTCTCATGAATACCCGGAGTATCGACAAAAACTATCTGACAATCATTATGCATAGCGATCATATTAAGACGCTTTCTAGTAGCGTTGGCTTTATGCGAAACCATAGCCAACTTCTCACCTATAAAAAAATTAAGCAAAGAACTCTTTCCGGCATTCGGTCTGCCTACAACGGCTACAAAACCGGCTTTTTGTTCACAACTCATAAAATATACCTGGATAAATCCTCATCACTTGCAACTTCGTCAAGCTTTTGGGACACCAACTCTTTTGTAACGGTGATCGTCTCTCCTTTATGTTCATCGGCATCGAAACTTATATCTTCTATCACTCTCTCAAGTACGGTATGAAGGCGTCTGGCTCCTATATCTTCAAGTTTTTCGTTGGCAAGCTGCGAAACTTTGGCAATCGCCCTTATAGCCTCATCTTCAAACACAAGTTCAACACCCTCTGTCGAAAGAAGTGCTTCATACTGTTTCAAAAGAGAATTTTTCGGCTGAGTCAATATCTTGTACAGCGTATCTTCGGAGAGCGAACTAAGCTCGACTCTTTGGGGAAATCTTCCTTGAAGCTCGGGTATTAGATCGCTAGGTTTTGTCAAATGAAAAGCTCCCGCCGCGATAAAAAGAACATGATCGGTTTTTACCACTCCGTACTTGGTATTTATATCGCTACCTTCGACTATCGGAAGAAGATCTCTTTGAACACCCTCTTTGCTGGGATCTTGTCTGCTCGATGATTTTGAACTGACGGCTATTTTATCTATTTCGTCTATAAATATGATTCCGCCGTTTTGCGCCCGCTCAAGAGCTTCGCTCTTTATAGCTTCAAAATCCAACAGCTTCTCGCTGGCTTCGCTTTTTAGAGCGTCTTTCGCCTCTTTTACCTTCATCTCCTTTTTTACACTCTCGCTCTTTGCCGATAATATTTTTAGAAAACTCTCTTGAACTTTAATCATCTCCGGAGGCATTGAGGTGTCGCTTATCTCTCCGCCGGCTCCGCTTAACTCTATCTCTATCTCAAGATCGTCAAGTTCACCGTTTTTAAATTTTTGACGCATCTTCTCGAAACTCTTTTTATAGTCCTCTTTTTTACTCTCGCTAGCTCCCGAGGGAAGCGGCGGAAGGAGTTTCTCTATAATCTTCTTTTCAACATATTCATCGATAGCACCTCTATTTTTATCTTTATGTTCGGCTTTTACTAGATTTATAGATGCCATCACGAGATCTCTTACCATAGACTCGACATCTCTTCCGACAAAACCTACTTCGGTATATTTACTGGCTTCGACTTTGACAAACGGAAGACTGAGCATCTTCGCGAGTCTTCTTGCTATCTCCGTTTTACCAACACCGGTGGAACCGATCATAAGAATATTTTTGGGGCTTATCTCCTCTTGCATAACACTATCAAGCTGCATACGGCGATATCTGTTTCGAAGCGCTATACCGATCGCTTTTTTCGCTTCAAACTGTCCTATTATATATTGATCGAGATACGAAACTATCTCTTTTGGTGTCATATTCATCTAATTTTTTTCCTCTTTGGTTAAAGTATATGTTTTTATCCGGTCACTCGTATAGATACAAAGCTCGCTCGCGATAAGAAGCGACTCTTTAACGAGCTTCTCTTCATCCAAATCGGCATGACGATCTAACGCCCTTGCTGCGGAAATCGCAAAATTTCCACCGCTTCCAATAGCCGCTATCTTACCGTCTTCGGGCTCTACGACATCTCCGTTACCGCTTAGAATGAAAATATTTTCCGTATTTAAAACTATCATCATAGCCTCGAGCTGTCTCATATATTTATCTTTTCTCCACTCTTTGGAAAACTCTATGACCGACTTTAAAAGATCGCCCTTCTTCTGTTCCAAAATGCCTTCGAACATATCAAAAAGATTAAAAGCGTCGGCGGTACTTCCCGCAAACCCGGCTATGATCTTTCCGTTATAAAGTTTTCTGATCTTCGTAGCGTTGGATTTTAAAATCGCACTTCCGAATGTCACCTGTCCGTCCCCTCCGATAACAGCCTTTTTTTCACCTTTGCAAGCAAGAATAGTAGTACCTTTAAACATTTACTCTCCAACTATCTCAAGATTTAAAATCGCATGAATTCCGTGACCGAGCTTGACGGATATGTCAAAACTACCGGCTGTCTTTATGGGATTTTTTATCTCTATCGTTTTTTTATCTATCTCTATATCCTCCTGCTCTTTTAAAGCGGAAGATATCTCCTCTTTCGTAACCGCTCCGTAAAGCGAACCGTTGGCTCCTAGCTTATGCTTTATGATAAGTTTTACGGATGAGAGCTTTTTCTCTATATCTTTTAGTCTTTGTATCTCTTCTTGCTCTCTTTTGGAAATTAGCTCCTGCTCTTTTTTCCACTCCTCTATCACCTCGTCGGTTGCAAGTTTCGCAAAACCTTTCGCTATCAAAAAATTTTGCCCGTATCCGTCTTTTACATCTTTTATCTCTCCGGCTTTACCCAAACTTTTTACATCTTTTATCAACAATACCTTCATAATGTATCCTTTTTATTTATTTTGTGCGATTATAGCAAATAGTAAATTAGTCGCTCTTGCCCATATTTTCTATCTTCTCTTCGATCTCAAGATAAAAATCGACAAGCTCTTCATACTCAAGTCGGGACTTTTGCAACTCTTCATGAAGCTCCGTCACTCCTCTTTGCCCGTAACACTCAGGATTTGACAAACACTTGTTTAACTCTTCTATCTTTTGCTCCAATGACTCTATCTTCAAAGGAAGTTCATCGTACGCTTTTTGCTCTTTGTAACTTAGTTTAAAACTTCTATTTTTAGAGCGATTGTGCTCTTTTGGTTTTTCATCGATTTCAACTTTAAACTTCTCTATCTCGTTTAACTCTTTTTCGATCTCAAGATACTCGCTATAACTTTGATAACTCTCCTCCACTACACCGTCACCGCGAAAGATCAGCAGTTTTTTAGCTATTTTATCCACAAAATATCGATCATGAGAGACGAATATCAAAGCACCGTTGAAACTTTGAAGATACTCTTCGAGTATGTTTATAGTCGCAATATCAAGATCGTTAGTAGGTTCGTCGAGAATCAGACAATCATACTTTTTCGTGAACAAAAGCGCAAGCGCGACACGGTTTTTCTCCCCGCCGCTTAAAATAGATATCTTCTTATCAAGATGCTCTTTCGGAAAGAGGAAATTTTTAAGATAACCGTAAACATGCATATTTTTCCCGCGAACCATAACCCTATCGCCGCCTTCGGGACAAAATGTCTCGATAAGATTTTTATCGTCATCGAGCATTGCTCTTTGTTGATCGAAGTAGCCTATACTAAATTCCCCTTTTTTTATAATACCGCTATCGGCTTGAAGCTCTCCGAGCAGAAGTTTCAAAAGAGTGGATTTGCCCGCTCCGTTTTTCCCCACAATCGCGATTTTATCCTGTTGAAGTATTCTTAAGGTTAAATCTTTTATAAGCTCCTTTTCTCCCAGAGATTTACTCACCTTTTCGAGTTCGAAAAGCATCTTCTTTTTATTTAAGTTTTTCTGATTTTGAAAACTCTTTTGCTCTCTTTCAAGCTCAAGTCTCATTTTTCTTATAACGGAAGGATTTTTTTTCGCCTCCTCTCTCATCTGTAAAACCCTCTGTTTTCGCCCTTCGTTTCTCTTTAGTCTCGCTTTTACCCCTCTACTTAACCACTCCTCCTCGCTTTTTAGAAGTTTAAGAAGTGTTTCGTGAGATTTTTGCATAGATTTCAAAAGTTGCTCTTTTTGACGAATATAGTCGCTATATCCGCCTTTGAAAGTTCTGATCTTCGCATCTTCGATCTCGATGGATGAGGTGGCGATATTATCTAAAAAATAACGATCATGAGATATAAACAAAAGTGTGAATTTCTCTCTTAATAGATATCTCTCCAAAAACTCCACCATATATACATCAAGATGGTTAGTCGGCTCATCAAGCAGAAGAATATCCGGTTTTTTAAGCAAAAGCCCGGCAAGTGCGACTCTTCTTTGCTCTCCCCCGCTAAGTAGAGCTATCTGTTTGTTTTCATACTCTTTTAACGCAAATTCATGAAGAATTCTTTCAACCTTGTCATCAAGGCTCCAAGCGTTGTGAGCATCTAAAAAAAGTCCTAGTTTTGAGTGCTCCTCGACTAATGCCGCGTTTTCAAAATTTTCACTCAAAAGTACACTCAACTCATCATATCTCTCTTTAGCCGATTTAAGCTCTTTTAATTCATTCTCGACCGCTTTTTTTACGCTTATTCCCTCTTCAAAACGGGGATTTTGATCGAGCATCTCTATCTTTATGCCGTTTTGAACTATCCGCCTTCCTTCGTCAAACTCAAGCACGCCCATACAGATTTTCATCAGAGTCGACTTTCCGCCGCCGTTTTTGGCGATGATGGCGACTCTCTCGTTTTCATGGATACTAAAGTCTATATTCTCTAAGATTTTATTGCTTTCGTAAGCTTTGCTTACGCCTAAAAGATCTAAAAGCGCCATTAAATTTTATACTTTTTGGGATATTCGAAAAAAAGAAATTTTCCGCTTTTTGGTTTGATATCTTTAAAACTTCGCACACGAAAAGAGAAACCGACCACGGAAGCCGTCGGAAGGTTATCAAGCGTTACGTTATCCAACATATTTATGATCTCGG
>Ga0256914_1001753_pt1 | contig 18950 bp, 18 predicted proteins | sample HulkmetaG_FD_191571 | JGI IMG/M metagenome (GOLD analysis project Ga0256914, IMG submission 191571) | Hydrothermal chimney microbial communities from Main Endeavour vent field at the Juan de Fuca Ridge, Pacific Ocean - Hulk | ecosystem: Environmental > Aquatic > Marine > Hydrothermal vents ... | reverse complement strand
ACTACTGGAGGTGATTCGGTAAAGAAAGCGGTAAAGGAGGCTGAGGTAAAGGATGGCAAGGCTGTTGCAAAGGCAGCCACACCGGTGCAGCAGAAAAAGCTGAAAAACGAGGTCGGTGGAGCGCCAGCCGGCGCAAAGAGGCCGACGCCGACACCTAGAACAAAGGTTAAGAGTTCTATCTACCTGGGAAGCGACGGTAAGCCTGCCGGAATTGGTGATCCCAGAAAGCCAGTGAGCGAAGCGTACAAGATTGGCATGAGCGAACGACCAGCGGCACTTGCGGGGGCGGGTCTCCCCAAAGACAAGTTTGGTCTTGTTGACTGGGTTGCTGTGGTCAGGGAAGGAGAGATCAAACCCGTCGGTAGTCTGGATCCCAATGTGCCAGATGCACCTCCGTTCGATATGGATGTAATTATCGCAGCGAAAGGGGATTTTGTGAATGATGTTCTCTTTCCTCATGATGTCCATACTTACTGGCTTGGTTGCGAAAACTGTCATCCGGCCCTTTTTGTGATGGGAAAGGGGAAGAACAAGATGAGTATGATGGAGATCGCAGAGGGTAAATGGTGTGGTGAGTGCCATGGCAAGGTGGCGTTTCCGTTGACCGATTGCGGGCGCTGTCACACAAAAAAGAAGGTGCAGAAAGGGGCGGGGCCAAAAAAGGGGTGACGCAACGTATCGGGTAAATCCTGCTCTCCGCTAATCTTTGCCGGTGAGTGAGGAGATACAGTGAGCGAGACTTTTAACCGGATACTGAATTGAGCGGTTGTATCATGGGAAATGAAGAGCCGATAGTGCGAGAAAACGACCCTTTTTTCTGGGCGGGTTTTGCATGGCGCCTCGTTTTGACGGTTTGGGTGATAGGTCATCCGATAGCAGGGATGGCAAAAGAGGACCTGTGCCAACGAGTCATCGGGTCGCAATGTGATGCAACCCAGGAGGCAATGCTGGATGCGCTACTGAAAGACATGAATGTCTATGGCTATGTAGAGCGCAAAGTGGAGAATGACGGTAAAGTTCCTGCGTTTGAGCTTCTGCCCAAGGATCGGTTTGGTCTGGTCAACTGGACCAAAGCGCAGGCGGACGGGTTGATATCGCCACGTTGCACCATTGATGGTTCAAAAGAGCCGGAGGACAAGGAGGCGGAAAAGTTTTTTGAAAATATCATCCTGCTTCAGACGGCAGCGCATTTCATGCCGGATGTGCTGTTTCCTCATGGGGTTCACAGCAATCTGATCAGTTGCGACAGTTGCCATCCTGAACCATTCAAGAAGAAGAACGGCGCCAACAAGATCCGAATGAGCGAAATCTTCGAGGGGAAATGGTGTGGAAAATGCCATGGGAAGGTCGCATTCCCTGTGCATAAGTTCAGCAACTGCAGGCGCTGTCATGTCATGCGCAAGACTACTTTTGGCAAACCCTATTCCCAGTGAGCAGGGTGGCGCCCCAGACACGATTCGAACGTGTGACCTTCCCCTTAGGAGGGGGATGCTCTATCCAGCTGAGCTACTGGGGCTGAGTCACGCATTTTATGGGCTTGGCCGCGGGAGGGCAAGTCAGGGAGAGAGAGCAAGTTGGCGGGCAATCAGAACGATGGGATGAACCACTTCCATCGGTATCTTTCTTTCCCGCAGTCCGGCCTGAAAATGAAGTGCGCAGCCAATATTGCTGGTAACCAGCAGGCTGGCCTGCAGCGAGGAGAGGGCATCCAGTTTTGACATAAGTAGCGTGTCAGCGATGTCTGGGTGGCGTAACAGGTAATCTCCAGCGGCGCCACAACATTGGGTGCTATCAGGCAAGGAAACAACGGTCAGCCCGGGAATCCTTCCTAGTAATGTAAAGACGGTCTCCGGTTGTTGGCGCCGATGCTGCAGGCTACAGGGTGTATGGACTGCCGCAGTCTCGTCCAATGGTTTGAGTCGCAGTTTTGCGGGCCAGGGGATGCCGCTGATAAATTGGCTGATTTCGCGGACCTTCGCCGAGAAACATTCCGCCAGGGAACGTTCCTTGTCTTTGAGTTCCGGGAGTGAGGGAGTTTCTATCAACCGGATGCCGCAACCACTGGTCACGTAGATGATGGCGTCCAGCCTTTCTGCCCGAAAGGCCTCGATGTTGGAAAGCGCAAGCCGCCTTGCTTCCTGGGGGAGTCCTTCACGAAGATGGAGTGCGCCGCAACAGGTTTGTTTTTCGGGTAGGGTCACAGAGTAGCCGAGGTGAGTCAACACTGTGATGGCAGCCTGCAATGTGGCTTCATCCAGAATCTTGCCGGTGCAGCCGGTGAATAGGGCAACCTGACCACGCTTTTTACCGATTGCTGGATAATCCTTGTGCCAAATATGTCGGGGAGGAAGGGCAGGTAGCAATTGCTCTTGTCTTTTTACCCCCAAGGCCTTGGGCAGGCCTAGTGCGCGGGCTGCTTTCTGCAGCCCGCTCTGCTGATAGAAGCGTAGGAGCGGGCGCCACCGTTCCAGACGATGAATCTCTTTCAGCGGAGTCTCCCGGGTCAACGCCGAGCGGCTTGTTTCCCCTTTTTGCTTTGCCATCGCACGAGCCGCGTCGATCAATTTCCCATAAGGGACTTCTGCTGGACAGGCGATCTCACAGGCCCGGCATGTAAGGCAATGGTCAAGATGTGTCATCAAGCGGGCCGTCATCGGGATTTCACCCCTTGCTACGGCTCGCATTAGTGCGATCCGGCCTCGGGGAGACTCGCTCTCTTGATTATAGAGTCGATAAGTAGGGCAATGGGGCAGGCACAAGCCGCACATGACACAGCGATCTGCATCTTCGAGGGGGAATTGTTCGGATAGGGTCTCAGCCATAGGTGGGGGATAGTACAAGAGAATGGTGGAGTTGTCTTGGAGAGTAAAATTCATTTAACCTTGCGTCCCACTGAGTTTGTGGAGAAGATTCCATGGAGCAAAGTTATTACCAATATCACCTATTCTTTTGTGTCAACAAGCGTAGTGACGGGAGCCCGTGCTGCGGAAATTTCCCGGCGCTGGAGTCTCGGGATTATGCCAAGCAGCGGGTCAAGGCCCTTGGCGATACCATTCAGGGTAATGTGCGGGTAAATGTCGCGGGGTGCATGAATCGCTGCGCAGAGGGCCCGGTGCTGGTGATCTATCCTGAAGCGATCTGGTACCGCTATGGGTCCCTCGAAGATATCGAAGAGATCATTTCCGAGCACCTTGTTAACGGGCGGATTGTGGAACGGCTCCGGCTCAAATGAATCAGGAGTTCGATCTCTCCCGTATCCGGGAACGTCATCTCTATGATGGCCTGGAAGAGGGGCCATGTATCGGAGAGGAGCTGCTTCTCAAAGGACCGGCGGGTAATATTGAGGCATCGACCTCTTATCCTGCAACGATGGCAAAGGATTTCGCAGTTGCCGTCATCTGTCACCCCCATCCGCTTTATGGGGGCAGCATGGCTAACAAGGTAGTGCATACGCTCTCCGAAGCTTTCAATGGCATGGGTGTTCCCACGTTGCGCTTTAACTTCCGAGGAGTGGGTCGTAGTGAGGGAGAATATGGGCAAGGGATTGGCGAGGCAGAAGATCTGGTAGCTGTGAGTCGCTGGTTGCAAAAACGCCATCCTGCCGCACCTTTGTGGCTGAGCGGTTTCTCTTTCGGTGCCTATGTGGTGATGCGTGCACAGGCCCGGCTGGAGTCAAGCCGTCTGTTGCTTGTGGCACCTCCGGTTTCTCTGTTTGAATTTGAATCCCTGCCACCGGTGGCCGTGCCGTGGTTTGTGATCCAGGGGGGGCGTGATGAAATTGTCGATCCGAAAGTGGTCCAGGAGTGGGTTCGGCGGCAACCTCGTCGACCCCTATTCCGGCTCATGGGCGACGCTGATCACTTTTTCCATGGCCGAATGAACCAGTTGCGCCGTGCTGTTGAGCAGGCTTGGTTTCGGTTGCGCTGAAGCGCCCATCTGAACAGCATCGGGATATGACGTGTGGTCTTTGAACAACATAATTGGTTGATTTCCAATAATTATATTTGAATAGCGTAAAGTGCTTTGTTAGTATCAAGGTGTCTGGGCGCTTATTGGTCCAGATTTCCGATTGATCCTGCCGACGTCTCTGTTGTTGTTCAGGTATTTTCTTTTTCTAATCCACTAAACGGAAAAGCCTGCTGCACCGCCGGTTGTGACAATCGGGATTCCCCTTGAGTGGTATTACTCTGCGCGGCTCTCCTGTCGCGCTTTTTTTTATTTCTTTATTGACACATTCCTCTTGTGAACATGCAGTTAAGGGTGGACCCCTATGGCAAGGACAACTTGTTCATTGCAATGAATGACCGACGGCTGTGTAGCACAAACCGTGGATGGATGACCATCCTTATGGGCTGCAGGAGCAGCTGAACATCATCTGAGAGCGGGGCCAAACCTTGACCTAATGGGAACTTTGTATGAAACTACCGCGCTTGACTATATGGGTATATGGGTATTCTGATTCTGTCGGTAACGAGTGCTGCGGCTCTGATGTTCATGAATCAGGGTAATGGGGCACAAGAGATTTCGATAACGATATAACCCAGGTATTAATCGGGAGACGATGACTATGAGTGCAGACGCTGTTGATACCAGCAAGCGCCGCTTCCTGACTGCAGCCACTTCGGTGGTCGGAGCAGTGGGAACGGCGTATCTGTTGGTTCCTTTCATATCTGCCTGGAATCCCAGCGCCAAGGCCAGGGCCGCCGGTGCGCCGGTGGAGGCGGATATCAGTAAACTGGAGCCTGGACAGATGATGACCGTCGAGTGGCGTGGTAAACCTATCTGGATCGTGCGCCGCACCGAACAGAATCTAAAAGACCTGGCGACCCTCAACGATCAACTGCTGGACCCCAACTCGGAAATGCCGCAGCAGCCGGAGTACTGTAAGAACGAATACCGTTCACGTAAACCAGAATATCTGGTTGCGGTAGGTATCTGCACTCATCTTGGCTGTTCTCCCACCTATCGACCGGAAATTGCACCGGCAGATTTGGGGCCGGAGTGGAAGGGGGGTTATTTCTGCCCTTGCCATGGTTCCCGGTTCGACCTGGCGGCCCGCGTCTACAAGGGGGTGCCAGCGCCAAAGAATATGGAGATTCCTCCTTACTATTATCTGTCTGAAACCCGAGTGCTGGTTGGCGAAGATGGGGAGGCTGCCTGAAAATGAGCTTACTATCCTGGATTGATGAACGCTATCCGTTGACCAAGGTGTGGAATGAGCACCTGGCTCAATACTATGCGCCGAAGAATTTTAATTTCTGGTATTTCTTTGGTTCCCTGGCGATGCTGGTACTGGTCAATCAGATCCTGACCGGTGTCTGGCTGGCAATGAGTTACAAGCCTGATGCCAATCTGGCATTCGGCTCCGTTGAATACATCATGCGTGATGTTAACTGGGGGTGGCTAATCCGTTACATGCACTCCACGGGCGCCTCCGCCTTTTTCATTGTGATCTATCTGCACATGTTCCGCGGCCTAATCTATGGTTCCTACCGACAGCCTCGTGAATTGCTGTGGATTATCGGCGTGATCATCTATGTGTTGATGATGGCCACGGCATTCATGGGTTATCTGCTGCCGTGGGGGCAGATGTCTTTCTGGGGGGCGCAGGTTATCGTTAACCTGTTTACCGCTATCCCGGTCATCGGCGAAGATCTGGGGGTTTGGATCCGTGGTGACTACGTTATATCTGATGCCACCCTGAACCGCTTCTTTGCGTTACACTTCCTGCTGCCGTTTATCCTGGCGGCCGTCGTGTTTGTCCATATCGTTGCGCTGCACAAAGTGGGGTCCAATAATCCGGACGGCATCGAGATCAAGAAGGGACCGAAAGGGAACCGGTGGAGTAAAACTGCACCAGCAGATGGCATTCCTTTCCATCCTTATTACTCGGTGAAGGATATCGTCGGCGTGGTTGGCTTCCTGTTCTTGTTTGCATTGGTGATCTTCTATGCGCCGGAGATGGGCGGTTTCTTCCTGGAGTATCCGAACTTTGAACCGGCAAACCCCATGAAGACACCTGAGCATATCGCGCCAGTGTGGTACTTCACTCCGTTCTACGCTATCTTGCGTGCCGTTCCTTCGATCGGTGGTTCTGCATTCCCGGGGGTTGTGGCCATGGGTGCATCCATCGTGGTCTTCTTTTTCTTGCCTTGGCTGGATCGCAGCCCGGTGAAGTCGATTCGTTACAAGGGGCCCATCTTCAAGGCCTGGATTGCCATCTTTGTGATCTGCTTCGTCGTGCTGGGGTATCTCGGGGTTCAGCCTGCAACTCCAGGCAAGACCTTGCTGGCCCAGATCTGCACGGTGCTCTATTTCGCATTCTTCCTGCTGATGCCGATCTACAGCAAGATGGATAAGACGAAGCCTGTTCCAGAGAGGGTGACGCAATGAGAAAGCTGATTACACTGTTTCTGTTGGCTATAGTGCCTGCCCTTGGTCTGGCGGCTGGAGGACATGTTCACCTGGATCACGCCGATATCGATCCGACCGATCAGGCATCCCTGCAAAGGGGGGCGAAGTTTTTCGTCAACTACTGCATGGGTTGCCACTCGGCCAAGTACCAGCGCTACAATCGCATGGCGCAGGATATCGGGCTGACCGACGAGCAGGTGAAGAACAATCTCATGTTTACTACCGACAAGATCGGTGACACCATGGAAATTGCCATGAGTTCGGCGGATGCCAACAAGTTCTTTGGTACCACGCCACCGGACCTCAGTCTTATTGCCCGCTCGAGGGGTGTAGACTGGCTTTACACCTATCTGCGCAGTTTCTATATCGATGAGTCGCGGCCTACCGGTGTAAACAACGTGGTATTCAAGGATGTCGGCATGCCGCACGTGATGTGGGATTTGCAAGGATGGCAGAAAGCAATCTTCAAGGAGGACGAGCATGGTGGTGAGCCGGTGTTTGAGCGTTTTGAACTCGTGAAGCCTGGCTCAATGACTCCGGAACAGTTTGATGGGGCTATCCGTGATCTGGTTAACTTCCTGGATTACGTGGGAGAGCCCTACAAGCTGGAGAGACAGCGTCTGGGGGTCAAGGTATTGCTGTTCCTCGCCTTCTTCTTCGTACTGGCCTACCTGCTGAAGAAGGAGTACTGGAAGGACGTTCACTAAAAATAGTGGTGTGGTCAGTGAACCTTGGTTCTGAGACAAGCAAAGGGGGGGCAGCCCCCCTTTGCTTTTCCCGTTGTGAAATCTGGGGAATGTGAGCTAGGAGCGGCTGAATTTTGCAGCGAGAGGATTTGAAAAGAATTCCGGGGAATGCCTCGGCTGCAAAGAAGAGCTGTTCACGGTAGATGATGTATATGCAAGGAGAATCGTTGAGATGGCGGTGATTGCCAATCGGCGTACGACAATGACCCTGTTTTCCGGCGGTACGGATGTCGATAGCCATCGGGTGCGTATCGTGCTGTCGGAAAAGGCTATCAACGTGGACATCATCGATGTGAATCCGGATGAACTACCGGAAGATCTCATCGATTTGAATCCCTACAACACGGTACCGACGCTGGTGGATCGGGAGCTGGTATTGTTTGAACCGGCGGTGATCGTAGAGTATCTGGACGAGCGCTTTCCCCATCCTCCACTGATGGCGGTGGATCCGGTATCGCGGGCTCAAAGCCGACTGATGTTTCATCGAATCCGAACTGATTGGGACAATCTGGTGGAAAGCCTTTCGACGGGAAACGACAAATCTGCAGCCAAGAAGCGCAAGGAACTACGTGATGGTCTGACCGCTATTTCCCCACTGTTCGAGAGGCAGCCGTATTTCCTCAGCGACGAATATTCGCTGGTGGATTGCGCTATCGCTCCTCTGCTGTGGCGGCTCCCCTCTCTCGGTATCACCCTCCCTCCACAGGCAAAACCGCTACTTGAATATGCCAATCGTTTATTCGAGCGAGAGAGCTTTCAGAAGAGCCTGACAGATGCCGAGTGGGAGATGCGAAAATAGATCTGTTTCGGAAGAGCGTTAAGACACCATCGACCGCCTGGAGAATAGATGACATCAAGCAGACCTTATCTGATTCGGGCGATGTATGACTGGATCGTGGACAATGATATGACGCCATACCTGCTGGTGGATGCGGCGAAGGATGAAGTCGTTGTTCCGCGCCAATACGTGGAGAACGGGAGGATTATTCTGAACATCGCGCCCAGCGCTGTGAACTCCCTTTCATTGGGGAATGAGGAGATCACGTTCAAGGCCCGGTTCGGAGGGGCTGCGATGGAGGTGATGTTGCCCGTGTCGGCCGTGATGGCCATCTATGCGCGAGAAAATGGTCAGGGCATGATGTTCAGCGAGAGCGATGAGGGGGGCGGTGGCGATGAGAATTCACCCCAATCTCCTTCTCCCGGAAAGCCGGCTCCATCCCGTTCCCATCTGAAGGTAATCAAGTAATCCCCAGTCTCGGTCAGCCGGATTGGGATCCAGGAAACAGTTTGCCCGGGTTCAGGATTCCATTGGGATCGAATTGGCGTTTGAGCTGCCGCATCAATTCGAGCTCTGTTGAGCCGATTTCTTTGGTGATATAGGGGGTTTTTTCGATTCCGATACCATGTTCACCGCTAATCGTTCCATCCAGTTCGAGGACCAGTGTGAACAACCCCTCGAGGCAATGCTCTGCTCGCACGAGCTGCGCCTTGTCTTCCGGATCAATTAGCAGGTTAACGTGGATATTGCCATTTCCGGCGTGTCCAAAGTTGATGATAGTAATCTGATGCTGGCGGCCTAGCCGATCCAGGCGGTCGATGAACTCCGCCATCCGTGAGACCGGCACGACCACATCTTCGTTGATCTTCTTGGGTGCTACCTTACGCAGTGCGGGGGAGAGCGCCTTGCGCATCGCCCATAAGGCGTCGATTTCCTCTCGAGTGTGTGCGGTTTCCACTGTTAACAGCCCTGTTCCTTTTGCAGCCTCAATGAGCAGGGCAGTGGCGTCGTTTATGGCTGTCTCGATCCCGTCCACCTCTACCATCAGCAGAGCTCCGGCATCGAGAGGGATGGCTGCTTTGCTGTAGTTTCGAATCATCTCGATGGCCTTGGCATCGATAAACTCCAGTGTTGAAGGGATAACCGGCTGGGCCATGATCCGGGAGACAGCAGCAGCGGCAGAGTGAATATCCCGGTAGACGATGCGTAAGGTGCGCTTGGTTTCCGGAAGTGGGGTTAGCCTGAGAGTGGCTTCGGTGATGATCGCTAGGGTTCCTTCCGAGCCGATGAGGAGTCGCGTCAAATCGTAGCCTACAACCCCCTTGCTGGTCCGGACGCCTACCCGGATCTCTTTTCCCCCTCCAGTGACCGCACGCAGTCCAAGAGTGTTTTCCCGGGGTGTTCCATACTTGACAGCTCTGGGCCCGGCAGAGTTGTAGGCCAGATTGCCCCCGATGGTGCTGAAGGCTGCGCTGGTGGGATCAGGAGGCCAGAAGAATCCCTCTTTGGCCACATGTTTCTGTACAGTGGCATTGATAACTCCGGGCTCCACTACTAGATAGCGATCCTTTGGCGCATATTTCAGGATGCGGTTCATCCTTTCGGTGGAGAGTACCACACCATGATGCAGAGGGACGGCACCACCCGGTGTTCCGGTTGCTCGCCCTCGCGGAGTGAGAGGGATCGAGAAACGATTACAAAGTTGGACAATCGCCGCCACCTCACAGTGGGTAGAAGGAAGTACCACAGCGGCTGGAGGAACCTGGCGACGACTGTTGTCATAGCCATAGCCCCAGATATCTGCTGGATGGGTGAGTAGGGCATCGCTGGAGCCCAAGGTGCTACGAAGTTGTTCGAGAAACGTTGCCGGCAGGGGCGGCGGCAGTTGTTCAGGCTCGGAAGGCATCTTTGATCCAATGAATCGCTGATGAGGCATCAAAGAATACGACATCGAAACGGGCGGGCCGGTTTGCTGCCTGAGGATGGCTCTGCAAATAGTGAGCAGCTGTGCCAATGAGTCGCTTCTGTTTGTTACGGTCCACGCTCTCGGCACCATCCCCGAAACGACTGGAGGCACGGTAGCGGACCTCTATAAATACCATGGAGTCGCCGTCCTTCATGATCAGATCGATCTCCCCACCCCGACAGCGATAGTTTCTTTCAACCAGCGTCAATCCTTGTGCCTGCAGGTAGTCACAGGCAGCACTCTCTGCTAGTTTCCCTTGGAACCCGGCGTTGAAACTCACTGTGTTTCCGTCGATGCAGCGGGAAGGAGTCGGGGCACCCCCCGCTCAAAAATGGCCCAGGAGAGGCGTCGGTGGAGGCGCCCCTTTTCATCCATCATCAGGGTTCCGGTCTCTCCTTCGAAACGCTGATAAGGCTGGCTCTGCAGTGAGGCCAAGGCGAAGATGACGTTATAGGCGTCAACCCCTAGTGCATAGAGGCGGTTGAGCTGGGAATCCGGAACGATGTCAAACTGCTTTTTTACCGCATTTCGCAGTTTCCGGTTTCCGCTGTCGGTATCCAGGATCCATGGCATATCACAGAAGATCAGACCGTTGAGATCGTTGTCCATGGCTGGGTTTGGCTTCCCAGTGAAGGCCAGCGAGGTGGCATAGACCGGGAGCTCACCCGCATCATGAAAGCGCAACTGCGGTCGAAGCTGGCGTAGCTGACGGGGATAACCTGGCATGAACAGGGCATCGATACCAATGGGGCGTCGAATTTCCTGCCCTTTCTTTTCTTCGTGTTCACTCTTTGGGGTGGATTCGGTAATCCTTTCTTCAGGGGAGGCATTTTCTTCAGCCGTTTTCAGAAGCCGGGCAACAGGGGTAGAGAAATCTGGGCCCTCGACGTGATAGGACTGAGTGGCCACGATGCGGGCGCCGCTTTTTTCCCACTCAGCAATGAAAGCGGATGCCACTCGTTGCCCCCAGGCGTTGTCGGGATAGAGAACCCCCACCCGGTTGTGTCCATCGGCCCAAATCCGCTGTGCCACCTGCCTGGCCTCGTCTTCCGGTGAAAGTCCCAGTTGGAACAAAGTGTCAGAGATAAAGTCGCTGTTGGGATCCAGGTAGTTGAGGGCAAGGGTTGGTAGCGTCAAGCTGCTGGAATCCGCCAACAGGGTGAGCTTGTTTTTATCCAGCGGGCCCACGACCAGGTCAGATCCTTCCGCTACTGTTAACTGATACGCTTCACGTATGTCCGTTTCCCCCGCGGCGTCATAGATGCGGATCCGCCTTTCGTCCCGGTCCTCACCATTCCGGCTGTAATATGCTGAAATAAACCCATCTCGGATCGCCTCGCCAGCCGGCTTCAGGTTGCCACTCAATGGTAGCAGAAGGGCGATATTCTTGGGATTCAAAGAGAGGGTGCGTTCACTCTGCTCATACAGCGCAGCCAGAATATCCCTTCCCGCTGGGTGGTTGGGAAACCTTGCTTGCCACTGTGCCAGCTGTTCACGCATTTTTTGTGAGTTTTGATGGCTGAATTTGGAGATACGCATCAACTCAATCCAGCCGCTAAGCACGTGGGGCGGCGGCAGGGTTTTTACCTGGGTGAGTGATTGTCTGTCCACTTGGGAGAGCGATTGCCAGATGGCCTGGTGGTTCTTTTCAATAGCACTGCGTTCGGTTAGCAGTGGTTCCAGGGCCACCCGTTCACGGGCGCTGTGCAGATGTTTCCCTTCCATGCTGTAGGCCGTGGCCCGCAGTCGGTAGAAGTCGGCCTTTCGCGCAGGAGGGGTGTCCTCGGGAAGGGGGGAATTCAGCAGCTGCAAAGCCTCTGCAGGCTTGTGCTCCAGGATGGCGATATAGGCGCCCAGCAAGCGTTTGCGCATACGCTGTGACTCATCCAGCGCCTGCTCGGGAATGGAGCCCAGAATCTGTCGAGCGTGACGGGTAAAACTACCCAGCGCCAGTATGTTGGCTGCCCGTAACTGATAATTCTGGCGTAACGGAGAGGGGCTGTTTGTAGCGAGCCGGGTGTATTCCCGGGCCATGTCGAGATAACGTTGGCGCTCCGCCGTGGTTTTCGCTGGTGTGACCGGATCTTGGAAGCTGGGCTGTGGGGGTGGCGTAGTGGCACAAGAACTCAGACCCAACAGAAACAGAATGACGGCGAAGGCGGTGATGGTTTTTGGCATGGCTTGATTGTGTTAAGTTACTGAGTAGCACCCATGAAAAAGCTTTTTCCGCACTCGCAGCGGCTGATGTCGCGCTCGAATCCTCTCGCTTCCCCCGTATGCGATTCTATTCGGAGAGATGGTCCGCAAGACGGATGGAACGGAGATGCCGGGGAGTAATGCCCAATCTTCCTAGTATTCACAAAAATACATTGTCTGTGGAGCGGTCATTGAGTCGAGACTGTTTTTTGATGATATCAGAGCATTGTAACAAGAATGACGGCTGAGACCATCACCAACACTGGTTCGGGAATTCTCTATGTGGTGGCCACCCCTATCGGGAACCTGGAAGATATTACCCAACGGGCATTGACCACCCTGAAAGAGGTACAGCTCGTGGCAGCGGAAGACACCCGTCATACCGCTCATCTGCTGAATCACTATGGTATCACCACGCCGCGCTTCTCGCTCCATGAACACAATGAGCGTGAGCGGACGAAAAGGTTGCTTGCACTGCTCCACAAAGGGAAATCGGTTGCGTTGGTCTCCGATGCGGGAACTCCATTGATCAGTGATCCGGGCTATCTTTTGGTGGCCGAGGCACGAAAACAGGGAATTCCGGTGGTGCCGATACCAGGGCCTAGTGCCCTGATTGCGGCACTTTCAGTTGCGGGTCTGCCCTCCGATCGGTTTTGCTTCGAGGGGTTCCTTCCCGCCAAATCCACCGCTCGCCGTAAACGGCTGGAGGCGCTGAGTAGCGAATCCCGCACCTTGATATTCTATGAGTCTCCCCGCCGCATCCAGGCCACCTTGCAACAGATGTGCGAACTTTTCGGGGCTGGGCGGAAAGCGGTAGTTGCCCGTGAGTTGACCAAACGTTTTGAGACCGTGCATTGCGGCAGCTTGGCTGAGCTTTCTGCCTGGGCTGCTACAGAAGGGGAGCTGATAAAGGGTGAGCTGGTGTTGCTGGTGCATGGTGCCGAGCGGCGAAGCAAAAGGAAGCAGCTGGATGCGGAAAGCGCAAGAATTGCTGGCCTGCTGGCGGAAGCGCTGCCACCTCGTCAAGCCGCTGAACTGGCAGCAAGGATAACGGGCGAGAAAAAGAACCAGCTATATCGCTACATCATCGGCCAGGAAAAGCATTGAGCAACGTCCAACGCATCCTACCGGCGGGGGTTGCGCAAGGAGGGAACTCTTGGCCCTGGTTTTGGACTATAATGGAGCACGGAGAGTTGGCCAGACAGCCGCTGTGCCCAGCAGGGCAGGGAGGAAAGTCCGGGCTCCACAGGGCAAGGCGCCAGGTAATGCCTGGGGGGCGCAAGCCTACGGAAAGTGCCACAGAAAAGATACCGCCTAAGCGCCACACGGCGCCGGTAAGGGTGAAATGGTGCGGTAAGAGCGCACCGCGCCGGTGGTAACACCGGTGGCAGGGTAAACCCCGCCTGGAGCAAGACCAAATAGGGGAACGAGCCTTTGTGGCGATGCGTGGCCCGCGCAGTTCCCGGGTAGGTTGCTTGAGGTGCACGGTGACGTGCATCCCAGATGAATGGCTGTCCACGACAGAACCCGGCTTATCGGCCGACTCTCTCCCTCTTTTCCCCGGCTTCGTCTTCGGGCCATTAACGCCCGATTCTTAATGCATTTATATATCTTTTATTACTAACCTTCTGTTTTTGCATATCCCCGTTCTGGTGAATTTCACCTCCCCGGATCCAGTATTCCGCCTGTTTGGCTAAGTTGTTGTGTGGACAGCAAGAATTTTTGCTTTTTGATGTGCAATTTCTCTTGACCTGGAGGGCTGGTGTTCCTATAGTGTGAAAAAGTGGTAACAAAGTGGATCAAAGTGGAAAAATCTGGATCAAGGATGGCCAAGAGGGGAGCGGAATTTGTTACGGGGACTGAATGCACTCACGCTGGATGGCAAAGGCCGTATCGCCATTCCCACCAAGTACCGTGAGCAGCTACAGGAAAACGGCGATAGACAACTGGTCATCACGGTGGACCCCGTGGATTGTTGTCTGCTGATCTATCCCTATCCCGAATGGGAGGTTATTGAGCGCAAGCTGGTACGCCTGCCTGCGCTCAACAGGCAGACTCGAAAGCTGCAGCGTCTTTTGCTGGGGCATGCTACGGAAACGGAGATGGACGGTAATGGCCGTATCCTGCTCCCCCAGTTGCTCCGTGAATATGGCCGGTTGGAGAAGCGGGTGATGCTGGTTGGCCAAGGAAATAAATTTGAACTATGGGATGAGCGGCGTTGGAGTGAGTCCCGAGAGGTGTGGCTGGCGGAGAGCGAGGATTCGCTGGCTGCAGAACTGGAAACGCTGTCTCTATAAGTACCCGAGCACAGGGTACTGAATTACATGGTGAATCGATTTGAGCATCGTCCGGTGATGCTGGACGCAGCCATTATGGGGCTGAACATCAGGGGGGATGGCATCTATGTCGACGCTACGTTTGGTCGAGGTGGACACGCTGCTGCCATCCTTGAGCAGCTGGGCCCAGAAGGGCGTCTGTTGGCAATGGACAAAGATCCAGAGGCGATTCGGGCAGCAAAGCGAAGGTTTGCCGCGGATCCCCGCTTTTGCATTGTGCAGGATTCGTTTGTGAGACTCGAGGCACTGGTGCGCCAGAAGGGGTGGTTGGGCAAGGTGAATGGAATCCTTCTTGATTTGGGGGTTTCTTCACCGCAGCTGGATGATGCCGACCGCGGGTTCAGCTTTCGCCAAGACGGCCCGCTGGATATGCGCATGGACCCCCAAAAAGGGGAGTCGGCGGCTCAATGGCTGGGATGTGCGTCAGAGCAGGAGATAGCCAAAGTGCTCTGGGAGTACGGGGAGGAGCGTTTTTCCCGCCGTATCGCCCGGCGTATTGTCGAAGAGCGGGCTCGGGAGCCAATAACCCGCACCGTTCGGTTGGCTCGTTTGATAGCCGAGAGTGTACCTCGTCGTGAGCCGGGGAAAGATCCAGCCACGCGAAGTTTCCAGGCCATCCGGATCCATATCAATAGGGAACTGGAGGAGCTGCGGGAGCTGTTGCCTCAGACACTGAAGGTGCTGGCTCCGGGAGGACGCCTGGTAGTGATCAGCTTCCATTCCCTGGAGGACCGGATGGTGAAACGTTTTATGCGCAAGCAAGCTCGTGGAGATGATTTTCCACCGGATCTGCCGGTATCACAAGAGCAACTCCGGCCGCAAATGCGCATTGTTGGAAAGGCGCGAAGGGCGGAGGCCGATGAACTGGTGGAGAACCCCCGGGCCCGCAGTGCGGTGTTGCGAGTTGCTGAGCGGCTGTCATGAAAGGGTCTCCGTCGCTCATCGTGTTGTTGGCTGTAGCAGTACTGGGTTCCGCCTTGGGGGTGGTTTACACCAAGTACCAGACGCGAAAATTGTTTGTGGAGCTGCAGACCCTGGAGAAGATCCGGGATGAGATGAATGTGGAGTGGGGCCAGCTGCGCCTGGAAGAGAGTACGTGGGGGGGGCATGGGCGAGTGGAAGAGATCGCCCGTGACAAACTGGGGATGATAATGCCGCCTATAGAGGCGGTGGTGATTGTCAGACCATGACGAAAGCAGAGCCGAAACCGCTGTTGAAAGGACGGTTCCTATTGGTAGTGGGAGCTGTGGGGTGCGCCATGGCAGCACTGGTTTTTCGCGGCGTAGATCTGCAGATGCTGAACAAAGAGTTTCTCCAGCAACAGGGAACTGCTCGTCATCTGCGCGTGGTGAATATCGTCGCTCACCGTGGAAGCATCCTCGACAGGCATGGAGAGCCACTGGCTGTTAGTACGCCGGTGGATTCGGTTTGGGTTGATCCGAGAGAGTTTGGCAAGGCAAGGGAACGCTGGAAAGAGCTGGCTGAGGTGCTGGGGATCAGTGAGGAACACTTGGAGAAGGCACTCTCCGGTCGGGAGCGGCGCGGGTTTGTCTACATCAAACGGCGTATCGAACCATCGCGGGCGGAGCAGGTGATGGCCCTGCAGATTCCGGGGGTTTCTTTACAGCGAGAGTACCGACGTTATTACCCTGCCGGAGAAGTAACCGGTCATCTGCTTGGGTTTACTGACGTGGATGATATAGGTCTGGAAGGGATTGAGCTGGCCTACGATGGTTGGCTGCGGGGTATGCCGGGCAGCAAGCGGGTCATCAAGGATCGGCTGGGACATATCGTCGAGGATGTGGAGCAGATCCGACGTCCTCGGCCAGGACGGGATCTACGGCTTACCATCGATCGGCGGATCCAATATCTGGCCTATCGGGAGCTGTTGGCCGCTGTGAAGCGTCACAAGGCCCGTGCTGGTTCGGTAGTGGTCCTGGATGCGCATACCTCCGAGGTGCTGGCGATGGTCAATCAGCCTGCATTCAACCCAAACAAGCGAGACGATCTGCACAGCGATCGCTATCGTAACCGGGCCGTTGCTGACATGTTTGAACCGGGCTCAACCCTGAAGCCATTCACCATTGCTACGGCGTTGCAAACCGGGCGTTACCATCCCGACAGCATGATCGATACCGCACCGGGTTACTATCGGGTGGGTGGACACACCGTGCGTGACAACCGCAATTACGGCCTGATCGATGTGGCCACCATAATTCAGAAATCGAGTAATGTGGGTGCCAGCAAGATCGCACTTAGCCTGCCTCCCGAGCAGATCTGGCAGGCCTTTCACCGGGTAGGGTTTGGCGAGCCGGCCAGTGCCGACTTTCCCGGTGAGTCCAGTGGCGTGTTTACCGACTATGAAGGATGGAGCGAACTGGAGCGCGCCACACTCTCCTTTGGATACGGGGTGGCAGTGACGGCGCTACAGTTGGCCCGAGCCTATGCCGTGTTGGCCGGAGACGGGCGCTTGCGTTCCGTTTCCGTGGTGATGGATGAAAAAAGTGCGCTTCCCGAGACCGGCGCGCCGGTGTTCAGCAGGCAGGTTGTCCTCCAGGTGCGAGAGATGATGGAGCGTGTGGTTTCCCGGGAGGGGACAGCGCTCAAGGCCAGCGTGCCTGGTTATCGTGTGGCAGGGAAGACTGGTACGGTACGAAAATCCATTGCGGGTGGCTACGCCGAAGATCGTTATTTGGCGTTGTTTGCTGGTATGGCGCCGGCGACCGATCCCCGGCTGGTGATGGTGGTGGTGATTGATGAGCCGGCGAATGGTGCGTTTTACGGTGGGGAGGTGGCTGCACCGGTGTTTGCGAAGGTGATGGCTGGTGCGCTGCGGTTACTGGCGGTTCCGCCCGATGGGTTGCCTGTGGCTGGACAGCAGATGGCTTCATTGGCGGAGAGGGTGCAATGACGGCTGTGCGGCGTTTTGAGTTCGGCTCTCCGTTGAGCGTTTTGCTGGGTGAAGGGATCCGGTTGCCCTGCGATCCGCTGATTAGCGCAATCTCTCTGGACAGCCGGTTGGTTTCTTCCGGAGCGTTGTTTCTGGCACTTCGTGGTAACCGGGTGGACGGAAGTGCTTTCATCGATGCCGCTATCAAGCAGGGTGCGGCGGCCGTGGTCTGGGAGGCCCCCGCGGATAACGGGGTAGCGATCCGCCATGGTGTCCCGGTGGTGGCGATGGCAGCACTGCGCTGGCGTGCGGGTGAGATTGCTGCCCGATTCTATGGTGAGCCTTCTCGTGCGTTGCGCGTAGTGGGGATTACTGGCACCAACGGTAAGACCTCCTGCAGCCATTTCCTTGCCCAGGCACTGGGTAAGGAACGCCCCGTGGGAGTAATCGGCACCCTGGGAAGCGGCCTTTTTGGGGAACTGGAGGAATCCGGCCACACGACCCCGGATGCTGTGAGTCTGCAGGCAAAACTGGCATTGCTGCGGGACAGAGGGGTCCATGATGTAGTGATGGAGGTCTCCTCCCACGGGCTGGACCAGGGGCGCGTCCATGGAGTGCGCTTCGATACCGCTTTGTTCACCAATCTGAGCCGAGACCATCTGGATTATCACCCCGATATGGCGCATTACGGAAGAGCGAAGCGTCGCCTGTTTACTCTCCCCGGCCTGCGTAATGCTGTGATTAACGCCGATGATCCCTTTGGGCGGGAGCTGTTGCAGAGCCTTCCGGCAGGGCTCCAGGTGTGGGGCTATACCCTGGAAGGCAGGAGAGAAACCTCGCTTATGGTTAGCGGGGAAGAGCTTCAGCTGGACTCTGCCGGTCTGCGCATGCGTGTGCATACTCCCGTTGGTGGGGGCTGGATAGAGAGTCCTGTGGTGGGTCGTTTCAATGCTACCAATCTGCTTGCCGTCCTTGCCTCATTGCTGATGCTGGGGTTGCCTCTGGAGGATGCCATTGGACGCCTCGCACATCTGGAGCCTGTTTCAGGCCGGATGGAGCGATTTGGAGGCGGGGAAGCTCCGATGGTGGTAGTGGATTATGCCCACACTCCCGATGCCCTGGCGCAGGTGCTGAGTGCGTTGCAGGGGCATGGTGAGCGCCTTTGGTGTGTGTTTGGCTGTGGTGGTGATCGGGATCGTGGCAAACGACCGCTGATGGGTCGCGTCGCGGCACGATACGCTGACCGGGTGATAGTGACCGACGATAACCCTCGTACCGAAGACCCGGCGGCCATTGTTGCGGATATCCTGCGGGGGATTCCGGCAGCGGCGCGGGTGTCCGTCTGTCACCAGCGGGCCAGTGCCATCGAGCAGGCGATCCTGCAGGCGGATGAACGGGACGTGGTACTGATCGCCGGCAAGGGGCATGAGCGGTACCAGCTTGTGGGTGGCAAAAAACTTCCCTTCAGCGATCGGGAGGTCGTGCAGAAGGTGCTGGCGGAGCGGGGTGGCCGGAATGAATGAAACGGTGAGCCTGGCAGCTCTGGCAAAGGAGATCGGTGCCCGCTACCACGGTGATGATCGCCCATTTCACGGGGTCTCCACCGACACTCGGCGGCTGTGTC
>Ga0256914_1001752_pt1 | contig 18951 bp, 7 predicted proteins | sample HulkmetaG_FD_191571 | JGI IMG/M metagenome (GOLD analysis project Ga0256914, IMG submission 191571) | Hydrothermal chimney microbial communities from Main Endeavour vent field at the Juan de Fuca Ridge, Pacific Ocean - Hulk | ecosystem: Environmental > Aquatic > Marine > Hydrothermal vents ... | reverse complement strand
AGGGCGGGCTGATTGGACGATGAGGGGGGCAAGGGGTGAGGGTGAGACGGCCGGCGGCAAATTGCGGCCCGTTGAAACGGCCCGCTGAACAGGGGAGCGCCCCTTCGGGGCGCGGGGTAGGCGGGGCGCCGGCGGGTTTCCCGTCCCGCAGGGACGGTACCTGTTCAGCAGGTGTATGCCGTTTAACGCTTGGTGTTGGGAGAGGAGAGGATGAGCAAGAAATTGTGGGGAGGACGATTTACAGGGGATACCGACCCCCTGATGGAGGCGTTCAACGCGTCCATTGATTTCGATATCACGCTGTGGGAAGCAGACATCCGAGGGAGCATTGCCTACGCGCGCGCGTTGCACCGGGCAGGTATTCTCACCAAGGAGGAGCAAGACGATATCATTGTCGGGCTTGAACGCATTTGGGGGGAGTTCGAGGAAGGCACTTTTCAGGTTCAGCCCACGGATGAGGACATCCACACCGCGATCGAGCGTCGCCTGCACGAACTGATCGGGCCTGTCGCGGGCAAACTGCACACGGGACGCTCTCGCAATGATCAGGTGGCCACGGATGTGCGCCTCTACCTCCTGGATCGTATGGAGGTCCTGTCCACCCGCCTGAACTGGGTTCAGGAAGCCATCGTGCACGCAGCAGAGAGCGCCATCGATGTCATCATGCCCGGCTACACCCATCTCCAGCGGGCCCAACCTGTTCGTTTCAGCCACTGGCTGATGAGTTACTTCTGGCAGTTTCAGCGAGATTGGGAACGCCTTAACGACCTCTGGCGACGGGTGGATATATCGCCCCTGGGCGCGGCCGCGTTTGCAGGCACAGCCATCCCCATCGACCGCAAGGCCCTGGCCGAGGATTTAGGCTTTAGCGAAGTGGCCCAAAACAGCGTGGACGCGGTCAGCGACCGCGATTTCATCCTGGAATTTCTCGCCTGGGCTGCCATCCTGGGCACTCACCTGAGCCGGCTGGCCGAGGACCTCATCCTCTGGTCCACCAGTGAATTCGGCTTCGTCACCATCTCAGAGGCGTACAGCACCGGTTCCAGCATCATGCCCCAGAAGCGCAATCCAGACGCGCTGGAACTCCTGCGGGGAAAGGCAGGGCGGCTCACGGGCAACCTGGTTCGGCTTCTCGTCACCATGAAGGGCCTGCCGAGCACGTACAACAAGGACTTGCAAGAGGACAAGGAACCTTTATTCGACACCATCGCCACCCTGGAACTGGCCCTCCCCATTACCGCGAACATCATCCGCACCCTCCACATCCATCCCGAAAGGATGCGTGCCGCTATCACACCCGAAATGCTGGCCACGGACCTGGCCTACTACCTGGTGGACAAGGGAGTGCCCTTCCGCGAGGCGCACCGCATCGTTGGCCTGGTGGTGCGTCGGGCGGAGGAATTGGGTACCACCATTGACGCGCTTCCCCTGTTAGAACTTCAGGCCATCTCAGGCCATTTTGAGAGTGATGTCACGCAAGTGTGGGATGTCGAACGGGCAGTGGAACGACGTCGGGCCATTGGCGGGACGGCCCGAGACGCGGTCCTGGCTCAAATCGCCACGGCCAAACGCATTTTGCACCTGGATGAGTGACCGCGCGATAATATCAACCGAAAGGGCTGCTGTTCCAAATCTCTGGCCTTGCCTGAGGCGTGGAACCAAGAGTGTGAAGGGCCGCGCAACGGGGACGTTGTTCAATAGCCACCGAGCCCGTCGGTGGGAACTCAGCGACGAGTTTTTACTGCTCCAGGCACTGGGAACGCCGCGCGGTTCTCGCGGCTAGTAGCATAAATTATTCGCGTTACATCCTATACTCAAAGGAGAGTGCATATGGATATCCCTGCAAGGATGCGGGCGGTAATTAAGGCTCGGCCAGGGCCGGGACTAGAACTGGCCGAGGTAGACGTTCCTCAAATCGGTCCTCGGGATGTGCTGATTAAAGTTCGAGCCGCTTCTATCTGTGGTACAGACCTCCACATTTACAACTGGGACCCCTGGGCCCAGAGCCGCATTAAACCCCCACTTATCATCGGCCACGAATTTTGTGGAGACGTGGTGGCCGTGGGAGAAGAAGTCCACAATGTTAAGGTGGGGGATTACGTATCCGCGGAAAGCCATATTGTGTGTGGTACGTGCGCGTACTGCCGCACCGGTCGTGGGCACCTCTGCCCCAACACCCAGATCATCGGTGTGGACCGAGATGGCGCATGGGCGGAATACGTAGCCATTCCCGCGGAGAACGCGTGGCCCAACCCACCCACCGTGCCCCCTCACATCGCCACCCTGGAGGAAAACTTCGGCAACGCGGTTCATACCGCCTTCGCGGTGGACCTGCGCGCGAAGAAAGTGCTGGTCACGGGGTGCGGGCCTGTGGGCGTGATGGCCATTGCTGTGGCGCGAGCCATTGGTGCCCGGGCCATCTACGCGACGGACATCAGCGACTATCGCCTGAACCTGGCCCGGAAGATGGGCGCGGATGTTACCATCAACGCCCGTCGGGAAGATGTGGTCGCGTGCATCATGGAACTTACCGAAGGCGAGGGCGTGGACGCGTGGCTGGAAATGTCGGGCGCGCCTTCAGCCATCGAACAAGGATTCCAGGTGCTGAAGCCCGGCGGCGAGGTGGCAATGCTCGGACTCCCGCCAGAGCCCATGTCCTTTGACCTGAACAATTGGGTCATCTTCAAGGGCGCGACCATCCACGGCATCATCGGGCGCCGCCTGTGGGAGACCTGGTTCCAGATGCGGGGGCTCCTGCGCAGCGGCGCGGTGAACCTGGAGACCATTGTCACCCACAAGTTTCCCCTGGAAGAATTTGAGAAAGCCCTGGAGACTATGGCCTCGGGGGAGAGCGGCAAAGTGGTGCTTATCCCCTGAGGAGAAAGGAGGCATGTGATGAGCGATCCCTTGGCTTGGATTGATGAGGCATTGCAGGATCTGAAGGAGCGTGGGCTCTACATCACCATCCGCACGCTGGAATCCCCCCAGGGCGCGTGGTTGGTGGTGGATGGCAAGCGGGTGTTGAACTTCTGCTCTAACAACTACCTGGGGCTCGCCAACGACCCGCGGCTGGTCCAGGCAGCCAAGGAGGCCATTGACAAGTACGGTGTGGGGCCTGGCGCGGTGCGCACCATTGCGGGCACCATGAAATTGCACGTGGAACTGGAGAAGGCTCTGGCCGAATTCAAGGAGACAGAAGCAGCCATCTCCTTCCAGTCAGGGTTCAACGCGAACCTGGCCACCATCCCCGCGCTGGTAGGTCGGGGAGACGTTATCTTCTCGGATGAACTGAACCACGCGAGCATCATCGATGGGTGTCGGCTGAGCCGAGCCCAGATTATCCGCTACCCCCACAACGACGCGAACGCGCTGCGGGACCTGTTGAAGGAGCATCGGGGGAAGTACGAGAAGGCGCTCATTGTCACGGATGGCGTGTTCAGCATGGATGGAGACATCGCGCCCCTGCCAGAACTCGCTGACCTCGCACAGGAGTTTTCCTGCATGTTGATGGTAGATGATGCACACGGGGAGGGAGTGTTGGGCCACGGTGGCCGGGGCATTGTCCACCATTACGGCCTTCAGGGGCGCGTGGACATCGAAGTGGGCACCATGTCCAAGGCGTTTGGCGTGGTAGGTGGCTATGTTGCGGGCAAGGCCAAGATTGTGGAATGGCTACGCCAGCGCGGCCGACCCTTCCTCTTCTCCTCGGCCATGACCGTGCCCGACACAGCCGCGTGTTTGGCCGCGGTGCACATTCTCCAGGAAAGCACCGAGTTAGTGGACCGCCTGTGGGAAAACACCCGTTACTTCAAGGGGAAGATGAAGGACCTGGGGTTTGACATAGGCCAAAGCGTGACCCCCATCACCCCCGTGATGTTGGGGGATGAAAAGCTAACCCAGGAGTTCAGCAAGCGCCTGTTCGAGGAAGGGGTATTCGCGACAGCCATTGCCTACCCCACCGTCCCCCTGGGTAAAGCACGCATTCGGGTAATGATTTCCGCGGCCCACACTCGGGAGGACCTGGACAAGGGCCTGGAAGCCTTTGCCAAGGTCGGCCGGGAATTGGGAGTGATCCAATAAAGCCAGCGCAGCCAAATTCATTCGCCTGCTGAACAGGAACCGCCCCTGCGGGACGGGAAGCCCGTTGGCACCCTGCCTACCCCGCGCCCTAAAGGGGCGCACCCCTGTTCAGCGGGCCGTTTCAACCGGGCCGCAATTTGCTGCCGGCCATCTCCTCCCTCACCCCTCACCCCACGGCACCGGCGCCAGAATGAGGGGAGGGGCAGGGAGAGTGGGGTGAGAGCCCCAACCGCCCCCGGCGGTTTCGCAACCCGAAGGCCGCAGTTTTCAACTGCCGGCCGCCTCGGAGCCCAACGCCCTCGGCCACGGCCAGCGTCCGTGGGTGGAGGCCGCACAAAACGCCCGGCAACTAAAAGTTGCGGGCTTCGTTTGCCAAGCCCCCTGACGGGGGCTGCACTGAACCGCCCTCGGCGGTTTCGCAAGTGAAGGCCGCAGTTTCCAACTGCCGGCCGCCCCTAGGGCCAACGTCCTCGGCCGCGGCCAGCGTCCGTGGGTGGAGACCGCACAAAACGCCCGGCAACTAAAAGTTGCGGGCTTCGCTTGCCAAGCCCCCTGACGGGGGCTGCGTCGAACCTCCCCCGGCGGTTTCGCAACCGAAGGCCGCAGTTTCCAACTGCCGGCCGTTCCCAGGGCCATCGCCCTCGGCCGCGGCCATCGCCCGTGGGTGGAAGCCGCACAAAACGCCCGGCAACTGGACGTTGCGGGCTTCGTTTGCCAAGCCCCCTGACGGGGGCTGCACTGAACCGCCCCCGGCGGTTTCGCCCCACGAAGGCCGCAGTTTTCAACTGCCGGCTGGCCCGGGGCCCCATTGCCCCTCGGCCGCGGCCACCGCCCGTGGGTGGAAGCCGCACAAAACGCCCGGCAACTGGACGTTGCGGGCTTCGTTTGCCAAGCCCCCTGACGGGGGCTGCACTGAACCGCCCCCGGCGGTTTCGCAAGTGAAGGCCGCAGTTTTCAACTGCCGGCCGTTCCGGGCCCCATGCCCGCGCTCCTCACCCCTCACCCCACCTCTCACCTCGCTCCATCTCGCGGGCTCCATCTGCCAAGCCCCCTGCGGGGGCTGCGATTAACCGCCCCCGGCGGTTTCGCAACCGAAGGCCGCAGTTTCCAACTGCCGGCTGCCCCAGGCCCAACGCCCTTCGGCCACGGCCATCGCCCGTGGGTGGAAGCCGCACAGAACGCCCGGCAACTAAAAGTTGCGGGCTTCGTTTGCCAAGCCCCCTGACGGGGGCTGCACTGAACCGCCGCAGGCGGTTTCGCAACCCGAAGGCCGCAGTTTCCAACTGCCGGCCGTTCCGGGCCCCATGCCCGCGCCGCGCCCCTCACCCCACCTCTCACCTCGCTCCATCTCGCGGGCTCCATCTGCCAAGCCCCCTGCCGGGGGCTGCGACCAACCGCCCCCGGCGGTTTCGCAACCGAAGGCCGCAGTTTCCAACTGCCGGCCGCCCCAAGGCCAACGCCCTCGGCCGTCTCACCCCACCCCTCGCCCAACCATGTGGCACGGAGATTTGCGGCCCGTGCGGGTTTTGTTCACACTTTGTTCCTATCCTCCTGCTATACTTGTCCGAAGGCACATAATCTCCATCCGCACTGTTGGACTTCCGTCAAGAAGTGAGTGGGTACCTCAACCGAAAGAAACAATCTCCATATCCCCGAGCAGAGATGTTGAATTTTGCAAGGGGTGAACCCCAAAGGAGTGGAAAATATGGATAAGAGGGAGCGCTCGGCCAGGTCACGACGTTCTCATGTCAAGGGGATGGTTTTGTTTGTTTTGATTGCAGTTCTTAGCGCTCTTTTGTTTCGCGTCGGGGCCTCCTTCCGAAAAAGTCACCATGTTCTAACGTCCTCTGTGCTCCTTTCACCTCATACCATCCATTACCCGGATGCATGGGACCCCACAGAACTGTTGCAGGGTGAGAAGTGCTCTGCAATCTCTTCCACGGATGGTGACTTCTCCCCGAATAATCCCGGCCAGGAGAATGCCATCAGTCCCCCGTACAGCGGGGAAGGGCCTCGATTGCGGGAGCAGTGGTTTGTGGAGCAGCGCGCGTACCCCTTACACACGCTTTCGGCCCACGCACTTTTAGAGGCCTGGAAACAGGCTTATCGCCAAGACGCACTTTATCGCGCAGCAACCCAACCACGTTGGGAGAACATCGGCCCCGCGCCCATGCGGGACTCCCAGATCGGTGCCCAGCACGTTAACGTGAGCGGACGTGTCACCGCGCTGGCCGTTGACCCGCGTGACCCCAACGTTGTTTACCTGGGCGCGGCCATGGGAGGTGTGTGGAAAACGACAAACGGTGGGGATTCCTGGACGCCCTTGACCGAAGGGCTCCCCTCCCAGTCCATCGGCGCCATTGCGCTCGCGCCCTCCAATCCGGATGTGGTGTATGTGGGAACGGGCGAGGCGTCGTTTGGTTTAGATAATTACTACGGTGTTGGCATTTACAAGTCCACAGACGGAGGGCGCACCTGGCAACATTTGGGAGAGGATGTCTTCACGGGGTTGGGGATTCCCAGGATCATGGTTCATCCCCAAAATCCCGACCTGGTGTATGTTGCTACCTCCCTGACAGGCGTGATGGGCCCTAAGTCGCCCATACGGGGCCTTTATCGCTCCACGGACGGCGGCCAGACATGGAAGATGATCTTGGGCTGCCAGAACTGCGCGGGCGCATCGGACCTGGTGATGGACCCACGCAACCCGAATGTGCTCTATGTCGCGTTCTGGGAGATTGGCATTTTCAAGAGCACGGATGGGGGACTCCACTGGACTCGCTTGGTCCGGGGATTGCCCGACTCGAATTTTGGCAACGTGAGGCTGGCCATTGCCCCTTCCAATCCTAATGTATTGTACGCGGGGTTTGAGTACAGAGTTCCCGGCCGTTATGTAGGTGGGCTGGTGTTCAAGAGTACGGATGGAGGTGAATCCTGGGAATATCTTCAGAACGCTCCCAATTATTGTACCCAACAATGCTGGTATGATAACGTGCTCGCGGTTCATCCTCGCAATGAGAACTATATTTACCTGGGCGGATCGGCCAACTACATATGGCAGCATGGGCTCCAGGTTAAGGCGGTCGTTGTTCGTTCCACCGATGGGGGCACGACCTGGGAGGATTTGTCCCCCAATGATTCGCCCGCGCATACCCTACACCCGGACATGCACGCCATTGCCTTTGCTCCGTCCAACCCCAACATCATCTGGGTTGGAAACGATGGCGGGGTGTGGCGCTCCAGGGATGGCGGTCGGACTTGGGAGAATCGCAACACGAACTTGTCTACACTGCAATTCACAGGAGTCGCGATCCATCCCACCAACCCGCGCATCCTGTACGGCGGCATGCAAGATAATAACAAAGCCCGCACGACCGGCGAGCGCGTGTGGCAGGCTCTAGATGTGGGCGACGGTGGTTTCGCGGCCATTGATCCCTTTAACCCCAACATCTACTACGGATCGCGTTATGGCATTTCATTCCAGCGCAATGATAAGGGAGGCTCCGCGCCGCTGGATGATTGGCCCATTAAAGTGAAAGGCATCAACAAGGATGACCGAGCCCTGTTTTACGCGCCCTTCGCGCTGGACCCCTCTACGCCGGGGGTGCTCTACTACGGCACCTATCGCTTGTATCGCACGACCAATCGGGGAGAATACTGGGAGCCTATTAGCCCGGACCTTACCAAAGGGACACAAACCCGAGGCCGCATATCCGCCATCGCGGTTGCTCCCTCTGACCCGAAAACCATTTACGTGGGCACGTCGGATGGAAATGTTCAAGTGACGTCCAATCAAGGACGCACCTGGACGAATGTCACTCGACCTCCTCTGCCCAACCGGTGGGTTTCCCGCATTGCAGTGGACCCGCATAACCCACAGGTGGCCTATGTGGTGTTCAATGGGTTCAACACGCACACGCCGAACTCTCCCGGTCACGTGTTCAAGACCACCAATCGCGGAGGCACATGGCAGGATATCAGCGGCAATTTGCCCGACATTCCTGTTCTTTCCATTGCCTTGGACCCCGATCATCCGGGCACGCTTTACGTCGGCACAGATGTTGGTGTGTTCCGGACAACAGACGACGGTCGTCACTGGTCCCTGTTTGGCACGGGTTTGCCTACGGTAGCCGTCGTGGACCTGGTGTTCCACGCTCCTAGTCGGACCCTGATTGCTGCCACGCATGGGCGGAGTGTGTACAGAATCTCCCTCTCTGCACCGTTACCTACACCAACCCCCACACCGACGCGAGCCGTTCGCACACCCTCGGTGCGCCTGTTCCATCCCATCATGCACCGTGGTCTCCAGCATATGGAGCGAACTCCCACCCCCACGCCGGCCGGTACTGTCCTGCCCACCGCGACCCCTCAACCGACACCAACTCCCACCCCCACTTGGACACCAACACCAACCGGGCCGCCCCCCACGCCCACACCGCCCCCCTCTCCCCGGGTGTACTTTGATGACTTCTCCGATCCAAACAGCGGTTGGACTTCAGGAACTGTAGGAGAGTGTACCCTGGAATACCTGGCGGACATGTACACCATTGAGATAGAGCGGGCAAACTACATCTGCTATTCCCGAGCCCCCATGCCCCCGCGCGCGGACGGGGTCTTCGAAGTTGAGGCCATGAAATTCGACGAGATGGATGGCAGCGTGTACGGGATCTACTTCGGCGGCAAGTCCGACGCGCGCGGCCACCTGATTCAAGCGTATATGTTCTGGGTGGATCCAGACGACATGAGTTTCGCGCTCCAAAAGTACGAGCAGGGTCAATGGACGTACCTGATTCATTGGACCTTTTTCGAGGGCATTGAGATAGCAGACGACGTCAATGTGCTCAAAGTGCGCCGCCAGGGGAACCGCATCGTCCTCTACATCAACAACTGGGATGTGGCTTCGCTGGAAGATGATTCCTTTGCAGGGAATGGCGAGGCGGGTCTCCTTGCCTGGAGCAAATACGCGGAGGCTGAGGAGTGGTTCTCCTTCTTCGACAACTTTAAAGTGACCGTGCCCACGGTCATTATGCGCGACACGTTTGATAACCCGGCCAGCGGATGGCCCGTGGGACACATAGATGTCTGCCAGGCGGCTTACGTGGGCGGACAGTACATGACTGTTACCCAGCCTAACTGGGCCTGTGTCTTCCGCGCGCCGGTGGGGCCTTATCCCAACGGGAGCATTCAGGTCACCGCGCGGCGTAAGACGGGAGAGACATATCCGGGTGCATATGGGATCTTCTTTGGTGAGGATGGGGCCTTTGCTTCCCTGTACGCGTTTCTGGTCATTCCCGACACGCAGGAGTACGCACTTGCGCTGTACGATGGCGAGTGGTATGCCCTCACCGAGGACCCTGAAGATGGAGATGCCTGGATCCCCTCCTCCGCCATTCACGCGGGCACAGAACCTAACGTTCTCAAAGTAGTCCGTGACGCGTCCCACATCTACCTTATCGTTAATAACACCTATTTGACCAGTGTTCAGGATGACACCTTGTTGGATCAAGGGTACTTCGGCCTCATTAACTGGCCCTCCTCCTATGCTCCGGGCACGGTGTATTTCGACGATTTTCAGATGATCGCGTGGGATGAACCTTCGGAGTGGGCAGGTTACACCAATGCAGCCCCCCGTGCGACCACGCCCCACGCGTTGTCCTTACCCGCGCACCGGCTCAAGAAAAGAAAGTAAATGGGAAGGAGGGAGATAGGATGGGTACATTCAGAGCGGGTGAAAAGGCTTGACAGGGGTAACTGCTCAAACTTTGCAGACACATTGCGAACATCCCTCCTAACGGAACAAATCACGAGCGCCCCCAAATCGCATGGGGGCCCACGAATGTGGAGGCTATCATGCAAATGGTACGGAGGACAGTTGTTCATAGCGTGCTCCTTGCTTTTACCGTGGGGATAGTGATGGTAGGGCTTATAATACCAGCCCAAAGGGTGAGAGCATCTCTTCCTTCAATAGGGGAACCTCCAACTCTTCATTTCGTACCCCTTTCCCACGTTATTCACGTTGCGGCCGGGGGAAGACACACCTGCGCAATCGTTGGGGAAGGTCAAATCCAGTGTTGGGGCGATAACGCGGATGGCCAGTTAGGCAACGGGACCACGATTAACAGCAGCATCCCTATCCAGGTGATTCACTTGGACGGACGCGCTGTTGCTATTACCGCGGGGTACGCTCACACCTGTGCCTTACTGTCCGATGGGAGTGTCCGTTGTTGGGGTAAGAATAATTACGGTCAACTAGGAGATGGGACCACAGAAAACAGATATACCCTTGTCCCTGTGCCCAATCTAAACAGCCCGGTGAAATCCATTGCCGCCGGGTACGTTCACACCTGTGCCTTACTGTCCGATGGGAGTGTCCGTTGTTGGGGTAGGAATAATTACGGTCAACTAGGAGATGGGACCACAGAAAACAGATACACTCCTGTGGCTGTCACAAACTTGGGTGGAAAAGCCACAGCCATTACAGCAGGCGGTTTTCACACCTGCGCCATCCTGCAGGGGGGCCAAGTTAGGTGTTGGGGATGGAACATGTTGGGCCAGTTGGGCGACGGTACCATTCGCACCAGTCTTACCCCTGTCAGCGTGGTAAACCTGGGGGGAGAGGCCCTTTCCATTGCCTCTGGATTTGCCCACACGTGCGCGGTGCTGACAGATGGCCGGATTCGGTGTTGGGGGTGGAACAAGTATGGCCAATTAGGTGATGGGACCAATTGGACAAGACGCACCCCTACGGATGTGGTTAACTTGGGTGGCCGCGCTAAATCTGTTGTTGCCGGAGAAGGGCATACCTGCGCCTTATTGGAGGATGGGCGTGTTCGTTGTTGGGGATGGAACATGTCCTCTCAGTTAGGGGACGGCTCAACACAGGATAGGTACACACCGGTTGACGTATTCGGCTTAGATGGTAAGGTCACATCCATCAGCACGACCTGGGGACATACTTGTGCGTTGTTTGAGAACGGGCAAGTACGCTGTTGGGGGTGGAATGGATACGGACAAATCGGGAATGGCATCACGCGACACAAGAGTGTACCTGTAACTGTAATAAATTTAGATGGGCATATCGAGGACATCTCTGCAGGGCATAGCCACGCTTGCGCTCTTGTGGAAGGAGAAGGAGTCTACTGCTGGGGGTGGAACGAACATGGCCAATTAGGCACTGGTCGCGCTACATTTACCAGCACGACACCTGTTAAGGTGGTAAACTTGGATCGCACAACCACCGCAGTTGTTGTGGGACTGATGCACTCTTGTGCCTTATTGACAGACGGGAGCGTGCGATGTTGGGGCGAGAACAGATTCGGCCAATTGGGGAATGGAACCACAAAAGACAGATATACGCCCGTCCGCGTGGTAAACCTATGGGGCAAGGCCAAGGCCATCACTGCCGGTGCCAATCACACATGCGCTCTGTTGACGGATGGTCGTGTACGATGCTGGGGATTGAACACTTATGGGCAACTGGGCGATGGATCCACCCAGGACAAACATACGCCCGTGACCGTTGCCAACTTAGACGGACCGGCCAAGGCCATCACTGCCGGTGCCAACCACACATGCGCTCTGTTGACAGATGGTCGAGTACAGTGTTGGGGATTAAACGCCCAGGGGCAACTGGGAGATGGCACCATAGAAGATAAACACACACCGGTTTCGGTCATTAACTTGAGAGCCCCTGCAAAAGCCATCGCTGCTGGATCTTCGCACACATGCGCCCTCCTCGAAGATGGTCGAATTCAGTGTTGGGGCCAGAATACATTCGGTCAGTTGGGAAACGGCACCTTTCAAGACAAGAAGCAACCGGTTGAGGTCGTTGATTTGGGACTTCCGGCTCAACACATTGCTGCCGGCGGAGAACATACATGTGCAGTTTTAGCGGACAAGAGCCTCCGATGTTGGGGAGAAAATGGGAGAGGTACTGTGGGAAACGGTTCCTGGGAGAACACTTCCCGTCCGGTTTCCGTTGTCGGGTTGGGAAACAGCGTCGTCTCTGTTGCAGTCGGCGATGAATTCGCCTGTGCTACGACCACGACCCCTGGAGGTATGCGAGTTTACTGCTGGGGAAGCAACGGTACGGGAGAATTGGGGCATGGTTGGGAGCCTTTCCAAACAACCTCCAAGACCGTCGTCAAGGATCACATTCCCTGGGTGTACACAAATTACACATCAGGACGACCTGGGAGTTGGTTTACATTGTGGGGAAGTGATTTCCCGCCCAACAGTCAGGCCACTCTCTCGGTTAATGGCCGCGTTGTCACTTCCTCCCTAGATGTCCTCCCTTCGGGAGAATTCATGGTTTTTCTCCACATTGAACAGGTGTCAGAGGGTACCTATACCCTATCTGTCTCCGTCGGTGATAAGCGTGCTCAGACTACAGTGGAGTTGACCTCTTCGGCCCCGCTGCGGTACAGGGAAGGAAGCGGCGTCCGTTACAGGCTCTCCGCACTGTTCGCGGGATGGGGGAGTTATTTGCCGTACCTGACCCGATAAGCGCTAACAAGTTCCTTTTTGGTTGGAGATGTGCCATAATTGCCGGAGAGACCAGGAGGGGATGGGACATGCCGTTTCCCAGGTGGACCGTGAGCACGCGCATATTAGCATCTCTGGCCGCAGACCTCTTTTACCGGTTGCGTTACCCTTTTCTATCCGTACTGGGCGTTTTTCTCTTTGGCACATTTGGCTACTACCTCCTGGGACATGGCCAAGTGAGCCTACTGGACAGCATCTACATGACCAGCATCACGCTCACAACTGTGGGATACGGCGAGATCTTCCCCCTGGACGATGCAGGACGCTGGTTTACCACGGTGCTCATGTGGGCTGGCATGGGAGCAATGGTGTACGCCACAGCCGTGGTCACTTCCTTCTTCGTGGAAATGAACCTGGGACAACTTGTGCGGGAGCAGAGCATGAAAGAGCGAATCGCTCAATTGCGTGATCACTACATTGTCTGCGGAGCCAGTGAGACAGCGCAGCACATTATCCGGGAACTGTACGATACCTCCCAACCGTTCGTCGTCATTGAGATGGACGCCCAAAAGGTAGAGCACATCAAAGCCCAATTTGAAGATATCCTCGTGCTGCACGGGGATGCTACCGAGGAGAGCATTCTGGAGGAGGCCCGGATCGCCCACGCGCAGGGCTTGTTCGCGGTGCTCGGTGATGATGGTCGGAACATGTTGCTCACTGTGGTGGCCCGTTACGTCAACCCGCACATCAAAATTGTCACCGAATGTCGGGATAACAACCTGATTAACAAATTCTACCGCGCGGGGGCGAACTACGTAGTCAATCCCGCATTTATTGGCGGTATGCGCATGGCCAGCGAAATGCTGCGTCCCCGAGTGGTGACCTTCCTGGACCGCATGTTACGCGGCCAGGAAACCGAACGCGTTGAGCAGGCCGTTGTCGAAGAAGGATCGCCCCTTGCGGGCAAAACATTGGCCGAGGCTGCTATCCCCCAGCGAACCGGCCTGGTGCCCATTGCCCTGGAAATGCCCGATGGCCGCAGCATCTTCAACCCGACCGGGGAAGAACGCCTGGAGCCTGGCACAGCCATTATCGTTATCGCCACTCCTGAGCAGATCACCAAGTTGCGGGCCTACTGTCGTAAGGCATGATCCCACAGGATACAGAAACCCGTTTTCACCCTGGACCGAGTGTCCAGGGTGAAAACGGATCTCGGCCTCCAAATTTCCCCTGTGTTGATCACCCCTCGGGCAATTACTCCCCGCTAAGCATGGGCACATACCGGTGATAAGGCATCAACGGCAGATTCAGCGTTCCCTTCACCCCGGTCACTGCTACGTTGCCCGAGAAGTCCACAGCCTGGATAAAACACGTCATCTCCCGCCCCGCGTTGTTCCACACGCCAGACCACACATTGCGTCTTCCCTCGCGCTTCAACCCCAGGGACTGAAGACGACCGTTCGTCGCACAAGTGGCATATACGAACATCACAAACTCATGGGGAGGCATTTCCACAGAGAACGTCACCTGATTGCCTGAACGATGGGCTGTTACCCGTTGGATAATAGGCGGAGTAAAGTCCTGACTAAAACTGTAGAACACCTTGAATCGCAAGCGTCGGTAAATGCGTTCTGTGCCGATGACCCGTACATGGGCGGGATCGCTCATATCCACCCGATCGCTGCGGAACTGGCCTGGCGTCACTGTCACCCATTCCTGCAGTTCCTGACCATGCTGGAAGTGGTTAAGCCGCACCAGTGTGCGGGGTTGCCACGTCGGGAAGAGAAGTTGTGGCTCGTACCGATGCGTGCGGGTGACGGGCATGGTAATTACCGGGTCAAAGTTCGGCACATCCTGATACGTCCCGTCCAGAATGAGCACCCCATGCGCTACAGATCCCCAATATTGAGGTTGCGTGAGCGTCACGTCGAACTGACTGCGTGGTTGAATGGGATTGTAGAGAAGCGCCTGAATTCCGTCCTCTGCCTGGAAGTAATCTCCGCTTTCCGTGGACACCCGACTTAACCGCGGGTTCAGAGTGTACATGCGGGAGCGAAGGGATGCACTTCCGGTTACCCCGCCGGCCCACACACTATCCTGATTACTTACCGGTCGCGGACGGGGGACTGTGACTGTGTAATTGGGGATGCCGTAGAGGGTGGCCTCGTTAATCACCTTTCGGTCATAGGGGCCATAGGATCCCATATTGTACAGGGCATAATCCTGCTTGGAGCGACGTAAGGCCTCCCCAATGGACATATTAGCCTGGGACCCCAGGTAGCGGATGAAGGATGTCATCAGTTCCTCGGAAAGGGCTACAGCCGCGTCATCCCCATAGCCGAACCCGCTGTTGCCGATCCACACAGATTGGCGTCGCGCGAAGGCCTGGGCAAAGTCCAGGTTCGCGGCCACACTGGCGCCCTGGGATGTTACACAATCGTCGCACACGTTCAACCCACTGTGGCACCCAACAGAGACATTCACCGTGCCCTGCAAGTCCGCGCTCGCGTGGACTACCTCCTGTGCGTGGACCAAATCCCCTTGCTGCTGAAGCGCGTACGCGGCCGGAGCCAGGAGGAAATGGGTGAAATGCGCGTCCAGCACATTCAACTCGTGTCGCGCGGCCAGCATTGTCTGGCGGAGTGCGTTCGCGTCCCACGCATCATCGTTGTGCACATCCCGCGCCACGCCCTGATTGCGCAGAGTGTCCATCATCTGCTGAGTGCTGTCCTTCAGGAAGTCATAACCGAACACCGCGGCGTGACGCACCTGAATTCGACCGTTTCGGGCCATGAATTGCTGTAACTGAGCCCGGATTTCCTCAGGGGTCTCCACCAGGCGTCCTACCGCGTAGTCGGGCACGTAGAGTGGCCATCCCCGATACAGGGAGGGGTAAAAATCCACGTAGAAATCGTCTGTGAGCGTGTACCCTTGCTTAATGGCCGCGTACAGCGCGGTATTGCTTTTGAGGAAGGATTGGGCCGCGTATTCCCGTTCGTTGGCCGTCTCCACCAGGTCGGGAATGCGACGGAAAGGCAATGAGCGGTCATCGCCGACCAGAATCACATAGCGCAAATTCGGCATTTCCTGCGCGGTCTTGTAAATCAAGTCCTTAATGCGACCTGCTACCGCGTTCGCCCGTTCCGGATCGCAGAAGTGATCGTCCCAATCTTTGTAAGCGCGCTGTACGTACGCGCTCTCCTCTACGGGCAAAATGAGTCCTCGGACCGAAGGTAAATTCGCGAATGTGCGGAGAGCGCTCATCAAAGGTGCGACTTCATCCTCCCCGTAAATGGATGCCAGCCGTTCCTTGGGCACGACAATGAGCGTTTGCAGCGTATCCAGATCCCCCGCGGCATAGCGTTCGCCTGGTGTGCCCGAGTGAGGAGGGTGAAACGTACAAGGAGGCACCGGCGGCGGCGGGGACACCGTGACCGTTAACGTATAAGGTCGACGGCTGTGTGCGCCGTTATGTCCAACCACCATGAGATAATAATCCCCAACTGTGTACACCACTCGGTCCGACACTTCCTCATCCTGAACATCCGAGTTCAGCGAATACCCCACTACTGGAATATTCTGCAGGGGGATGTTCTGCAGCGGGATGTTTTGGAGGGGGATGTTTTGTAAGGGAATGTTTTGCAACGGGATGTTTTGCAAGGGGATATTTTGGAGCGGGATGTTTTGCAGCGGGATGTTTTGCAAGGGGATGTTTTGCAACGGAATGTTTTGCAACGGGATGTTCTGCAAGGGAATGTTTTGCAGGGGAATGTTCTGCAAGGGTAAGGCCTTGACAGGCACATCAGGTGCCGGGGATGTGTTCGACGGCAGATCCTGGAGCGGCAGGTCGTGGGGGATAAATGTGGGACGGAAGAGAACAAGGTCCAGATCTGTGCCTGGGTTGTCCAGGTGGAAGTGAACAGTGCTGCCCCGCTGGAGGGCACTTGCGGGTAATTTGAAGAAGTCGATATCCCAGGGCTCACAGATGGTGCCTGTGATGACGCTCCCAGGGGAAACAGGGGTAGCATCGAGCCAGGTATCGTTGGCCTCGTTAGGATCAGAACAGGGGGAAAGCCGAGGGACCGCTACACTAAAGGTAGAGGTGTTGTACGAGAAGGAAGCCCAGCGTTCCGGGCCCGGAGGGACCGACTGTCGTCCCGCGGATGAACAGACCGTTGTTGCAGTGATGTACGTCCCCCGAAGGGCGCCACTGAACTCAAAGTGTCCCGTGTCGTCCACTGTGGTCTCCCCCAGGAAATAACGTCCCTGGTTCCCGTCATCACCAAAGACCTGGACACTACAACCTACAGGCGCGGTGCCCCGCACTGTTGTGGCGGTCACCTGGTCAATGTGAGGTGCTGACACCCTGGCAGTCCCCCGTTGGGCTTCCCCAATGCCCACCTGGTTCTCATAAATTGCGTTGTCCAGAAGGCCCACGGCCGCGGTGCCCTGGATGAATACTCCGGCGCCGGCATTGTAACCAATCTCGTTGCCTCCTATGATGGATCCACTGGAATCCCCCTCTACCAGCACACCGTGGCCCTGGTTGCCCACTCGGATACCCGCCATGTCCGTACCGATGGTGTTGTTGTGTATGGTGGTCTCCTCGGCATCTATGAGGTGAATGCCGTTTCCCCGATTGCCCGCGATAATGTTGCCGATAAAGGAGGTGGACTCGCTATACGCCCCGATGTCGTTCTGTCGTGTGTTCTCCAAGCGGATGCCCTCTCCGTTGCCCAGGGCGTGAGTTCCGTTAACATCCAAGCCAATGACGTTGACCTCTACTGTGTTATTGCTTCCTCCTTCGATGAGGATGCCGGCACCTGTGTTGCCGGAGATCAGGTTACGTGCGCCAGAGGAAAGGCCTCCCACACTAACATCTGTAGTGTTCTGAAGTTCAATACCCACCGCGTTGGGTAGGGCTTGAGTGCCCAGCGCGGTAACTCCGATGAAGTTGCCCTGGATGAACGTGCCGCTTCCTCCTTTGACGAGGATGCCAGGGCCGTTATTTCCGGAAATGAGGTTACCGGTAAACGCGAGTTCACCGCCGATACGATTCCCCCGTCCGTGATCCACCAGAATACCCGCTTGTCCATTCCCGCGTTTATCCGTGCCTCGGGTACCAATGTAGCAGGATTCCACCACATTGTTGTCACCGCGCAGGACCACGCCGTTCTTCTTAAAACTGTGCACGATGAACCCGCGCAGGATACTGTGATTCGTGTTGAACACAATCCCGTCCCAATTTCCTGCCTGACTGCCGTCCAGTTCTATCATGCTGACAGGCGGTTGGGCAGGAGAGTGTGCGTTGCGCGCGGTGGTACCGTCGATGATGACCGGATCCGTAATCACGGGGAGTAAAGTGTGCGGTCGAATCACGGATCCCTGGGGCAAGTTGAAGTGAATTGCGTCTCGCGTGTTTCCGTTGGGATGGGCGTTGGCTGCTTTGATGGCCTCTCGCAAAGAACAGTGCGTTGTTGTACAGGCGCCATCGTCCACGTCATCCGTGGTGTTGACGTAGAAGACAGGGCCGGCTTGAACGGTCTGGGAGGTGTGGGCCGTTGTCTTCAACGTGGTGAAGCCTAAGAGGAGAATGGCCAGAACAACAATGGGTAATCGTTTCATCATATCCTCCTCAGGATTGAAGGCATGCTATACCTATGGGGGTTGCTGGATTATACCAAGGGTGGTGCGAACAAAGTGTGAACAAGCGGATCGTGCAGGTACAGGCCCATTGTAACAGGGATTGGTAAAAGGGAGAAGACGTACCTGAAAGGGACGAGGGGCGATGGGTCTGAGGCGGCCGGCAGGTGAAAACTGCGGCCTTGGGGCCCTCACCCCACTCCCCTTGCCCTCTCCCCTCTCCCAAGTTTGGGAGAGGGGAGAGGGGGAACACGCCTCCTCTCATTCGGGTGCCGGTGCCGTGGGGTGAGGGGTGAGGCGGCCGGCCGTTGAAAACTGCGGCCTTCAGTTGCGAAACCGCCGGGGGCGGTTCGACGCAGCCCCCGTCAGGGAGCTTGGCAAACGAAGCCCGCAACTTCCAGTTGCCGAGCGTTCTGTGCGATTTCCACCCACGGGCGCTGGCCGCGGCCGAGGGCGGTGGGCCCCGGAGCGGCCGGCCGTTGAAAACTGCGGCCTTCGTGGGGCGAAACCGCCAGGCGCGGTTCACCACCAGCCCCCGCCAGGGGGCTTGGCAAGCGAAGCCCGCAACTTCATGAATTTTGAGAAATTAGACTGGTAATGGAGGTGGATGAGTGATGTGGGTTAGTGCCGGGCCATAGATTTTAGAATTGGCCGTCAGCCCCACATAACGGAGCAGAGCGTCGGACCCTTCAGCAAATCGGGAAAGAAACCTCCCCACTTGCTCCTGCAATTCCAACCACTCCT